>Ga0315283_10005272_pt1 | contig 11382 bp, 7 predicted proteins | sample YL17G09_0_MG_FD_204541 | JGI IMG/M metagenome (GOLD analysis project Ga0315283, IMG submission 204541) | Sediment microbial communities from Yellowstone Lake, YNP, Wyoming, USA - YL17G09_0 | ecosystem: Environmental > Aquatic > Freshwater > Lake > Sediment | place: USA: Wyoming | collected...
CCTTCCCTGCCCGCCTCCCGCCCGCCCGCCCACTCTCTCTCATCACTTGTTGTGTTACCTGTGGCGGCAGCATGCTCTCATCCTGCATGGACAGCATCTGGCCCAGCTTCAGGGCGGCCCCGCGCATGCGGCACAGGGCGGCCGCGAGGCGCTCCGCGTTGGCCTCCGAGACCGCCGGGCGGGCGGGCGGGGAGGAGGAGGAGGGCGACGACGGCGTGCCGCCGCCCGCCGCGCGCCCGCCCCCCCCACCACCAAACGCGGCGGCCACCCGGTCCGCCGCCACGCCCGCTGCCATGGTCAGCCCCAGCTGAGCGAAGCCCCAGGCCCGGCCCAGTGGGGTGGACGGGACGGCCCGCTCGCGGGGGGAGGCCATTGGCTGGGGGCGGGGCGGTGGTGGCGGCGGGGTGGCCGGGCGGCGGGGTGGGTGCGGGGTTGGGGGTGCTGCATCTGCTGCTGCTGCCTTGGTGGTGGAGGCCGGGGTGCGCTGCTTGCGGGGTGGTGGCGGCGGCGGGGTCGCACCACCAGCGGCAGCGCCGGCCGCCCGCTGCACCCTGGTGGTGGCCGCCGCTCTCTTTTTTGGCGGCGACGGCGGCGCCACCACCTCCGGCGGCGCGCTCGCCGCACTCGCCGTCGACAGGGCGGCCCCCCACCCCGGGCGCGCGGCCAGGACAGCCAAGCCACGGCCGGCGCCGGCGCCGGCGGGTGCGGCGGCGGCGGGGAAGGGCCAGGATGATGGGGAGGGCCGGCTGGACGAGGAGGAGGACGCGGCCGCCGCGCTCGCCAGCCGGGCTGCTGCCGCGCTCGAGCTGCCGCCGCCTGCCTGAGCGGCCGCGTCAGCCGCTGCTTCCAAGGCTTCCGCCACCCGGGCGGCCGTCTCGGAGTTGGCGAGGCGGGAGGAGGAGCGACTGAAAGAGAGAGGGAGGGAGAGAGAGAGGGAGTCATAAGTGCAGGGGTTGAGCCACCTCGGTCTCGCTTGGTGCACACGTTTTGCATCTGCTCTCTCCCTCGCCAACCTCGTCACTGCTCTCCCTACTCACGCATCTGCGCTGGCCCTGGCGATCAGACTGAGCCCCCGCAGGACGCTGGCCCAAGGTGGGGAGGCCATCATTTGGGAGGCAAGGAGAAAAGGAAGGAGAAAAAGGCGTAGCCAGCGGACAGAACGCACTTGTAAATTGACGCACGTCGAGGGCTGTGGCTTTTGGCCCCCCTCTGTCTTGAATGCCGCCCCGAAAGCGGCCCGCGCCTGACGATGCGCCCCAGTGCCCAGTGCCCAGGCAACGACGCACACGCCTTAGTTCTCCCAGCGATGCTAGCGCCAAGCCGACAAGACGCTCAGCAGCCCCCTTCACAACAAAGAACAAAAATCACTCGAGCAAGGGGTCTGGGGAGGCCCGACCCCCACCCCCGTCCCCCGCGGCCCTGGAAGCACTCATGCTCGCCCTCCTCTCGTCCCGGTCCCCGGCCTCCACTGCCTGCCCTAGCGAGGTCGCCCGGGCGGCCTGTGCCGCAGGCAGTGATGCCTGGCGAGGGTGGATGGACGCGGTACGTGGCGTCGCGCGGAGGCTGGCGGAGCAGGGCCGGGTGGTCATCAAGCAGAGGGGTGCCGTCGTGCCGCCGGAGGAGGTGGGGCGCGTGCGGGGGCCGATCCGGTTGGGCCTGGTCAGGGGTGAAGAGTAGAGGGGGCGGTTTGATGTAGTTGTTTTAGTGTCGGCCACTATTTTTTTTTTATTTTTATTTTGCCCATAGCTAGCACGAGTCATGCGGCCGTCCGGCACCATCCCTCGCCTCACCGCCCCGGCAGCGGCCTCCACCAGAGTTGCTCCAGCCCATCGCATGCGCAGAGGTGCGTGCAGCACGCTGCAAAAGAGGGAGGAAGGGAGGGAAGGGCGGGCGTCGATTGGGGAGCCGACCCTCCCGACACCTCTCTCTCCAACCCTGCATCCTTCCATCGCTCCTCTCCTTTCCCCTCGCCAGCAGCACCCCGCCCCACCCGCGCCGAGCCAGCCGACGCGGCCCGCGCGGAAGCCCTCGCAGCCGCCGGCATTTCTGTGGACACGCATCCCGCGCCGACGCCCGCGCCCTCGACCAGCGCCGCCGCCGCCGCCCCTCTGTCACCAACGCTCTCCCTCCGCCTGGCCGCCGCGGCCCGCCCGCACCCGGCCAAGGCCGCGACCGGCGGGGAGGACGCCTTCTTCGTCGTGGACAGTGGCGAGGACGCTACCGCTGCGTCCGCCCCCGGCGCCCTGGGCGTGGCGGACGGCGTGGGCGGCTGGGCGGAGAGCGGGGTGGACCCGGGCGCGTACGCGCGCGCGCTCATGACGCTCGCCCGGGCGGCCCTCGCAATCACGACCTGCCCCGGCGCGCCCCCGCTGCCGCCATCCGTGACGGCGGCCATCGTGTCGGGGGCCCCACCCAACACCGCGGCGGCGGGCGGCGGGGCGCCCCCTCTGGCGGAGGCGGGGTGGGGGGCGGGCGCCCGGCGCCTGCGCGGCCGCCGCGCGGCCGCCCCCTTCCCCCCCGGCCTGCCCCTGGCGGCCGCCCCGCGGGCGGCCCTGGCCGCCGCCCACGCCCGCGTCCGCCTGCCCGGCTCCTGCACCGCGCTGGTCGCCGTGCTGGACCCGGCCACCGCCACCCTGCACGGCGTCAACCTGGGCGACTCAGGCCTCGCCGTGTTCCGGGCCGGCGGCGGGCCCGCCCCCATTTTCAAGACGTCCCCCAGCCAGCACTATTTCGACTGCCCCTTCCAGCTGGCGTCAGGGGGGGCGGGGGAGTCAGACACCGCGGCCGACGCGGACGCCTTTGCCGTGCCCCTGGAGCGGGGGGACGTGGTCGTCGCCGGCACGGACGGGCTGTGGGACAACGCGTGGGCGGAGGAGGTGGGGGCCGCCCTGCCCGCGGCCGGGCCGCTGCCCGCCGGCGCCGGCCCCGCCGCCGACGCCTGGGTCGCGGCCGCGGCGGGCCGCCTGGTGGCCTTGGCCGCGGCCAACGCGCAGGACCCGGCCTACCCGGGCCCGTACGCCGCGGAGGCGGCGGCGGCGGCGGCGGCGGGGGCTGATGAGGAAAAGGGGGCCAGGGAGGCTGGTGGTGGCGCTGGAGGCTTTTTGAAGGGCCTTTTTTTTGGGAGGGAGGATGAGGAGGGGGAAGCGGCGGCGGCGGTGGCTGCTGCTGCGTCTTCCGTGCCGGCGATGGGCGGGAAGCTGGACGATGTGACGGTGGTGGTGGGGGTGGTGTTGTAAAAGTGAGAGAGAGAGATATGGAGGGGGGGGTGATTGAGATATGGAGGGGGGGGTGATTCTGCCCCCAGCGAGGAGAGATCCCCCACGCGAGCCAAGGACAGCCTCTTGCTTATTCACATATCGGTTCCCTCCCTCGCCCCGCCCCGCCCCTCCCCTCCCTCCCATGGTGGCCCCGTGCCCGCCCACCCCCGGCGGGCCCGCCGGGCTGGCCTCCTCGGAGCCGAGCACTCCCTCCCTGCGCGTCGTCGGCTTCACCAACCGCGCCGGCATTGCGGGCGAGGGGCCGGGCTCCGGCGCCGCGACGCCGGTCGGGGCCGGGCAGGCTCGCAGCAGCATGCGCCGCCGGTCCTCCCCGCCCGAAAGCCCGCTCGGCCGCCTTCTGCGCGAGCAGTCCGTGCCCAGCCTGCCGGCCCTGGGCCTGAGCATCAGCACCAAGGGGTGCAAGCCCACCCTGGGCGTCGGCCTGCGCACGCCGGCGAGCGCGCGTGGAGGAGGGACGAGTGCGGGCGCGAGCCCCGCCCTCCGCCTCCGCTCCTTCTCGCACTCAGACCTGGCCTCGTCCGACCTGCTCCTGTCCCGGTCGAGCGACCCCATTTTCATCCCGCCGGCCAGGTGCGCGGGGGGTGGGCGTGTTGGTGGAGTGGCGGGGGCGCGCAACGCGGAAGCGAATAAGGGAGAGGGTTTTTTTTTTTTTTCTTCAGGCGATATGGGCTTGAGGCCGGCCTGGCCCCTCGCGGGCCTGCTACGCCTTCGCACCCGGGCCGGCCCCCCCTTTCTCTGGCCGCGATGGCTTGAGAGGGCATCGCCGATGGCATCGAGTGGAAGGGCGGGGCGATTAGATGGGGGCGCCGGCCCGGCGCGAGGAGCGTGCGAAAGGACAGCTTGTGCCCGACCCGGTGGACGTTTTTTGTGCAGGGGCCGGGCCGCGAGCGCCTTCCCGGAACTTCCTTCTCGCCCCTTCGCATCGGCGCCGCGCGCGCCTTCACACCCTTTCACTCCCCTGCCCCACAGGCGCATCTACGACGGTCTGTACGCCGAGGCGGCCATGATGGAGGAGCTGTCGTCCGTCGAGTCGGGGCGGTGGGGCGGGGCGGCGGGCGCGCCCTCCACCGCTCGCCCGCTTCCGCCCACCGCGCTGGGAAAAGTCCTGCGCTGGACGGCCGCCCCGCCCGCCTCGCCCGCTGGTGGCAGCCTGCGCGCCATGAAGGGCATGGTCGAGGTGCGTGGGGCGCGTGGGGCGCGTGTGCGTGTGCGTGTGCGTGGGTGCGGGCAATTGGGACCTCGCGCGCGTGGTCGCTCCCCGTCCCCAGCGGGGGCCGCCAACAGCCTGGCGCGGTGAACGCACTCACCCCCTCCCTTTTTCTTTTCTCCGTCCCATTTTTTCTTCCAACCACAGGGCCGAGCCGCCGCCCGCCTCCTCGACCAGCTCGCCGCCGCGGAGGCCGACCGGGCCGTCCTGCGCTCCGACTGCGCGGCCCTGCTCGCCGCCGCCGCGGCGGGTGGGTGCGTGGGCGGCCAACTGTTTGATGGGGAGGCCACAGTGGGCGGGTGGGACTCGCCGGCGGCGGATGACCTGCACGACGGGCGGGCACCCTCCTCGCCCTCCTCCTCCTCGGATGGCGTCGCCACGCCGCCACCGCCGCCGCCGCCGCCGCCGGGCAAGGCCGGGGCCGCCGCTCAGGCCCACCGCCACGCCCTGGGCTCGGTCGGTGCGGACCTGGCTGAGCTGGCGTCGCCCGGCGCGCGGTTTGGGCACGCGGTCGCGTTTTGAGAGACTTGGAAAGAAAATGACGGTGGGTGGTGATGGCTACGTTGCTTCGCCCGTCCCGTTTTTTTTTTTTTTGGAGAGAGAGAGGACAACGGCCTTCGCCGCGTGTGCGTCTCTTGTGTGTGTCCCGGGCGGCGTGCCTACGCGCACGCTTCCCCCCCCCTACCCCATCCCCTTGTCCCCCCCCCCCCTTGTTTTTTAATTTGTCCCGGACAATTGTCCCCGTTTGTCCCCGTCCCCCCGCAGGTCCGTCGTTCTGGAGACACAAGTTGAGTGTTGCGAGTTGAGTTGTGCGTGTGTGTGCGTGTGGGTCCCCATTTTATCCCCCCCAAAGGTCGTGGCGGGGCGGCAGGCTTCCAGGGGTGGGCGTTCCTGCCCACCCCGTGCTGCTGCCCCACATTTCATTTTGTGTGTGTGTGTGTTTGATTGAGTTGACAGAGTTGGTACGAGAGTTGCAATTTGAGAAGTCTAGTCCGGTATACAAACACTAAAAGGAAGAAGAGAGTCTCGCAGAAAAAGAGGCGCGCGGAGAGCAGCGAGACATCGGGCGTGAGGAGGTTGAAAAGGTTGCCGAGGTTGAAGAGGGATTGGCACAGACTCCTCACATTGCGCTTTTTTTCTCACGCACGCACGCATCCCACCCCCACGATGGTCGCCATCACCGTCGAGTTCAGGTGAGGAGGTCTGGTGCGCCTCTCATGCGCTTGTACCCCGCGTGACGACGACTGCAGGTGTAGAGAGAGCACGCGCGTGTCTCCCTCCTGACGGCTATAGCGCTGCGATGCAAAGCCGCTCGCCCAAATTCACCCTTCTCTCTCTTCTCTCTCTCAACCGCACATGCAGCGGTGGCCTGGAAACCATCTTCGGCGGCGCCAAACAGGCCGCTCTGGACGTGCCTCTTCCCGCAGGGCGCGGCGGCGAGGGCGGCACGCCGCCACCCTCTACAACGGCCACGACCACTGTCGCGGCCGTCGTCGCGGCCGCACGGGCCGACCTGCTCACCGGCAAGCCGGACCTGTTTCTGTCACCCGACGGGTCGGGGTCCGTCCGCCCGGGCATCCTGGTCCTGGTGAACGACACTGACTGGGAGCTGTGGTAAGAAAGAAGAGGGAGGAGAGAGGAGGGTGTGGTGTGTGCCCCGTGCTCTCTCTCAGTCCAGACGGGGCCTTCATAAACCTCATCCATCCACTCATTGATCCCCACTCTCCCCAGCGGCACCATGGACGCCGAGGTCAAGGCCGGCGACCGGGTCGTCTTCATCTCCACCCTGCATGGCGGGTGAGGGGCGCTGCTGCACGCACAGGGGGGGCGTGGGTGACGTGTACGTGGTTTAGTAGAGATGCAGAGAGGGAGAGAGCCAGCCGAGTTGTCGCGAAAAAAAAAAAAATGTTTCAACCTTCTTCATCGCTACTCTCCCCCGCCACACCACCCTTTGGTTCCGCCCCGAACGCGGCCTCCAGCACCGCCAGCGCGCCTGGTGGCGGCGCCCCATGCGGCGACCGCGGCGGGGACGGAGACGGCGAGGAGCGTACCGCCCTCGCCCCGGGCGGGCTGCCCGACCGCCTCCGGCACGTGGCCCGCAGGACTGCAAAGTAAAGGTCCGGGGCCCACCCGCCCGGGCGGCCCGCGGCGGCGGAGGCCGCCAGCTCGGCGGGCGGGAGCGCGGCCAGGGCGAGCAGGGCGCGGGCGCGCTCCAGCGGGGCGAGCGGGGGTGGTTGAGGGCGCCGCGCCGTGGCCCTGGGTCGTTCTTTTTCGCACACCCCGCCCAACCCCTCCACAGCGGGCTGCAACGCCGCCAGGGCCCGGCACGCCCGGGACGCGGCCCCCGCATCCAGCGCCCCGCCCACCATGGCCCGCACCGCCGCCGCCGCCAGGACGGGCGGGGCCAGGCCCAGCGCGTACTCCCGGCGGGGTGGGGGCAGGCCCCGGGCCGCGGCCGCGCCCGCCCTCGCTAGGGCCCGCCCCAAGCCCGCCGCCCAAGCTGCTCCCTCATCCGCCGCCACCACGGCCGGCAAGGCCGCTCCCACAACCGCGGCCGCTACCGCCGCGTCCAGGCGCAGGGTGCGCAGGGCGGTGCCGGCCAGGGCGCGCGCGCGGGCCGAGGCGGCCTCGAGCGCGGCGGCTGCGGCGGGGAGGGCGGCAGTGGGTGCGTCCGCCGGAGCCGCCGGGGTCGGGGGGCCTGGCGTCGAGGAGTGAGCAGCCCCGCCGCCACTGAACGGGCGCCAGGCCTTGTCGGCGCCGCGGGAGGGGGAGTCGGCCGCCGCCTCCCCCCCCCCCTCCCCCCCCCCAGCCGCCGCGAGGGTCGCAGCCCCCAGCGCGCGCCCGGCCGCGCCGGCCGCCCCGTCCGCCGTCGCCGCCAGGGCTTCAGCGCTCACCACGACGGCAGCCACTGTCGCCCAGGCGCGCAAACCGTCTGGGCGGGTGGCCATGACCAGGGCGGGCGGGTGGTGGGCGTGCGCCGCCCGCCGCCCGCCCCGCCCGCCCCCACCTCTCCCCGCCTCCTGCGTCGCCGCAGCCACCGCTTCCTGGAGCGCGCCCACGACCTCGCCCTCCGCTTCAGGGTGGGCTACCAGCACCGCGCCTGCCCCACCAAAGGCGGGCGGGCCGCCGGCCAAGGCGGCCGCCGCCTCGCGGGCCATGGCGGCCACAAAGGCCGGCCGGGCCGCCAGCCGGGCCGCCAGGCAGGCCCCGCCGCCCGTGGCGGACGCCAGCGCCGCGCCCAGCGCCCCGCTCGTCGCATCCAACGCGTCCGCGGCTGCCTGGGCTAAGGGTGCGCCGCAGGCTGGCGGCAGGACGCCCGCCCAGGCGATGAGCTCGCCCGCCAGGGCGACCGCGCCTGCCGCGGCGGGCAGGGGGTGCGGGGGGGTGGCGGTGGCGGCGCCGGCGCCGCCACCGCCACCACCCGGCGGGTGGTGGTGGTGGTGGTGCGCCCGGAAGGCGGCCGGGTCGTCCAGGACCTCGCGCCAGCGGGCCCGGGCTTCAGAGAGGAGCGCGGGGAGGAAGGCGCCCGTGACCGCGGCCTCCGCGGCGGCCAGCAGGGCGCGGGGCGGGAGGGCCGGCGAGGCGGGTGGGGGGAGGGAGCTGCCGCCTCCCCCACCCCCACCCCCGAACGCGCCGCCCAGCGCGGCGGCTGCGTGCGACGCCAGCGCCCCCGCCACCGCTACGGGCGCCCGCCAGAGGGCGTGCGGGCCGTGTGGAGCCCGGACAGCAGGCGCGGTCGGCGGCGGCGTGGCGGCCGCCTCGCTGCCCTCCTGGCCGCTACCGCCGCGCCCGGCCGCAAGCAGCCACTGTTCGGCGGCCTGGGTTGCCGCCCAGGCGGCATCCAGGGCACCTGGGGCTAAGCAGAGGGCGGCTGTGGCGGTGGGCGGTGCGTGGGAGGGCGGAGAGAAGGCGGCGCCGGCACGGCGTGGGGAGGCCGCCGGAGGGCCGCCCCCCCCGCGGAGGGTGAGGGACGCGGCGGCCGTCGCGGCCGCGGCCGCTGCCGTCGCCGCCGCCTCCGCGGCAGCTGCCGCCACCCGCCCCGCCCGGGCCCCCGACGCCGCCTCCACTTCGGCCTCAAAGGAGAAGGCCAGGCCGGCAGCGGCAGCGGCTTCCTCGTCGTGGCCGCCGCCACCACTACCACCACCAGGCGCGTGCGCGCGGCGGGCCGGCACCAGCCCGCTGCCACCCGCTCCCGCCGGGATCACGTCGTCCAGCAGCTCCACGCACGCGGCCTGGATGACGTTCCAGGCGGCGCTGGCCTCCTTGCACACGTCCGTCGGGCTTGACAGCGGGCGGGGCGGCGAGGAGGGCTTGGGCGCGGCGGCGGCCGCCAAGGAGGCCGGCTCGCCCGCCCGCCCCAGGCTCTCCAGGGCCTCCAAGCCCCCACTGCCTCCGCCTGCCGGCCCCGGGTCGGCGGACGCCAGGGCGGACAGGCAGGCGGTGTATGTGCGGAGCAGGGCCACGCCCGCGGTGAAGGCCCCGCCAAAGGCGGCCCGCCCCGCCGCGTGGTGGCGGGGCCCGGGCGGGGGGTGGCCGCGGGCGGCCACACCACCCCGTGATGATGATGCCGCCTCCGCCCCGCGCCGCACGGCCGCGCGGGCAGCGGACGGGAGGGCGGCCCGCATGGACACCAGGGCGGGGCCCAGCACGCCCAACAGGGCGGCCGCGGCGGCCAGGGCGGGCGGCGAGCCGTCGTCGCCGTCGGCGCCCGCGGTCGCCGCCGCCCGGGCAAGGCGGCTGGTGGGTGATTGCCTCCCTCCCTCCTCCTCCCCCTCCTCCTCCGAGTCCGACCAGCGGCTGGCCCGCGGGTGGGGGCCGTCCCCGCCCGCGCAAGCCGCCGCCGCCAGGGCACCGCACACGCCGGTCCTCAGGGCGGCGCCCGCGGCCACCGCGTCCGCCCGGGCGTCCCGCAGCGCGCCGACGGCCGCCAGCTCCGGCCGGGCCAGGCGGGCCGCGCCGTCCAGCGCCAGCCGCGCGCCGCCCCGCCAGCGCCCCGCCCTCGCGGCGGCCCGGGCTTCCAGGGGGCGCCCCGCCGCCAGGCTGACACCTTGCAACAGCCCCGCCACGCCCTCCAGGCGCGCCCCCGCCCGCCACAGGCGCGCCAGGCCGGCCGGGTGCGCGCCCAGGCGGCGCCCCGCGTCGCCCAGGGCGGCCCCGAGCGCGTCCACCGCGGCCCGGGCCTCCCCGAACAGGCGAAGGATGCGGGCGTATTCCTGGAGGGCGGTGGCGAAGCCGGAGTGGTGGGCGGCCACGACGGAGTCCACCAGGGCGTCCAGGTGGGCGCGGGTGGAGGCGAGCTGTGTGGGAAAAGAGGGAGGAGAAAAAGAGAAAAATGTGATGGGAGGGAGGTGGTCGGGGCGGGCGCCGGAGGAGGGCGCGCCTCCGTTTTTTCTCTCCGGTCCCCTCCTCCACGCTGACCTCTGCCAGCGCGGCCTCCGCGTCCGGCCGCCCCAGGACGCGCAGCGCGTACCGCAGCGGGTCGAAGGCCGGGTCCCGCAGCTCGGGCGGCAGGCGGGCGAGGGCGGCCTCCAGCGCGGCCCAGTCGATGCCCGCCTCGCCCGCGCCACCTTGGGGGCCGGCTGTCATGGCTGCGGACCAGAGTGGTGGTGTGTGTGTGAAGGCTGGGGCGTGGGGTGGGAGGTGGGACACGGTGCCAGGCCGGGCCGGTTGCAGCCCATCTTCTCTTCAATGCGGGGGGCTGCAAACACGTTCCTCTCCCACTCCTTTCTTCGCCGCGTGCTGGGGTGTGTGGGGGACGCGCACACTCACTCGCGACTCTCTGCCACCTTCAATGCCCCCCCTGTGCTTGGCTGCCCTGTCCTGGGCGCGGTCGGCCCTGGCCGCCGCGGCGAGCGCGGTGGGGTCGCCCGCTGCGCCGCGCGGCCCGCCGCCTCCAACAACCGCTCCGAAGGCCGGCCCCTTTTGGCCGCCGCCCGGGGTGGAGGTCAGCCCGGCCCGTCGCCCGGGCTCGCCAGGCGACAGTGATGCCTCGTCCTGTGATTCTTTCCACACGGCGTCTCCGGGCGCCAGCCCGTCCCCACCCCGGCGTGGGGGCACAGCAAACACGGCGCGCCGGCGCATTGGTGCCGCCGCCGCCCTCACTCCTCCCCCCGCCGTGCCAGCCTCCTCCACCGGCACAGTCACCCGTAGCATGCGGCGGGCTGAGGTGGTGGACGCGACGGTCAGTGGGGCGACCGAAGGTGGAACGGGCCCGCCCGGGCGGCGGCAAGGGGCTGCCCCTCCCGCCGGCCCGCGCTCGTTCCAACCACGCCTGTCTGTCGGCGCGGCCACGACCGGCGCGACAATGTCCGCGACCCGGCGGGCCGCGGTGGCGGCCGACCCGGCCGCCTCCTCGCCGCCCTGGTCCTCCTCGCCCGACGAGGTCGAGGGCGAGGAGGCGGGCGAGGTGGAGCAGCGGGGCGGGCGGCGGCGGGCGGCGCGGGTGGTAGCCGCAGCGGCGGCGGCGCCGGCTGCTGCGCCGGCGCCGGCCGCAGAGGTCTCTTCTCCGCCCGCCCGCCGCCTGCTGACTTTCGAGGAGGGAGGGCCTGCCGTTGCGGCCGCTGCTGCTGCTGCTGCTGCTGCTGCTGCTGCTGAGTCTCCAGCCCCCGACCCCTTTGCCTTCACGGCCGCCTCCTCCTCGCCCAGCGCGGACGCGGCAGCCGGTGGAGGAGGCTGCGGGGGCAGGCACCCACCGCCCGGCGCTGCCCCTGCCTGGTGGGGCCCGCCCGGCGCGGCCGACGCCGACGCCGACGCTGCCGCCCCCTCCTGGCAGCGGGAGGGCGCCCTTTACCCTCGGGGCACGCCCGCCCGCCTGGTCGGGGGCGCCCTGCCGCCGCCCACCATGGCCTGGGCGTCGCCCGGGCGCCCTGCTGCACGGCCGGCGCCGGCACCCCGCGC
>Ga0315283_10005279_pt1 | contig 11380 bp, 9 predicted proteins | sample YL17G09_0_MG_FD_204541 | JGI IMG/M metagenome (GOLD analysis project Ga0315283, IMG submission 204541) | Sediment microbial communities from Yellowstone Lake, YNP, Wyoming, USA - YL17G09_0 | ecosystem: Environmental > Aquatic > Freshwater > Lake > Sediment | place: USA: Wyoming | collected...
CAAACCTGGCACTGCAACACCTGACCACGCGCGAACCGGACGAGAAGATGCTGGAGGTGGCTATTACCGCCTTCCAGACGATGCGAGAAGCAGAGCAGGAAATTTAGGAAAATACAAGAATATCATATCGATTAAGCGATAAGGTTTCGCTCCAAAGGGACAAAATAACACAGAGATCCTGTGTTATTTTGTTGAAAATGGAAGTGGGTGCTAGACCTTCAGATAACCTTGCCGTTGATACTGCTGGAACAACTTACCCCAAGTTGTGTTTTCCCGCCATTCACGGGCAACTCGTTTGTATTTGTATGGCCAGTAGAAATAATCCTGTTCAGCCTCAGAGATGGCAATCGGCAGGATCACCAGTGGAGTCCTAAAGATGAGTTTTTGCAGGAATTTGGTTGGTCCATACCAGGCCAGCCATGCAAGGAAAGTATGAGAATTCTTTCCGATCTTGAAATTCCAACTTTCGCCAGAAATATCGTCACCAACCAATTCTATTCGACTTACATCCCCTATCCCTAATCCCTGTTCATGAGCCAGGCGGATATATTTGATAGACAGGGGATCAAAGCCCATCAATTTGGCTGCCACGGCATCAATTGCCACCTGATCCTCGGAAGCCAGGATGATATTCTTCACCTCAGGTGTCATGAGGCGCGGTCCCTCGCCATTCCCAGCGGTTGTGCCATCCATGATCGCAAAGAGACCCGGATGGATTTCTTTCTGGATGGTTAACAGGTCTACCAGGGTCTCGTGGATCCAGGAGTGGGTGTAATGCCGGTATTTACTGAGTAATCCGCCAAAGGCATTTTTCATTGCCCCGGTCGTTGTGGTGTACATGTGGGTCTTGACAGTAGGCAAGTGGACTATGTTTTTCCCGATGAAGTAATCAGGGATAAGAATTCCTTCTGGGTAGATGTGATCCAAAGCCAGCATTTTCGCCTTGGGTCGGTAGGGTATCCACTTCATCTCTGCAGTTCGAAAATTATACAAGGCGGGTACATTGTAGTGTTTAAAGATGGGCAAATAGCCGTTTAAATCCTCGCCTTTGAAAGCATCAGTGAGCACCGTCTGGTTTTGAACACAGACCAAGTCCTCGAAACCGGTCTGGCGCAAAGCCAGGATGGTACCTTCCAACTGCCAGGGAGTGGTATTTGCAGCAGGCATCGGGAAATGCCAGGAGATATTATCTTTGATGATTGTTGTGACATCCGAGCGAAGTGCTTTTTTACCACCCGCAACTTCGAAGAGACGCTGATAATCTTGCAGGACAGTTTCGGGTTGAGTGCGTATTACGGCGACTTTCGATTTGGCAGTCATAAATAGTTCCTTATCCGTTGGTGTATCGGTTTTCAATCCATTTTATCCCTTATATCTCTTCTGGACAAAGTCGGACTTTATTTCAAGAGAAAGGTGTGTTCTGCTGAACCTCCTATAGCAAGATGGTTAATCTTCTTTCATTTCGATCAATTTTCTTCTAATTTTGCGATATAACACGATCGGACTGTCGCCCTGAATAAGGATTTCGCCTATGCCCAGGTCGGGACGGTGAGGTCGCTGGGTGACGACCACACGCCGATCCTGCCGCTCGATGATCAGGTTGCTCAGGCACCCAATCCAGCCGATGAGTTGACGGAGAACTGGCATGCGTACGGTATGGTAGTAACGCAGGTACATCAACGTGTTCTCGTTATCAATCGGAGCGAAGGCTACCACAATGCGGAGACCGTCGGTAATCCAGTTCTGCCAAATGTTCCCGTAGCGGAATTGCAGGAACGGACGGCGATCTGGCTTGGATATCTCGGAGGGTTTCTTTGGCTTTTGGCCCTCGTCCAGTTCGTTGTAGACCCACAGATTGAGCAGATGGTCACCCGGCCAATGGCTTTCCTCTGTTGCAATTGGTCCGTTGACCAGCGTGCGGTTGCCGCGCCCGATGGTGGTGCGGTGGATGAAGGGCAGGTGCACCACATCCAACTGATTCTCGATGGCGCGCGAATAATGGTTGGCCCAATGGTCCTTCAGCGTGGCATAGACCATCGTATCGGGGATGGACTCAAACCACGGGAGTGGTGGATATTCGTCCCGCGGCGCGCCCCACCAGATATAGACAAAACCGTGTTCTTCACGGACAGGGTAATTGCGCACATGTAAAGCCTTGGGCGGCTCAGCATTCTTACCATTGGCAGGGACCAGGGAGCAGTTTCCGCTTGCATCATACTCGAAGCCGTGGAAGGGACACTGAAGGCATTCTCCGGTCAACTTGCCGGTGCTAAGCGCTACACCCCGGTGTGGACATTTATCCACCATCAAAGAGAGTTCACCTTTGATGGTGCGCCAGGCGACCAATTTCTCACCCATGCGAGTCACTCCAATAATTTTCCCTTTTTTAATTTCGTTCGACTCAAGAATTACATACCACTGGTTGGGAATCATATGCTCTCCTGAAAATTGTTTACTTTATGAGTCACAAAGGTACAAGAAGGGTTATACCTCTTTGTGAGCCTTTCAGGTCAGAGTGGTTCGAACCTTGCTGTAAAGTGTCGAAGCAATTCCGGTGCATAGATTAATTTGTAGCCGCGGATGGAAGCGGAGCGTTCTTTTATGCGTCTCAGCGAGTCAGCCACGTAATCCATGTGGCTTTGGGTGTAGGTGCGACGTGGGATGGCGAGGCGCAGGAGTTCCAATTTGGGATATGCAATTTGGCCAGTTTCAACATCTTTGTGTGCGAACATGACCGAGCCAATCTCCACGCCTCGAATTGCGCCTTCGCGATAGAGTTCGACGCACAAAGCCTGACCGGGGAATTCATTCTGAGGTATGTGTGGCAGGGCAGCCGCGGCGTCAAGATATACGGCGTGACCACCTGCAGGTTGGATGGTGAGAATTCCCGCTTCGTTGATGAGTGCAGCGAGATAGGCGGTTTGACCAAGACGGTAGGCGAGATAGGCTTCGTCAAGGCCTTCATACAGACCAATTGCCATCGCGTCAAGGTCGCGGCCAGCGAGTCCGCCATATGTGGGGAAACCTTCGCGCAAGATAAGTTCGTTCTTAACGTTCTCAAAAAGGTTCTCATCATTCATGCATAAAAGGCCACCGATGTTGACAATGGCATCTTTCTTGGCGGACATGGTCATGCCATCGGCTAAAGCAAAAATCTCGAATGCGATCTCTTTAACAGAATATTGCGCATAGCCTGTTTCACGCTCCTTGATAAAGAAGCAATTTTCGGCGTAACGCGCCGCGTCGATGAAGAACGGGATTTTGTGCGCATGGTAGACATTAGCAATCGCTTTGAGATTTTCCATCGAGACGGGTTGTCCACCTCCGGCATTATTCGTAACTGTTACCATTCCGAAGGGGATATTCGCCCGCCCGACCTTTTCTATGAATCCATTCAATTTTGCAATATCCATGTTGCCTTTGAAAGGATGCGAAATGGCGGGGTCGAAGGCCTCGTCAATGACCAGGTTGATCGGGTAGCCGCCGCGGGCGCGGATGTTAGCGTCGGTGGTGTCGAAGTGCATATTACTTGGAACATACTGCCCATTTTTAACGAGACAGGCGGCCAGGATATTTTCGGCTGCACGTCCCTGGTGCGTTGGGACAAAGTACTTGAAGCCGAAAATATCATTAACAGCGGCTTTAAGACGATGGAACGAACGTGCCCCGGCATACGACTCATCGCCGCGCATGATGGCAGCCCATTGTTCCGAACTCATCGCGCCTGTGCCTGAGTCGGTGAGCAGGTCAATGAAGATGTCCTCGGCTTTTACGGAAAACAGGTTGTAGCCCGCCTCTTTCAGCGCGGCTTCGCGTGCCTCCGGTGAGATGAGGCGGGTCGGCTCGGTTACTTTGATGCGGAAGGGTTCGGGTGGGTAAGTGGGCATGGTACTCCTATATAAAGAAGATATTTTCAAAAGAGAATTAACCCATGTTTTCAGGATTGGTTAACAGCGGGTTTTGCTTAACTATCGTTTCATAATATTGATTGCCCGAAAAAGGATTATAAAAGACAAATCTGAAGTTTAGTTCATGAGGTCCAATTTCTGAAAATGACCTTATGGCACAATCGATTCTGTTCGCGGAGAATTCTCTGGCCTCCAATGCCGCTACGCTTTTGCGAAGAGCGTAAGAATATAAGCAAAGGGATAAGGAGAAATCATTGCCGTCTAAATATTTACTTCCTTTTCAAAAGTTTTACTACATTCGGTCAAGTTAAGGCAGGTGGGTCTAAGGCTTGCTCTACGACCATAGGGAGAGTCGAAGGGAAGAACATCACGACTGCCTGTCCTTGCGGGTCTCATTTATCCAATCACCAGCCTCACTATTCTACAATGATTCTCCTTTTAGGTCATTATGAATTTACCGCAAACGAGAGTGTGCCGAAGCGTCATTCCGAACCTAACTAGGCATTCGAAGAGCGACTAAAGGATTTATAGGGATTTAAGATGGAAATAATGCGAAATCCATGAAACCGAATCGTTCGTGAAGGGTTTCCTTTATGGTAAAATTCGCTGGTCAAAAATCGGTTTGATAACTCATCCGTAGGCGGAACTCCTATGCAGAATGAATGGCTTTATATCGGTATCTTTCTCGTGTTTGGTCTAATCGTCCCAATTGTGCCACTGGTCTTTTCCCGACTGGTGGCACCCCGCAAGCCAAATCCCATCAAGCAAAGCACGTATGAATGTGGTGTCGAAACGGTGGGGGACACGTGGGTGCAGTTTAAGGCCCAGTATTACGTTTTCGCACTGGTCTTCCTGATATTCGATGTGGAGACGGTGTTCCTGTTCCCCTGGGCGCTGTCTTTGAAACAAATGCCGCTGTTCGTGGTCCTGGAGGGCGTGCTCTTCATTGGTATCCTGGTCGCCGGACTGGTGTATGCCTGGCGTAAGGGGATGCTAGAATGGGCTTAACCACCGAGGGAAAAATGTTAAAGGCTGACAGGAATCCCCTATCAGCCTTTTCTTTGTGTCAAAGGAGTGTTCAATGATATTTTTGAATGACCCGATCAACTTTATCGCCGGGTGGATGCGCGGCCTGTTGACTGGATGGGGCCTGCCAGAGGGTCTGACGACGGTGATTATTTACGTTATTGGGATTACTGTGCTGATCGTCTTTGCCATGGTACTCGACATCTTATTGGTGTGGGTGGAACGAAAAGTGGTGGCTCGCTTCCAGGACCGCATAGGCCCGAACCGCATCGGACCGTTCGGCCTGATCCAACCCTTCGCCGACATCATCAAACTCATCATAAAGGAAGACCTAACCCCGGCCGGTGCGGATAAATTGCTCTATAACCTGGGCCCTGTGTTGGCGATCGCTTCGGTCATTATCCTTTGGGCAATCCTGCCACTCTCTGAAAAGATTTTTGGTGTGGACCTGAACGTGGCGGTTCTGTACCTGGTGGCGGCTGGTGCGTTGGGGACGTTGTCCATTATCGTGGGTGGTTGGGCCTCCAATAACAAGTATGCACTGTTGGGTGCTTTCCGCATGGTTGCCAATATGATTGCATATGAAATTCCGATGGTGGTAGTGTTGCTCATCCCGACCATTTTGGCAGACACGATGAGCGTACAAGGCATCACCCAAGCGCAAAGCGGGATGTGGTTTGCCATCCTTTCGCCGCTGGGGCTCATCATCTTTCTCATCAGTGCGATCGCAGAACTGGGGCGTTCACCATTCGATCTGAATGAAGCTGAGTCCGAGATCGTGGCCGGTTTCCATATCGAATATTCCGGCATGAAGTTCGGCCTGTTTTACGCTGGTGAGTTGTTGCATGCATTCACCTTTGGCGGTTTTATGGCAGTCTTGTTCTTCGGTGGTTACGGCGGCTTCTTTGGGCTGGAAAAGATCGGTTTTTTCTCCTGGCTGGATAATCCATTTGTCCAGGCATTGGTTTTCCTGGCTAAAGCAATGTTCGGGTATTGGGTGATCATGTGGATCAAATACTCGATGCCGCGTATCCGCATTGACCATATGCTGGCCTTCAACTGGAAGTTCCTAACACCCCTGGCACTGGTGGTTCTAGTAAATACGGCTGTCTTGAGCAAAGTTCTGGCCGGATTACCAGCTTGGGGTTATGTGTTGGGAATGTTCTTATCGAATATCGTGATCGGCTTTATTACGGTTGAAATCCTGCGTGCTTACGGACGCAAACAGCACAAAGTGGAATCAAAACTCTCCCCGCAGAACACCCAAAACCAGGAGCAGGCTGTATGACTGTTGATCAAATCATCTTTATACTGTGCGCGGCGCTGATCCTCGGGTCTGCGTTGATGGTGGTGACAACTGGCAAACTCATCCATGCGGCTCTGTGGCTAGTTGCGGCGCTCTTCGGTGTGGCAATTCTGTACGCCATCTTGCAAGCCGGTTTTCTTGCGGTTGTCCAAGTGGTGGTGTACATCGGCGCAATTGCCATCCTTTTCATCTTTGCCGTCATGCTGACCCGCAGGGAGATGCTGGATAAAGGCGCCCAGACGCGCTCGAACTGGTGGCTCCCCGCCCTGCTCGGTTTACTGATCCTGACCGGGTTGGTATTCCTGATTATTGGACAGCCGGCCTTCGGTCGGACCGCGGCGGAGATGCCTTTAGGTGTGGATACGCTCCGGAACCTGGGAATGGCTTTGGTGTCGCAGAACGCCTTTGTACTGCCCTTCGAGGTGGCGTCCATCTTGCTGTTGGCAGCCCTGGTCGGCGCGGTATTCGTCGCGTCGGGGAATAATGAGTAGGTGACCGAGATGAGTATCCCGCTTTCCTGGTACCTGATTTTGGCAGCCGCCTTATTTTCCATCGGCCTGTTCGGCGTGCTCTCGCGCAAGAATGCGATTGCGATCCTGCTCGGTGTGGAACTGATGCTGAATGCCGTCAATGTCAATCTGGTGGCCTTCTGGCGTTACCAGGATCCGGCTAAGATGGCCGGACAGGTTTTCGCGATTATTGTTTTTGCCGTGGCAGCCGCGGAAGTGGCTGTGGGTCTAGCGCTGATAATCTCGGTCTACCGCCGCCGCAAGACTGTGGTAGCTGATGAAATTGACCTGATGAAGTGGTAGGAGATTTTATGGAGAAGTTTATTATCTGGCTTTTACCCCTTCCGCCGCTTCTGTCGTTTTTTGTGATACTCCTATTCACGAATAAGCGTAAAGCATTGAGCCATGGCATCGCCGTAGGTGCAGCTGGGTTGTCATGGCTGGGGAGCATGATTATTTTTATCCGCGCCCTGGGCGTGGAAGGGTTTGGCAAGCAGGTGTTCGGGTCTTCAATTAACTGGCTCCCGACCGGCTCGACCTGGCTCAAGGTTGGTGTGCAAATTGACCCGCTCTCAGCTATTGTAGTCTTCTTTGTGGCCTGGACCGTGCTGGCGATTTTCGTTTACAGTATTGGCTACCATAACTTTGGCCAGCCGAAAGGCGACCACGATGTGGCCGGTCTTCCGCCGCAAGGTGCGACAGTAACCGAACACGGACATAAGCACTCCGTCCCGTCCATCGAGCCGATGTACTCGCGTTTCTTTGCCTTTATCAGTCTGTTCGCATTCGGCATGTATACGCTGGTGGTTTCCGATAACCTGCTAACCCTATTCGTCGGCTGGGAGATCATGGGTCTGTGCTCATACTTGCTGATTGGCTTCTGGTTTGGTAAACCGTCTGCCCGCAATGCGGCAGTTAAGGCTTTCATGACCACCCGTATTGGCGACGTGTTCATGCTGCTGGGCATCGCTTTCGTTTATTCTTTCACCAGCTCGCTCTCTTTCAGTGAGATATTCAAACCGGATATGTTGCAGGCGCTGGCTTCGACACCGGCATTCTTCGGACTTTCGGCGGCGGGTATCATAGGGTTGCTGCTGTTCATTGGAACGGTTGGAAAATCCGCGCAGTGGCCCCTGCATGTCTGGTTGCCGGATGCGATGGAAGGCCCGACGCCTGTAAGCGCTATGATCCATGCGGCGACTATGGTTTCGGCGGGTGTTTACATGATCATCCGCATGTTCCCGCTCATCTCGGCAGGCTGGACCGAAGGAATGCCGCTCAATACAACCATGAGCATTATCGCCTTTATCGGTGCCTTCACAGCACTGTTCGCGGCGACAATTGCCGTGGCACAAAACGATATCAAGCGAGTACTGGCTTACTCCACCATCTCACAACTAGGTTTCATGATCGCCGCACTGGGAATTGGGGCTTACGTGGCGGCGGCTTTTCACCTGGTGACCCACGCCTTCTTCAAGGCTTTGCTCTTCCTTGGCTCCGGTTCGGTTATCCATGGCATGGAACACGGCGTTCTGCATACCGGCGACCATGTGGATCCGCAGGATATGTTCAACATGGGCGGATTGCGCAAGAAGATGCCGATCACCTTCTGGACCTTCCTGATAGGCGGTTTTGCCCTGTCAGGTTTTCCTGTGCTGACGGCCGGCTTCTGGTCAAAAGATGAGATTTTTGCCGAGACGTTTGGAAACGGGCATCTGGCAGTATTCATCGTTTTGGCTGTGGCGGCCTTCCTGACGGCCTTCTACACCATGCGCCAGATCACCCTGACCTTCTTCGGCGAACCCCGCACTAAAGCCGCCAAACATGCGAGCGAGACGCCCTGGACGATGACCGTCCCGCTGATCGTGCTGGCAGTCTTCGCAGTGGGTTTTGGCTGGGTCGGGATACCGGAACATTTTCCGGGCCTTGGTGGTCTGATCCCGAACTGGTTTCATGAGTTCGTGGGTGGGACGCTGACCGAGCTTCCAAAGGCTGTTGAATTTAGCTGGGTACCGCTGATAACGTCGCTGTGCGTAGCCCTGGGAGGTCTGTTCTTCGGCTGGCTGGTCTATCGCAAGGTAAAGTCCCCAAAGCAGGATTTCCTGCAAATCCCGGTATTGAAGAACAAGTGGTATTTTGATGAAATTTACAATTTCGTGTTTATCAAACCGGCGTCCTGGATTGCCGAGAAGTTCACCTCCCTCTACATGGACCAAACCGTGATTGATGGCCTCCTGCACAGCGTAGCGCGGTTCTCGCTCTTCCTGGGCGACGCCTTCCGCAACTATTTCGACAAGCCGGTCATCAATGAGTTTTTCGGTGATGGGACAGGCAACGTAGTGAAAGCCTCCGGCTCCGGGTTGCGCAAAATCCAGGCCGGACGCATCCAGTATTATATGGTCGCTTCCGTTACAGTTTTGGTAATTTTCGCCCTGCTTTATTATTTCCTGATTGGAGGATTGTAGTAGCGACTACGGTCGTTAGTAACTGCTAAAGCTGTTACTACAAAAACAATCGGAGCAAATGATGAAATTTATTCTCGATCACATCTTGACTCTCATCCTGTTCTTCCCCGCCCTGACGGCGCTGGTTGTTTTATGCCTGCCCAAGGATAATCTGAAAGCTATTCGCTGGACGGCTTTTGGCGCCAGCCTGGTGCCATTTGCATTGTCGGTTATTTTATGGATGCAGTTTAAATCAGGACAACCCGGCTTCCAGTTCCAGGAACAAGCGACTTGGTACGCAGCGCTTCACTCAACATTCCACATTGGTGTAGACGGGCTTTCTTTGACCATGGTGCTTTTGACTACGCTTCTGACACCGCTTGCCCTTCTGGCGTCCTTCAATATAACCGATCGCAGCAAGGCATACTTCATGCTGTTCCTCTTCCTGGAGACTGGCATGCTGGGTGTCTTCATGGCGCTCGACCTGTTGATTTTCTTCGTTTTTTGGGAGATTGGCCTTGTGCCGATGTACTTCCTGATAAACCAATGGGGCTCCGAGAAAGGCGAACGCGAAATATGGAAGGGGATCAAGGTCCAGTCACGCAATTACGCTTCATTAAAATTCATCGTCTACACCATGGCCGGTTCGCTGGGACTCCTGCTAGCCATCCAGTTACTGGGTGTGTTGTTCAATACTTACGATTTGCAGACCTTGTATACCAATTGGGCAGCTTTGGATCCTAATAGTGTGATTCTGCACTTCTTTAATCGGGTTCTTAGTGTTTCAACAGTTAAAACGATCGCTTTCTGGGCATTTGTAATTGCCTTTGCCATCAAGGTTCCGGTCTGGCCATTCCATACCTGGCTGCCGGATGCCCATACCGAAGCCCCGACCGCCGGTTCGATGATCTTAGCAGGTGTCCTGCTGAAACTGGGCGCTTACGGCTTCCTGCGGCTGGTCCTGCCATTGTATCCCGTAGAATCAGCAAAATATGCAGGTTGGCTGGCATTCCTGGCAGTAATGGCTATTGTTTTTGGAGCGTTTGCCGCTTTTGGTCAGAAAGACTTTAAGAGGTTGGTGGCCTATTCGTCGGTTAACCATATGGGCTTTGTAGTGCTCGGTATTGCCGCGGCAGCCAGAGCGCCTGGCACGCTTGACGCGACAATAGCGCTGAACGGCGCAGTGCTCCAGATGTTCAACCACGGTCTCTCAGCGGCCGGGATGTTCTTCCTGGTCGGTGTGCTCTACGAACGTACCCACACCCGTAACCTGGACGACTTTGGCGGCCTGTTCCCTCTGGTGCCGATTTTCGGCGGTATCCTGATCTTCACGAGCATGGCCTCGCTAGGCCTGCCCGGACTGAACGGATTCGTCTCCGAGTTCCTGGTAGTGCGAGGCTCCTGGCCGGTGTTGACGCTCTATACATCGGTTGCGATGATTGGTGTGCTCTTCACGGGTGCATACATTCTGAAGGGTATCAAGTCCGTCCTGCATGGACCGTTGAACGAACACTGGGCTCACAACGGACATAAACTGACCGACATCAACCTGCGGGAAATCATCGTGATGGCTCCATTGATGGTGCTCATCCTGGTAATTGGGATTTACCCGGCCTGGATTTTGGATATCATCAACAAAGCCGTAATGGTGTTGTTCCATTAAGAGGTAGCCATGCAATTTCCGTTTCTGAGTGTCATTGTTTTCATCCCGATGGTTGCTGCGCTCGTGCTTCTGGTAATGAAACCTGAGCAGAAAAAAACGATCCGCGTCACAGCGCTGAGCGCTGCGCTGTTGGCTCTGGCGCTATCCATCTGGGTGTATTTTGCTTATGATAAAGTTGCGGCAGGCTACCAGTTCATTGAGAAATACAGCTGGATGCCGATGCTGGGTATCAGCCTGCACTTTGGCGTGGACGGACTGAGCGTCCCGTTGGTGTTGTTGACTGGTATTGTCATGGTCACAGGCGTGATGATTTCCTGGGGTATTGACGACCGCCCACGCGAATTCTTTGCCTTCCTGTTTATTCTGGCGAGCGGCGTGTTTGGTGTTTTCGCCTCGCTTGACCTGTTCATGTTGTTTTTCTTTTACGAAATCGCTGTCTTCCCCATGTTCTTGCTTATTGTCATCTGGGGCTGGATCAAGACCCGCGAATATGCGGCGATGAAACTGACCCTGTACCTCTTCAT
>Ga0315283_10005281_pt1 | contig 11379 bp, 10 predicted proteins | sample YL17G09_0_MG_FD_204541 | JGI IMG/M metagenome (GOLD analysis project Ga0315283, IMG submission 204541) | Sediment microbial communities from Yellowstone Lake, YNP, Wyoming, USA - YL17G09_0 | ecosystem: Environmental > Aquatic > Freshwater > Lake > Sediment | place: USA: Wyoming | collected...
GCGTTCGCGCCGATGTCGACGAGCAGGCACGGCGTGGGCGCGGCCGGATAGATGCTGCCGATCGCGGGACGCTCGACGCCGGGGATGCGGCCCAGCCCGAAGAGCGCCGCAGCCATCACCGCGCCGGAATTGCCCGCCGAGGCGAACGCGTCGGCTTTGCCTTCCTTCACCAAACGCATGCCGACCGCCAAGGAGGAATCTCGTTTCGCTTTCACGGCGAGGGTATGCTCCGCCATCTCGACCACTTCGGAGGCGTGCACGACCTGGATGGGCAGCTTGCTCACATCGCCGTGCTTGACGAGCTCGGCGCGCACGCGCGCCTCCTGGCCTACCAGGATGATCTGCGTGCCGCGCTCGCGCGCCTCAGCGACCGCGCCGGCCACGACGACCGCGGGCGCGTGGTCGCCGCCCATGGCATCAACGACGATTTTCATGGCATCCCGCCTCTCCGCAACTTTCTGTCGGCACCCACACTATTCGAGGGTGTATGCGCACAGCGCCATGATGCCCGGCCCGGCCAGCGTTGCCAGCACAGGCCCCAGGTCAGCCACGACCAATTCGGCGACGTTGAGACGCGCTTGCACGGTTTGGGCGAACTGCGCGGCCTCCTCAGCCACGTTGGCGTGCGTGACGGCGACGCGCGCCGGCTTGTCTCCTACCGCCTCGGCGACCCGATTCAGCACCTCCGCGACGGCCTTGCGCCGGCCGCGCGCCTGGCCTACAGGGTCCAGCAGCCCATCGACCATCGCCAGGATCGGCTTGATGTCCAACACCTCGCCGATGTTGCCCTTGAGCCGGGGCGCTCGGCCGCCGGCGATCAGGTAGCGCAGTGTGGCGGGCGTGGTGACGGCCTGCACGCGCCTCCGAATCGGTTCCAGCCGGGCGACGATGAGCGAAGTATCCAGCCCATCGCGCGCCATCTCGGCCGCGGCAATCGCCTGCCAGCCGGCGCCCATTGAGGCGCTCATGCTGTCCCACAGATGCACTTTGATCGGTGCGGTCTCGGCGGCTACAGCGGCCGTATTCAAGGTGCCGCTCATCCGGCCGGAAACGACCACCACGATGGCTTCGTCTGCCCCTTCGGCCGCCGCTTGCTCGTAGGCGGCCGCGAACTGCCTGGGCGAGGGCTGCGCAGTGGTCGGCAGGGTGTCGGCCGCCGCCAGCCGGCGATAGAACTCCTCGGTGGAGAGTTCCACCTTGTTCAGGAAGCTCAACGTGCCGAAATTGACCAGAGCAGGCAGCTCGATGATGCTGAGCTGGGCGAGGTAGCTATCCGGGACATTGGTACTGGAGTCGGTCAGAACCCGCACACGCATCTGAGCGCTCCTGAGGTGCGATGGATGCCGGGGCGAAACTCGTCCCCGCCGGCGCGTAGATGGCAAGTATACGTCAGGTCGCGACGGTTGACAAACAATGGATGCACGGCTACACTGGCGACGAACAAACGGCAGATAGCAAACGGCAAATGGCGATTTGCAAATCGGATGACAAATAGGAGGGTTGGCGCGTGAAAGCACTCATCACCGGCGGCGCGGGATTCATCGGCAGCCACCTGGACGAGTTGTTGTTGAACGCCGGGCATGAGGTTGTCGCCATCGATGACCTTTCGACAGGCTCGGAGGCGAACATCCGACACCTGTTCGGAAATCCCGGGTTCCGGTTTGTCCTGGAAACCATCGCCAATGAGGCGGTGATGGATCGGCTGATCAGCGAATGCGACATGGTGTTTCACCTGGCGGCCGCAGTCGGGGTCGAGCTGATCGTGCGCGATCCGGTGCATACCATCGAGACGAACATCATGGGCTCGAGCATCGTCCTGCGCGTCGCCAATCGCTATCGCCGCAAAGTGATCCTGGCGTCCACTTCGGAGATCTACGGCAAGAGCGCCGATGTGCCGTTCCGCGAAGATGGCGACGGCGTGATGGGTCCGACCACGCACCATCGCTGGGCGTATGCCAATTCCAAAGCGATGGACGAATTCCTGGCGTTGGCTTATCACAAACAGCGCGGCCTGCCCGTGGTGATCTGCCGGTTCTTCAATACCATCGGCCCGCGGCAAACCGGCCGCTATGGCATGGTGGTGCCGCGCTTCGTGCGCCAGGCATTGCACGGGCAGCCGCTCACCGTCTACGGCGACGGACAACAGTCGCGCTGTTTCGCCGATGTGGCCGATGTCACCGAGGCGGTGCTCAAGCTCGCGGCGCATCCGGGGGCGGTCGGCAAGGTGTACAATCTCGGCAACACCGAGGAAATCACCATCGTCGATCTGGCCCACCGCGTGATCGCTCGTACCGGCAGCGCGTCGGCGATCGCCATGGTGCCGTACGACGAGGCCTACGAGCCCGGCTTCGAGGATATGCGGCGTCGCGTCCCCGACCTTGGCCGCGCGGCCGCGCTGATCGGCTATCGGCCGCGTCACTCGCTGGACGACACGCTGGATCGCATCATCGCCTACTATCGGACGACGGAGCGTCTGTAGCGGGAGACCCGAGCGAGGGGGCCGCGGGCGCCGCGCTCGACGAGGTTGGCAGCATCCACAATGCCTCGCCCTTGCGAAGTTGACAACCAACCCGAATCAGCTATAATCTTCACTTAACGCCCCCGTGGTGGAATTGGCATACACAGTAGGTTGAGGGCCTACGCCCGTTAGGGCGTGCCCGTTCGAGTCGGGCCGGGGGCACTAGCTGATTTCTCGATTGCGGCCGGGTCATTGACCGGCCGCGTTTTTGTTGGCTCTCCTCCCGGCCACCCGGCCCGAGAGACGCGATCGCTTACAAAGGAAGCCAGCATTGGGCACATCCCCAATCATCGAAACGCCAAGCAAGCAAACGATCCTGGTCGCCGGCTGCGCCGGCTTCATCGGCTGGAAAGTGTGCGAGCAGCTCCTGGCAAGCGGTTGCACAGTTGTCGGCGTGGACAACCTCAACGACGCCTACGATGCGCGACTCAAAGAGTGGCGGCTGGCGCAGTTGCAGCCCGCGCCGGGATTCCATTTCCATCGGGCAGACATCACCGACCGCGCCGCGCTCAAACGCCTGAGCGACGCCATCGCCATCCAGAAGATCGACGCGGTGATCAACCTGGCGGCCAGGGCTGGCGTGCGCTACTCCGTTGTGAATCCCTGGGCTTACGTCGATACAAACGTCACCGGCACGTTGAACCTGCTGGAGATGTGCCGCGAGTTGGGTGTGCGGAAAATCGTCTTGGCTTCAAGCTCCAGCCTCTACGGCCGCGAGAACCCGCTGCCCTACACCGAAGATCAGCCGACGGATCGCCCCATCTCACCCTACGCCGCCTCGAAAAAAGCCGCCGAAGCCCTGTGCTACACCTATCATCATCTCCACGGGCTCGATGTGACGGTATTCCGCTACTTTACGGTGTACGGGCCGGCCGGCCGGCCCGACATGATGCCGTTCCGCCTGGTGCAGTGGATCAGCGAAGAGCGCCCGGTGGTGGTGTATGGCGATGGCAGCCAATCGCGCGATTTCACCTTTGTGGAGGATATCGCGCGCGGCACGATCGCGGGGTTGGCGCGCGTCGGCTTTGAGGTCGTCAACCTGGGGTCCGATCGGCCGGTCTCGCTGCTGGATGCGATCAGGCTGGTGGAGGCGTTGACCGGACATCCGGCGCAGGTGGTCCGCCGCCCACCGCAGGCCTCCGATGTGCCCGCTACGTGGGCTGACATCGGCAAAGCGCAGCGCCTGCTCGGCTGGCGGCCATCCGTCTCGTTCGAGGATGGCATGGCGCGCTTGGTCGATTGGTATCGGCAGCAGCGAGCGTGGGCGAAGGACGTGTCCACCGCAACCGATTGAGAAGCCTCCCCCAGTGAGCTCAGGGCCGGTCTCCGACCGAGCCCTGAGCTCACTTCTCGAAGACGTTGAGTCCTGTGCGGAAGGAAATCCATGAAAGAACAACTGCTCACCAAAATCGAGGGGCATTCGGCCGTCATCGCCGTGATCGGCCTGGGCTATGTCGGCCTGCCGCTGGCAGTTGCCTTCGCCGAGCGCGGTTTCCCGGTGGTCGGCATCGACGTGGATGCGACGAAGGTGGCGGCACTGAATCGCGGCGAGTCGTATGTGCAGGATATTCCATCGGAGCGGTTGGCACGTTTGCACGTTGCACGTCCACACGTTGTGGCCTCTGATGCGGTACCAACCAACGTGCAACGTGTGAACCTGGGAACGTTCACTGCCACCACCGACTACAGCGTCCTGGCGCAGTGCGACGCGGCGATCATCTGCGTGCCGACGCCGCTGAACAAGACGCGCGACCCGGATGTGCGCTACATCATCTCCTCCGGCGAGTCGTTGGCGCAGCACATCCATCGCGGCATGTTGGTCGTGTTGGAATCGACGACCTATCCCGGCACGACCGAAGAGCTGCTGCGTCCGATGCTGCAGCAAAGCGGTCTGCGCGTGGGCGAGGATTTCTTCCTGGCCTTTTCGCCGGAGCGCATCAATCCGGGCGATCCGATCTACGTGGTCGAGAACACGCCCAAAGTGGTCGGCGGCGAGACCGCCGCGTGCCGTGACGTCGCAGTGGCCCTCTACGCACAGATCATCCAGCGAATCGTGCCGGTTTCCTCGACGCCGACGGCCGAGATGGTCAAGCTGCTCGAGAACACTTTTCGCGCCGTGAACATCGCGCTGGTCAACGAAACGGCGATTATGTGCGATAAGCTGGGGATCGACGTTTGGGAAGTGGTGGAAGCCGCGGCGACCAAACCCTACGGCTTCATGAAGTTCACGCCCGGGCCGGGCGTGGGAGGCCACTGCATCCCGCTCGACCCGTACTATCTCTCATGGAAGCTGAAGACGCTGAACTACAACGCCCGCTTCATCCAGTTGGCAGGCGAGATCAACAGCGACATGCCGCGCTATTGGGTGAACAAAGTGATCGACGCGCTCAATGAGGCGGGCAAACCGTTGAAGGGCAGCCGGGTGCTGGTGTTGGGCGTAGCCTATAAGAAGGACATCGACGACGTACGCGAATCGCCCGCGCTGGATATCATCGAGCTACTGCAGGCCAAAGGCGCCGACGTGCGCTATCACGATCCGCATGTGGCGACCCTCTCGCACAACAATCACACGCACGTTTCCGAGCCGGACCTCGACGCGGCCCTTGCCTCCGCGGACTGCGTCATGGTCGTCACGGATCACTCCTCGTACGATTGGCCATCGGTGCGGCAGCAGGCGAGACTGGTTGTCGATACGCGCCATGTGTTGTAGAATGGATGGGACGCGCAGAGAGGAGTAGACGCACGATGAAAGGGATCATCCTCGCAGGCGGCGCAGGCACGCGCCTCTATCCGCTGACACTCACCATCAGCAAGCAGTTGTTGCCGGTCTACGACAAACCGATGGTCTATTACCCGCTCTCGATGCTCATGCTGGCGGGGATTCGCGATGTGCTGATCATCAGCACGCCGGAGGCGTTGCCGCAATTTCGTAGCCTGTTGGGGCACGGCCGCCAGTGGGGGATGCAGTTCAGCTATGTCGAGCAGGCGACGCCGCGCGGCCTGGCCGATGCGTTCATCGTGGGCCGCGAGTTCGTCGCCGGTCAGCCGGCCTGCCTGATCCTGGGCGACAACATCTTTTACGGCCACGGCTTGCCCGCCAAGCTGCGCACGGCGGCCGCCTTGTCGGAAGGCGCGCTCGTCTTCGCCTACCCGGTCAAGGATCCGCAACGCTATGGCGTGGTCGAGTTCGACGAAAGCGGCAAAGCCCTCAGCATCGAAGAAAAGCCCCAGAAACCCAAATCGCACTACGCCGTGCCCGGCCTCTACTTTTATGACGAGCAAGTCACCGAGATCGCAGCCAACCTGAAGCCATCGGCGCGCGGCGAGATCGAGATCACCGATGTGAATCGTATCTACCTGGAGCGCGGCCAGTTGCGCGTCGACGCGATGGGGCGCGGCGTGGCCTGGCTGGACGCCGGCACGCACGAGTCGCTGCTTCAGGCGGCCATGTTCGTGCAGGCGGTGGAGGATCGGCAGGGCATGATGATCTCGTGCCCCGAAGAGATCGCCTACCGGATGGGCTACATCGACCGGGACGGGCTGCGCGGCCTGGGTGAGGCGATGCGCAGCAACGCGTACGGCCAGTACCTGCTGCGGCTGTTGGAGGAGGATGCCCCGCGGCCAGATAGCGGCTGAAAGCCAGCGGGGCGCTTTGGGCACTCATGCCGTGTGAGGCACAAGACATGCGGACCGAAGATTTCGATGTGCAGAGTGTGGTGGCCTACTGGTTGACTGAAGCCAAAGAGTCGCTCGAAGTCGCCGACCACCTCAGAGAAAAGGCTGACTATTCCTACGCGCTCTTCTTCGGGCATCTGGCGGTGAAGAAAACTCTCAAAGCGTTATATGTAGCTCGTTTGCGAGAGCATGCGCCGCCGATTCATAGCTTGTTGCGTTTGGCCAGGGTCATTGGTCTTGATCTGGATGAGGAACGCACTGACGCACTGATCAGAATTACAGCCTTCAATATTGAGGCTCGTTATCCCGATTTCAAACGCGAATTTCGGCGGATTTGCACGCCAGCCTATACCGCCGAACAGATGAATACTATCAAGGAGGTGATCGAATGGCTGCAATCCCAACTGAGGTGATTGAAAGCGTCGAACGCTTCCTGGTGGCGGCTCACCGCCGGGTGAGTATCCAGGCTGCCTATGTCTATGGGTCGCACGCTGGCGGGACGGCCTCGGAATGGAGCGATATCGATCTGGCGGTGGTTTCGCCTGATTTCTCGACCAGCCCTTTTGAGGAAAGATTGGCTCTGATGCGTCTGGCCGCTCAAATTGATGATCGCATCGAACCACATCCGTTTACCCCCGAAAGCTTCCGCCCTGAGGACCCATTGGTTGGCGAGATTAGGCGCACAGGCGTTCGGATTCGTTGATTGCTTTGGTATCAGGCACAACGGAGGTGCTCCCATGTTGAATTTCAACCTCAACGAAGAGCAGGCGATGATCCGCGACATGGCGCGCAAGTTCGCCGAGAAGGAGATGCTGCCCGCCGCCGAGCACTATGACCAGAGCGACGAATTTCCGTGGCCGATCATCAAGAAGGCCCAGAAGATCGGGCTGATCAGCTCCAATATCCCGGAAGAATATGGCGGCCCAGGGCTCGATGTGCTGGGCGAGTGCATTATCAACGAAGCGCTGGCCTGGGCATGCTCCGGCATCCAGACCGCGATCATGCTCAACAATCTCGCCGCCTGGCCGATCCTATTGGCCGGAAGCGAGGCCCAGAAGCAGCGTTACCTTCCGCGGCTGACCGACGGCGGGCAGTTGGCGGCCTATGCCCTGACCGAGCCGGCCGCCGGCTCCGATGTGGCCGGCATCCTCACCACGGCCGTGCGCCACGGCGATGAGTACCTCCTCAACGGCTCGAAGACCTGGATAACCAACGCGCCGGTTGCCAGCTTCTTTGTGATCTTCGCCAAGACTGACGTCGAGGCGCGGCACAGGGGGATCAGCGCGTTCATCGTGGAGCGGGAATCGCAGGGCGTCACATGCAGCAAGCCGATCCCGAAGATGGGCCAGCATGCCGCGTGGACCGGCGAGATCGTGCTGGAGGACGTGCACGTGCCGGTCGAGAACCGGCTCAGCGACGAAGGCGCAGGCTTCCTGATCGCCATGCGCGTGTTCGATCGCTCCCGGCCGCCCGTGGCGGCGGCGGCCGTCGGGGTGGCACAGCGGGCGCTCGACGAGGCGCTGCGCTATGCGCAGGAGCGCAAGGCGTTCGGCAAACCGCTCATCGCCAATCAGGCAATCAGTTTCATGCTGGCGGACATGGCGATGAACATCGAGGCGGCCCGGCTGCTCGTCTGGAAATCGGCCTGGCTGATCGATAACGGCCAATCGAACGCCAAAGAGGCCGCCTTCGCCAAGGCCTTCGCCGCCGACATGTGTATGAAGGCCACGACCGATGCCGTTCAGGTCTTCGGCGGGTACGGTTACGGGCGGGAATATCCGGTGGAGAAGCTGATGCGCGACGCCAAAATCTACCAGATCTACGAGGGCACCAGCCAAATCCAACGGATGATCATCGCTCGCGAGCTGACCAAGGGCTGATGCGAGGGCGAGTCGACACAAGGGATGGCGACATAGGTCCAGGGCTGCTTTGTCCTGGGCCTTTTTCATACCGAATGAGTACGAGCATCGCGTGATCGGGACACGTCGTCGCGTTTTGTCGATCTTGGCAGCCGTCTGGCTGGCGCTCGCAGCGGCCGCTTGCAGCGCGCCGCCCGATGTGCTGCGCGGGCTGCTGCCGAGTCCGGCCGCGCGCTTTGTCGCCGAGGGCGATCGCTTGTCGGCAGAGAGGCGTTCGGCAGAGGCGATCCTGGCCTATCGGCAGGCGGTGGCGCAAGATGCCCTGCACGTGCCGGCGTTACGCAAACTGGCGCGCGCTTACGCTGCGCAGGGACGCCGCCGGTTGGCGCAGCAGTACTTGAAGCGAGCGGCCGCGCTCCAGCCTGGCGATTCAGGCGTGGCGGCCGATCTCAACGAGCTCGTGCCGCCGGAGGTAACCGACGGGTCTTTCAAACCGGCCTGGCAGGCGTTGGCCGACGGTGCACCGACCGGCATGGCGGTCGAGGGCGGCACGGTCTATGTCGCCTATGAAGACGGCGCCGTGAGAGTGCTGGACGCGGCGACCGGCGCGGTGCGTTGGGAGAACAAGTTGCCTGCGCGGGCCTCGTCGGCTCCGGCCGTGGGGGATGGGCTGCTCTTGGTGGGCGGCGAGGACGGCGCGCTGCATGCGCTCGATGGGGCCGATGGCCGCCCGCGCTGGCGCTTCCAGACCGCGGCCCCCATTTACGCCGCGCCGACGGTGACCGCTGAGGCGATCTATGCGCCTTCGGGCGACGGCTCCTTCTCGGCCCTGGCGCCATCTGACGGCAAGCTGCTCTGGAAGATCGACGCGACCCCGCCGCTGACCGGTCGTGCAGCCGTCGCCGGCGGGATCGTCTACTTCGGTTCAGCCGATGGGCGCATCTACGGCGTCGATGCAGCGACCGGCCGAGAGGTTTGGGGAAGCGGCATCGTGGCGCAGGGCGCTGTCGAGGCCCAACCGACCGTGGCCGAGGGCCGCGTGCTCATCGGCGCAGGCGACAGCCGCATGTACGCGTTGGCTGCTGACAAAGGCGGTGAATACTGGCGTCACTCCACCCCGGATGCCATCTACGCCCGGCCACTGGTGATCAGCGATACGGTCTTCGTGGCGTCGGCGGGCAACACGCTATCGGCGCTCAATGTGCTCACTGGCGACCTGACGTGGGAGCTGGATGCGAAAAGCGCGCTGCGGCACGCTCCGGCCTGGGCGGATGGGACGCTCTACTACGTCGCCGCAGCCGACCCGCATCTCTACGCAGTGGACGCAGCCACCGGCAGCCCGCTGTGGCAGCTCGACACAGGCGATTGGCTTGCGGCCGGGCCGGCCATCGCGGACGGGATAATGGTTTTACTGGGGCAGGATGGGGCGGTAATGGGGTTCAAGGTGAAAGGTTGAAGGAGGCCGTAACCTTCAACCTGAAACCTGAAATCTTCAACCGACGGCCGAGAACGGCCGCACATGGATTGCGCTGCCCCCCACCGGGCAGGCGTTCTCGCAGCGGCCACAGCCGGTGCAGCGCCGCGGATCGACAACGATACGGCCATTGTACACCTGCGCCGCTTCGACCAGGCAGGCCTCCACGCAAACGAGGCACTTGACCTGCTGATCCCACGCCAGGCACAGCGGATGATCCACCACGGCGCGACCGATCTTCACCTGTTCCGGCGCAATCGGCTGGATGGCGCCCACGGGACAAACCTGGGCGCACAGGCCGGGGCAACTTGGGTTACGCGTACATGCGCCGGTCAGCGGCACCAGTTGAGGCGTGCCCACCGCCGCAAGCCCGGCCTCGAACGTAGTCGGCTTCAATCCCCCGGTCGGGCATACCCGCACACACTCCTGGCACAGGATGCACGTGCGCACGAACAACTCTTCAGGCAGCGCGCCCGGCGGCCGGAGCACCCCGCCGCGCCGATCGCGCTCGACCACCGGCGCCAACGCGAGACCCGCTGCGCCTGCCGCCAAGCCGCCGAACAACTCGCGCCGCGTCAACCTGCTGCCCAACTTGCCAGGACTGGAAACGTAACTGCCCTGAAATTGGGGCTTGCCGGCCGATGCATTGGGAGATTGGGAGAGCGGGAGAACGGGAGAGCGGGAGTCATCGATTTGCTGATTTGCTGATCTGCTGATCTGCGGGTTCCGCTGCCACTGCTTCCCCGCCAGCGTCCCGAAAGCGAACGAAATCCCCGTGTTCGGGCAGGCGCTCTCGCACTCCAGGCAGAAGGTGCAATCGGAGTAGTCGGTGTCGTGCGGCTCCTTGCGCGGGATCGCGTTCATGACGCAAGCCCTCCGGCAGTCGCCGCAGAAGCTGCACGCGCTGCTTACCTGTCGATTGAGCAAGCTGAACCGCGAGAAGACGCTGATCAGCGCGCCCAGCGGGCACAGGTTGCGGCACCAAAAGCGCGGCTGCCACAGCTCCAGCGTCACAATCGCCACGAACAGCAGCGAGATTATCGAGAGGAAGGCGCGCAACGGAGGCTGTCGCAACGTGAAAAGATTGCTGGCGAGCGCCGTCGACGCGCGCAGAAAGATCACCAGCGGGTCGAGCAGTCCGAGGGCTTGCAGCGAGAAAAGGCCGGCGAGCGCCACCGCGATCAATAAGTAGTAGCGCAGATGGCTGTTGGCGTTGGCCGGGAACAGCCGCATTGCGTGCGATGGCTTGCGCCGTTTCTGCCAGAACGCCAGCGATCGCACCAGATCGAGCACCGTGCCGACAGGGCAAACCCATCCGCAGAAGAACCGCCCGAGGATCAGCGTCAGCGCGATGAGCATCAGCGGCGCGCCGATCACTAATCCAGCCCAATCTCGGCGCGCCAGATGACCGGTCAACAGGAGGGGATCCCACGGCAGCAACCAGGATGCGAGGTTCGGCCCGGCTCGGAACGTGACTCGTTGGTAGATCACCAGGAACAACGGGTAGAGGAAGAGCAGGAGGAAACCGATCTGGATGGCGCGGCGAGCCAGCCGATCGATCGTGCGGCGGCGGCGCTGGACGCTATTGATCGGAGGATTCGTCGGCATCGCCTGCCTCCTCTGGTGCGTCGGATGTGCTTGCCTCCGGACCATGCGTGGTTTCGTGATCCAGCCGCTGCCGCACGACGACGCCCGCGCCGATGACCACTGCGGCTGCCGGGATCAGCGCGCCGCTGAGGAATGACGCCGGGTTCGCGGCAGCGTTCGCCGGCGCGCCACGGCTATCGATCTTGACCGCCGCGGCACGCGTCGCCACCGGCTCCGGCGTGGGCAGCGGGGTATTCGTCGGCACG
>Ga0315283_10005283_pt1 | contig 11378 bp, 4 predicted proteins | sample YL17G09_0_MG_FD_204541 | JGI IMG/M metagenome (GOLD analysis project Ga0315283, IMG submission 204541) | Sediment microbial communities from Yellowstone Lake, YNP, Wyoming, USA - YL17G09_0 | ecosystem: Environmental > Aquatic > Freshwater > Lake > Sediment | place: USA: Wyoming | collected...
GTGTTGAACACCGGCTCGGCCTGGATGTCCTTCATCCAGTTGCCCACCCGCGCCATCTTGGACACGAGGTCTTGCACCTGGGCATCTGCTTCCTCTCGGGTGAACAGCGTCGCGCTCCAGACATCCGAGGTCCAGCCTCTCTGGACGGTGGTGATGTAGCGCCGCACGCCTTCTTCATCCGTGCCAGCCACCCGGAAATCCGTCGGCTCGCTCCGCAGGATGAAGTCCTTCGGGTCAACCGCTTCGCTCATGTGAACCGAGGACGGCAGGTCGAAATAGAACAGGAAGTCACCGTCGTTGCCGCCAACGTAAAACTCCGATTTGACCGGCCTGCCTGTATACGCATGGACCGCCTGCACCGCATCCCGATGCGCCCGCTTGCATTCCTGTGTCCAGAGCGCGTCGTCACGCGTCTGCTCAGCAGTCAAGGGCGACTCCCAACTTATGTACCAGGTGCCAGGCTTAGCAGCACTGTATACAGAAACGTGAATATGTTTCCAATTGCGAGCCGTCATGGCCTGCTCCAACTCAGATGACGCCTTGCCGCCCAGGATGAATTCACGCGGGTCGACTGCCTCCCCGACAGCTTCTTGCGCCGGAGTCCAGAGCACGTCGACCGTGGTGTGCCCGTGGTCAGCCAGCCACGCCAGACGATGATTTCCATCAAGAATGAAACCACCCGACATCAGCACAGGCCAGACCGATTCTGACTCGATGGCTGTACCTGCGCCGTGATAGCGCTCCACATTCTGTTCCGCTTCATCGCCTGTCTCGTAGTCCTCAAGACTCGACGCGCCCAAGACAGACAGAGGCACATCCGGTATCAAGTACCACTTCCGGCGAGCGGCTTCTTTGACCTCCGGCCACGCCTCAGACATTTTGAAAACGGCCTTGTAGTCTTCCCAGCGCACCTGCTGTTTCGCCTGCTGCGCCAGATACTCGTGACGAGGCGTGCGCTCCACCGCTTCCTTCAGCGCCGCGCCAGGCAGCGGGACCACAACCAGCACACGCTTGCTGCCCTGCGACGCCATCAGGTTGTCCGCAATCCGTTCGGCTTTCTCGTAGGTGTAGCCTTTCGCACGAGCCGGGTCGTCGTGGAACATGATGCCATCAAACCAGCCGTGCGTGCCGTCCGCCTCATCCTCGCGCACCGCGTACATCTCGTCGGTCTGGCGCATGATGAAGTCCTTGGCCGACACCTGGGGCTTGTACGTCGCCTGCGGGTCTGGCTTGAAGCTGCGCGGCATGGTCGCGTGGAAGGGCATCCGCACCTGCTTGTGATACAGGCCCAGCGGCAGCAACTCCTGCTCGTCATCCGCAGGAGGCTTGCCCAGCAGGCGGTCGACTTCCTCATTCTCCTGGACTGAGGGCGGCATGACCCGCTCCAGCCACGCGACTATCTTGGTGAGGTCCGCAGGAGTCAGCGCCCATTCATCCCGATTGCGCAGGCGCATGTTCTGGCCCGGCATGTTGCGCAGCCAGTTCTCAAAGGCATCCGTGTAAAACGCCGCAACGTAATTCGTGCCGTCGTACAGCCTGACAAAATCCTGCTCGTCAGAACGCTCAGACCGATGATACTCCGCCGTCATCTGCCTGCCTGCATCGGTCTTCAGCAGAAAGGTCGTCTCCTGGCTCATGATGAAGTCCTTCGGGTCGATGGACTCCGTTTTCCAACCCGCCTTCTGATTCCTGAACGGCTCGGCTCTGAACACATTGCAGGACGAACGCTGGCACAGTACCACCGCTGTCTCCCTGGCTTCAGCCTCTGACATCAGCGTGGCCTCAGCCGGGTCGAGCGTGTAGTGCGTGTTGCTGTGCTGCTGAGCGTCCGTGTAATAATAAAGCCACGGCTCATTCCGGTATACGACAACCCACGGCTCATTGACCTCAATGAAGTCCTTGGGGTCGACCGCTTCGCCCACCGGCCTGAACACCACCGGCCTGAGCCAGTCGGCCAGGCGCTGAGCGGCCTCACGCGACAGCAGCCACCGGCTGTCCGGGAACAGCGGCATCTCGTCGCCCGGCAGCGCCAGGGCCTTGTCCAGTGAGTCCAGCAGATACCAGCCGACCGACCCTCCAATCGTGCCATCCGGCCCATAGATGTTGACACCACCGCCACCACGACTGCCCGGCTCGAACCTGAACAGAATCTGGCCGCTCTGCTCGCAGTCCCAATCGTTGTTGCAAAAAAGCGACAACTCCATCGTGTCGCCCTCGATGAAGTCCTTGGGGTCGATGGACTCATTCACGTCAGGAATCCGGTACTTCACCGTGGCGGCATTACGGGCGTGAATCCAGTCATCAGGCGCACGCTCTGGCAGCTTGAACAGGTCTGTGCCCTGCGTTTCAGGCCCAAACACCTTGCGCAGCAAGCGCACGATGCCAAGCGAAGTTGCGCTGCCCCTGACGTAACGGGCCGCAGGATGCTGCTGGCGCACGATGCGCACGAACTCTTTCAGCATGGCTTCGCCCAGACCACGGTTCGGGCAGTCCACTTCCATGTGCTCCAGTTCGATGACCTGGCCTCCTGCGCTATGCTGCTGCCAGTACAGCGAACCACATGCGCTGCCCACGCGATTACGCAACACCATGCTGTTCATGTCCACCGACAGCCTGAAGCCATTGCCGAGGTTTATCTCGTCACTGTGGTCTTCAATGGACTCATTCGTATCGGAATGACGTATACGCTTGCCCATCTCATCGAAGTCCTCCGCAGGCCCCCAGCCCACGGACAGCTTGAAATTCGGCCTGGCGCGAATCACCGCACGCACCTTGTTCAAGATGTCCTGCTTGGTCGTGACCAGCACGTCCGACATCTGCACCGGCTCGCCGTCGATGCCGTAGGCCACGATACGCCAGTTGCGCACACCAGGTTGCGACAGGATGAAGTCCTTCGGGTCGACAGCCTCCTGGACTTCCTCGCTGTGCGTCTCCGCTGGCCGGGCAAAGACGTGCGTCATGGCGCAGACACCCGCCTTATCCATTTCCTTCCACCACTCAAGCTGCGCAAGAATCCCGTCGTAGTTGTAGATGGTGGCGTTCTCGGGACTCTTCAGCCACTTGCCATCCACCTGCATATACCAGACTGGCTCGCGCCAGTAGTAGACGCCCTTGGCCGTCGTGCCGACCAGGTGATATGCCTTGCCCGGCTCCGGCTGCGGGTCGTCCTGGAGGATGAAGTCCCGCACGTCGGCCTCCAACAAATCAGCCAGTTTCTCCGTGCCCATCTGCTGCGGCACGCGGAAGGCGTTCGCCAGCCCAAACTCCAGGTGCGTCGGCTCGGGGAGCGTGTGCTTGAAGGCACGCGCTTGCACATAGGCATCTTCGTAGTTGCTGGACGGATAGTCCTGAACCGCCACCACCAGACCCTGCTCATTCGCGTACATGGCCCGCCAGTCCTTGAAGATTGGCTCCGGCTGGTCGAGGATGAAGTCCTTGACATCGACCTCCATCAGATTCTTGGCGACCTCCTGGGCCTGCGGCGATGACTCCGGCATCTGGTCAGGAGGAATGATTTCCAGGCTGAACATGCCCACATAGCCCAACTGCGCATTCAGCGTCTGGCCCGGCTCCACGCTGTACTCAGCGCAGAGTCTTTTAAGCGCCCGAGCCGCTGCGGCTGCTGGCATGGCCTGAGCCAGCGCGGGCCTGGTAGTCCAGTCCTCGACACGGTTCTCGCGCCGGTTGGTCGCCTTGCGATAATAAATCGTGTTGCCGTTACGGTATACAAGCCGGTAGCGCAGCGGGTCATCCGGCTGGTCCATGATGAAGTCCTTCGGGTCCACCGCCTCCATCTTCGGCTCCGGCAGCGCTTCCGCCACCGTAACGGGCCAAAGGACAACCGACTCGACTATGGGGGCCATCTCCGCATTGAAGTGCTTGTAAAGCGTGCAAATCTCCTGGGCCTCCTTCGCCGTAAACGTGCTGGCTTCCTCGGGCGGCGTGACCGCCCATTCGATGTCGCGGGTGCCGCCTGCCGCCAGGCTGTACTGATGCCAGTAAGCATATACACGACCCACCGAGGGGTCGTCGTGCTTCATGCTCACCTTGAACTTCGGCTCCGGCTGCGCGGTGATGAAGTCACGCGGGTTGACCGCCTCATGAATGACGGTGTAGTCAAACGCCGCTGTCGGGTTCCAGCTTTTTACCGCAGCCTCAGCCTGCTCGTAGCTCAGCCGCGATGCCCTGGCCTTGTCAGCCGTCCAGTAACCTTCGTCCGTGTCGGTGTTGAACTTGTAATAGCGGGTGATGACTTGACCACGGTCTGTATACTCATTCTGGATGAGGTAGCGCCGGTCAGGCAAATCGTCGATGAATTCCTTCGGGTCCAGAGCTTCGCCCATCGCTTCGCCCGGCACCGACCTGGCTATCGGCTCCATGTCCGTGCCAGTGGGAACCATCTCACAAGACTCATCACCCTCCGCTCGCCGGGCAGCCACAATAGCTGCCGCCTGCTCCGCTGAATACGCATCAGCCAGCGTGCTCCAGCCCACACCGCACGCTCTGCCGGTTCGGCGAAACTTGGCATGATTGGCGTAGAGCCAATTCGGCTTCGGGGCCTCCGGCATGGCATAGTTGGACCGGACGTAGTAGCGCGGCTTGCGCCCCAAAATGAAATCACGCGGGTCGACGGCTTCGTACATCTCCGGCTCAACCCCAAAACGGCGCAACAGCGCTGCTCCAGCCAGGCTGGCAGGAGAAGTAATCGGCGGCGCTTCCCCACCGTATAGCTGGCGCAAAACTTCTGTAGCAATGCCTTGTCGCTGATAGTCCGGCAGGACTTCAATGACGTTCAACCCATCGTTGCCCAACTGTATCCACCCCACCGGCTTTCCATCCAGCAGAATCAGATAGGGGTCGCCATCCTCCGCAAAATCACCCCAAGCATTATCGCCAAAGTCTGTCACCACGTCACTGCGCTCCAGTTCAGCCTCATCCGTCTCCCGATAGCTCACCCTGTTCGCCAGACCAACTGATTCCTCCAGCTTGCAGGGCTTCTTGTGGTCGCCCTTCTCCAGCCAGGTCTTCAACTGGGGCACCGTCATCGAAATGACTTCCTGGCGCAGCTTCGGCCCGAGGTCGCCGCTGAAGGCAGCATCGTAAATGCTGAGCGCTTCCTCCTTGCTCTCGAAGCCCAGCATCAGCTTGTGCTCATCGAACGGGCCATCCAGCTTGTGCTGGTTGACTACGTATACGATAAAGGCGCCAGGGTGCTCGCCGATGTATACGTCCAGGTGGTCCTTGTCCTTGCCCTCCGTGCCCTTGATGTAGCCGTAGTGCGCGGGCATCGTGACCGACCAGGGCTTGCCGTCCTTGTCCTCGCCGCTGCGAGTCTGGCCCTTGGCCGTCTCGATGGCGATGCTCAGACCGTGCAGGTGAATGTGGCCCTTGGCGTAGTTGCCCGCCTCCGCCTGCTCCGGCGAAACGGGTTCCTCCACCTTCGCCGCCTCGGCCTCGATGTCATCCTTCAGGGACTCGTAGTAGTTCCGCCAGAACGCGCCGGTCTGCGCCGCCTGCGCATAGAAGTCAGCCAGGGTGGCGTCAGGCTTGGCCCCCAGCGCAGCGATGACCTGCTGCAACTGCGCCTCACTCAGCTTAAAAATGCGCCAGTTGTCACCATCGGGCACCGGCACCAGATAGCCATCAGCGCGGGGCACGATGTACTTCTGCATGGTGTCGTAGGACACCACCGCCACCGGCAGGCATTCTTGCGGGCCGTTGATGCCGTCGATGTCGTTGCAGGGCACGTTCTGCGCCACCTGGAAGTTTGGCGCGTCCTTCAGGCCCAGGCGCACGAAGTCATCAAGCAGCGATTCGTTGGCGATGAAGTCACGCTCGCTCTCCCTGAGCAGCACCGATGGCTCGATGACGTACGTATACCAGGAACCTATGTCTGCCCCACCCGGCTGCATCGCCTGCTGGTGGTTCTGCTGCTCGGTCTTAAAGCCTGTTCGCAGCGCCTCAGCCTGCTCGGCTGTCAGCCGAGTGGCCCGCTTGCGCGTCTTGGTCCACGGACGCCCCACCACCGCCCACTCGACCGCATCGTGCCATCCTGGCTGCTTCACGGCTGCCCCCATGTAGAAGTAATTGCCGTTGATGGCCTGCCTCACCAGGATGTACTTCGGCTCCGGCTGCCCGAGAATGAAATCACGCGCCCCTGCCTCGTGGACAGGGGCGTTGTGCTCGCGGATGATGTCGGCGAAGCGGCTCACGATTTAACTACCAGAACGTGGCCTACCCTGTGGCCGAACTGCCCTTGACCGTTTTTTGACCGAAATAAAAGCCTAAAGCTACCGCTCCCAGCGAGTACAGCGGTTCACCAATCTTCAAATCCTCCGGGGCCAGCGTGCCGTCCAGGACCAGGCGCACGATGGCATAGGCGTACAGGACGGAGACGGCGCAGATGGTGCCGACGATGAGCAGCGCGAGCCAGGCGCGAATGCTCACACCGAACATGGTGCTCGATTCGTCTTCAGCAGTTGGTTTGACCGGTGGCGGAGGCGTAGTCAGGTCCATGCCTTAACTACCAAAGTCTCTGCTTCGGCCATCGTGGATGTGGCGATGCGCTTGACCGCCCAACCGCCGCCCGCCCAGCGCCGCATCTCCTTCTGCACCCACTGCTCGGCCTCAGCAGGCTTGACCCGCTGAACCCCCAGATTGGGCGCTTTGCGCCGCTGGCCCGTCCACTCGTCCATCCAGAATTTGCTGAAGCGGTAGGCTTGCGCCGCCGCGTCGTAGCGCCACTCCACTTCATCACCATCACGCGTGGCCGTAAAGCCGGTTGGAAACGTGTTCACCGCTTCCGCCACGCCCGCCTTCTTCTGCGCCGTCACCCACTTCTCCGCCTCCAGGTCGCTGCGGTGCTTGAAATAGCGGGCAGGACTCTTCTTGCGGATAAGCTCTGAGGCCACCCGCGCCGAGTCCGCGCTGGCCTGGGCTGTCGGGTCTTCCTCTTCGCCCAAGAGCAGCTTGACGACGTATACTGACTTGGACTCAGGCACGATGTCCTGGTCAGTCCAGGGTTCTTCCCGGCCTTGCTGCTGGCGGGGAGGCCAGACACGTTTGGCCTGACGCTTAGGCTGCTGCTGCTGGGCCTCCGGCTCGGGCTGCGCCTGTTCCGGCTGCGCCTGTTCCGGCTCCAGTTCCTGTTGCGCCCTGACCCGCTTGAAAGTTTCCAGGTTCTGCCTGTAATAGTCAGACGGCGAGTCTGCCCCGTGTACCTGCGGGTCATAGACCGGAGAGTCAGCCCGCAATCTCATCCGCGTCCGCAACAACACGTCATCAGGGTCTGACAACACCTGTTTGAAAACGGGCAGAGCCTCCTTCCATGCCTCTTCCGCTTGCGCCAGTCTGGACCAGGCGTCTTCAGCGGCATCCGGGTCCAGGCTCCAAGTATTGAAGCCATTCACTCCGGCAACCTTCTCAATCCACCTTCCTCTCAAAAATTGAAGCGCATTCTGCATGTCCCGCGTCCAGGGCAGCGCAGCGGCTACCGCAGGTGCCGCAGGCGTGGCGGCTGCGGCCCTGGCCGCTACTGCCGGAGCAATCGAGATGGCTGCCAGGCCGCGCCCCAGCGCCCCCAGAAATCCGCGCCGGTTCATGGCTTCATCCAGGAGCACGCTGACAACGTATACGGCTTTGGACTCCTGCTGCATGGATAGATACAAATTCTTCATGTAGCGGTGGTGCCCCTTCGGATTACCCTGATATTCAGACGCGTGGGGTCCGCCTTGGCGCATGATGCTTTTGGCACGCTTTGGACTCAATTTTCGCAGTCTCCCTGCGGCTTCAACAGCATGCGCCTGAGCTTCAATAGGCTCTGCAAAATATGAGTCGTAAGCCTGACTTTGCTTGACCCTGAAGGCCCTGTCGGCATCAATTCGCTGTCGGTGCGTCAGACGGCTCGTCAGGTCTTGGCCCGCCTGCTTCGTGTCACGAACCTGTTGCTTCAACTTGTATGCGCGGTTTGAATAGCCTGGAGGATGACTCCCGCCGTGCTGATGCTGCACTAAATGAACAAGCTCGTGGCGCAGCACAGCAAGCACTGCATCAAGGTCAAAACCACCCATAAATTCCGCCCAGTCGGGAGCATAAAGATACAGCACTATTTTGCGCGTTTTTGCATAGTAGCCGCCCTTGCCTGGAGGGTCGTTCCGCGTGTCCAGCCTGACGTAAGGCGCAAGTAATTCATCCTGGAGCACAGCCTTGCTGGCGTCCGAATCAGACATTTTTTCCCGCTTAAAAGCCATCAGTATCTTCCGAAGCCTGGGCGCTAGAATGTCGTAAAGACGCCGCACGTCAGGCGGCGCTTCCAGAAGCATGCTGACTATGTATACAGATTTGGACTCAGGAACCTCTCCACGCATCCGAGCCAATTGTGCTCTCAACTGCTGGCGCACACGGTCAGGCATTTCGTGCGGACCTTCATCTGCTGCAACCGGCGCGTCCACCGGTTCCGCGTCCACCGGTTCATCTGCGGTAAAAATCTTTTCACCATTGAATACGGCCTCACCTGACAGCAGCCGTGCTGCAATATCCGGGCAACTTTTAACGTAATCGCTGCTGTTGTAGAACGCCGCAATTAGTGTCCTCGCTGGAATTCCCAACTTGTGCGCCACGTTGTTCCAGGCTTTGGCGTCACCACCCGTGAGCCTGCCGACAAGCTTGCCGCCTTGCGGGCCAAGCGCCTTTTGCAGATTCAAGAGTCCTTGCGCCGGAACGTACGTGCCCCGGTCCTGCGCCCGCTGCTGCGGCGGCGCAGGAGTGTTCATGATGAAGTCCTTCGCGTCCATGCTCAGTTCGTCGTGATGACCGTGCCCGCACCGGCCAGCGCCACCCGCGCCGCCGCGCTGGCAGCCGTGGGCGCTCCGCTGGTGCCGCCACTCAGGTTGATGGCTGTGACCGCAAACCCTGCGTCACCCACCTGATTGGCGATGTCATTGAAGATGGTGTCGACGATGGATTGGACAAGCGCACAGCCGGTCAACGTGACTGAGCCAACCCGCAGCCGCGAAATCGACGCCGTGTCCAGCAGGGTGGCATTGACAGCAGTCAGGACGCCCGTGTCCAGATTGGACAGTTCGAGGTCCGTAAACGTACTGCCGCCCAGGTCAATGGTGCCGACAGTCGTGAGATTGTACAGGTCAATCAGCGCCGACCCGGCAAACCCGGAGTTGTTCAACAGGATGTTGCCGCCCACCACGCCAACAGGCAGATAGAACCCGCCCAGCAGCGTGCAGTCGCGCAGGTCGATGGTGCCGTTGACCTGCCACAACCGGGACATCTGAAGAACTACGACGGCATCGTCAGAGCAGATGATGCCTGGGCAGGAATGAACGTCGTTGCGCCCGATGAAGCCACCGCCCACCAAATCGACAGCACCAGCCAGGTCGTCGCCTGCCGCCGTCGTCACCGCGCTGGGGTCAAAGCCCGGCGCATAGGCGATGGCCTTGTAGTAGTAGGCTGCCGTGGACTCCACCGGCTCGCTGTCGTCCGATACTGGACCGGCGTACAGCGTGCTGGCGTTCGTCGGGTCGGTGGTGTCGTTGGTGTAGTAAATGGTCGCGCCCGGCGTGGCCGACGACATGGCGAAATCACGCGGAAGGCCCACCCCGACGTTATAGTCAAACGTCACCGGCTCTGCGCCATTGGACCGGGCCGCAGGCGTGATGGTCGCGCCGATGGCCGCACGGCCAGGGTCCAAGTCCTCCGGCAGCCCGTAGGCATTCGGGCCAACATCGTTGCGGGGCGCTCCAAGGGCATTGGGGCCAGCGAGGTTCGATTTGGTATACGTAGGTCTGTTGGTGCTCATCTTGCAGTGGGGTTAGCGATGTGAGTGGGCAGCCCGCCGAGAGGGCCGCTGAAATAGTGGGTCTTGCCGTCCTTGGTCTTGATGCCAATGAGGTCGCCCGGCTGCACCTGGCTGAAATCATGTGGGCACGCCCCGCAGCGAGGCGTGAGCGCCTTGCCTGCGTCGTCCGCCTCCGGGCCGACATGCAGGTGACTGAGCATGTTGTCCCTGGACCCCCGCGTCTTGAAGATGAAATCGTCCACGTCATCCGTGGACAGCCCGTGCTTGGACAGTTCCGCCTCCAGGCGGTGGCGGGCATTCCGCTCCTTGAGCATGTCGTCCCGGCCCAGCACCAGGTCGAGCAGCGCCCGCGACTGCGGCTCGAACTTGCTGACCTTGTTCATGGATGTCTGCAACCTCGACTGCTCCTGCCGCCGCGCCTCACGCGCCTCGAAGTCATCCGGGGCCACGTCCGGCTTCCACCAGGCATCCACGTCAGATTCAATCAGCCGGTCAACAAGTTGTTCAGCTTTTTTCTCAGGCATAAAATCCTCATCCGACCAAGTTTCCTCGCGGTCTTGCTGTTGGCGCGGTGGCCAGACACGCTTAGCTTTGCGCTGCGGTTGAGCACGCGGTTTAGCACGCTGACGAGATTGTTGGCGCTTCTGCTCCCACTCCTTGCGCACGGCCTCCGCACTGTGTATCGCCGGGTCGTACAAACCAGCGCCGATACCTTTGAACACAAATCCAGCGGGCAGTGAAGGCGCACTCGCCGCCCCCGCCATTGAATGCGGCGCTGCAATCGCGCCAGCCACAGCGCCCCCAAGACGGCCAAGAAAGCCACGACGATTCATGCCTTCGTCAAGCAGCGCAGACACGATGTCCTCAGCCATCGGCTTGATGACCTCCGAGGGCGTGGTCCGGTGCCCTTCCCGGCGCTTGCCTGTCCAGTAAGCATTCGCCTGCCTTTGCCGCTCATTCGCCTGCCTTTGCCGCTCATTCGCCTGCCTTTGCTGCTCCGCCGCTGCCCGCCGCGCCCGTGTCTGCTCCGCAGCCTGCCGCTCCTCCTCACGCGTTTGCTGCGCTCGCTGCCGCGACCCTGCCTGATAGTCCGCCCGTCGCTGCTCCTCCTCACGCGTCCACTCAGCATGCCCTTGTTCCTGCTCTCTCGTGCGCTCGTATCCGCGCTGGTATGGCTTCGATTGCCGGTGCTGATGCCAGCCGTGCTGGGCTGACCCCGGCACTTTGAGCACGTCGTACGCTGCGTTGATGTCCTGTGCCTTGCGCATGCTTCCCTGTCCCGCCCGGTCAGGATGCCATTGGAGCGCCAGTCTGCGCCACGCCTCCTTCAGCGCCGCTGCATCAAGCTGGCCTGCGCCAGCAACCCCGTTAGCAGCAAAAATACGGGTGGCTTCTGCATGCGACATGGCTTCCAAAATCCAGGCTGGCGCGGCGGAAGCTTCAGCGCGGCGGGCGGCGGCACCGGTGGCAAACTCTTCAGGCGTGGCGGTGAATGTTTTCACTGTATTATCTTCAACGCCTGCGGGTTAAGCACCACGTACTCGCTGGTGCTGTCCTCGGGTGATGG
>Ga0315283_10005284_pt1 | contig 11378 bp, 9 predicted proteins | sample YL17G09_0_MG_FD_204541 | JGI IMG/M metagenome (GOLD analysis project Ga0315283, IMG submission 204541) | Sediment microbial communities from Yellowstone Lake, YNP, Wyoming, USA - YL17G09_0 | ecosystem: Environmental > Aquatic > Freshwater > Lake > Sediment | place: USA: Wyoming | collected...
TATTGGCGGATATGGAATGCAGGGTGTCGCCGTTGACATCCAGGGCCGCCTCCATCAACGCCTCGGAAAGGGTGGGGTGGGCGTGGATGGTGGAGGCGATCTCAAGGGGTGTCGCATCCAGCTTCATGGCCAGAGCCGCCTCCGGGATCAGGTTCGAGGCTTGGGGGCCGATGATGTGTACGCCCAGGATCTGACCGTATTTGGCATCTGTGATGACCTTGATGATGCCTGTACGTTCCCCCAGGATGGTCGCCATCCCGTTGGCGCCAAAGGAGAACCGACCGATCCGCAAGTCATAGCCATCATCTCTGGCCCGGGCCTCCGTCAGGCCCAGGCTGGCGATCTCCGGCGCCGTACTGATGCAGCGGGGCACGGCCGAATAGTCCATTTCCGCTGCTTTGCCCATGGCATTCTCGGCGGCCACTTTTCCTTCGGTGACGGCCACGTGGGCCAGCAGCGGCCCGCCGATCACGTCGCCGGCGGCGAAGATGCCCGCGACGCTCGTTTCCATCCTGCCGTTGACAACGATGCTGCCGCTTTCGATCCGGACGCCGGCTTTGTCGAGGCCGAGACCTTCCACGTTGGCCTTGCGACCGTCGGCCAGAAGCACGGTCTGGGCCGCCAGGGACTTGCTATCGCCCTTGTGGGAGAAGACCACGGTCCTTTCCTCTCCCGATCCCGCTTGGACGGCCTCGATCCGGGCCTCGGTGAAGACCTGGATTTTATCTTTTTTCAGGTCCCTTTCGAGCATCGATACCAGTTCCCTGTCCACCTCGGGAAGGATCTGGGCCGAGCTTTCCAGGAGCGTCACAGCGGCCCCGAGTCTGGAGAAGATCGTTGCAAAGGCCAGTGCCACGTCACCGCCCCCGAGAATGACTATGGATTTCGGTATTTCCTTGAGGTTCAGGGCCGCCTCCGTGGTGATGATCGCCTCCGCCCCTGGGATGGAGGGGATCTCCCAGTGGCAACCGGTGGCGATGATGATTTTGCCGGCCTTAAGGAGACGGGTGCTCCCATCCTCGAGCCCGGCTTCCACCTCCGTGGAAGAGAGGAGCGTCCCCTTTCCCTTGAGAACCTCGATGCCGTTGGCCTCCATGAGGAGCTGCACGCCGCCGCCGATGGTCTTGACGACCATATCCTTGCGGGCCACCATCTTGGCGAAGTCGACCTCGGCGGCGCCATAGTTCACCCCGTAATCCTTGGCCTTGCGGACGAGGTCGAGAAACTCAACCCCCCTCGACAGGGCCCTGGTGGGTATGCAGCCGCGGTTCAGGCAGGTCCCCCCGAGGGAATCCGCCTCGATCAGCACGACTTTCCCGCCCAACTGGGCGGCCCGTATGGCGCCCACGTAGCCGGCAGGCCCGCCCCCGATAATCACCACATCTCTCTGTTCCATAAATCTGCATCCTTTCCTGTGCCTGCGAGCCTGCAAAGACCAAGATCACCATCCCTCGGGCTCGCCACCGGTATTTCAGACAAGAAAATTAGAGGAGCAACAGCCCCGGATTCTCTATCAATTTAGCCAAGGTGGCCACAAACATGCCCGCCGGCGCCCCGTCGATCACCCGGTGATCGAAGGTAAAGCTGAAGGTCATGATCGGCCGGATGACGATCTGCCCATCCCGGACGACGGCCCGGTCGACGGCTCCGCCGGTGCCGAAGATGGCGGATTCGGGCTGGTTGATGATCGGTGTGCCGAAACCGTAGGCCCCGCCGAAGGCGCCCAGATTGGTCAGGGTAAAGGTCCCTCCGGTCACATCGTCGGGCATCAGCTTCCCGGCGCGAGCCTTCTCCACTGTGGCGCGCAGCTCGGCGTTGATCTGCAGGAGCGACTTGCGGTCGGCGTTCCTGATCACCGGCACGATAAGCCCGCCCTCGACCCCGTCCATAATCGCCACGGCACAGCCGACGTTGATGTCCTCCCACATGACGATGTCGTTGCCCACGATGCTGGAGTTGATGAGGGGATTGGCCTTCAGAGCCTTGGCGATCGCCAGGACGAACAGATCGGTGTAGGTGATGCGGGCGCCGATTATCTTCTCCTGCGCGACAAGGAGATTCCGGAGCTTGGTCATCTCCGTCATTTCTATCTCGCCCATGGAGGTGAGCTGGGCGGAGATCTGCAGGCTTCGGTGCAGATGTTCCGCGATGGCCCGGCGCATTCCCTTCAGGGGGAGCACGTCTTTTACCTGCTTGCCGTCGATTACCTTGCCGGCAGGCGCTGCAGCCGGGGCAGGCTTTTTCTTCTTTTCCTCGATCGCCTTTTCGATATCTTCCCGGATGATCCGGCCATCGGGACCGGTGCCCGCGACGGTCGTGAGATCGATCATGTTCTCCTCGGCCATCTTCCGGGCCACGGGCGAGATTCGAATCTTCCTGCCGTCCGCCGTTTTCGTTGCCGCAGGCGCCTTCGCCTCGGGCGCTGCCGCCCCGGCAGCAGGTGTTTCCGCACCGGGTTCGGTTACCGTTGTATAAAGCGGTCCGAAGGTCTCCTTCTGGATCTTTTCGAGCTCTTCCTTCGTCTCCACGATCAGGCCCACGACCCTGGCAACCTCCGCGCGCTCATCGGCGGGAATCAGGATGTGGACAAAGCCTGCGGCCGATGCCTCGACCTCCCACTGTGTTTTTGCGGTTTCGATGACCAGAACGATGCTTCCCGCGTCGATCTGGTCCCCTTCACTGACCTTCCATTCCACCAACAAGGCATCCTGCATGGTCATGCCCAGTTTGGGTATCGCTATATATGCCGCCATATTTCATTCACCCCCCAATCCTTAATTAATTCTTCAAAGTAAAGAAACCCTTCAGGGCCGCCTCCGTGAGGACCTTTTCCACATCGACCACGAGCGGTCCGTCCGTCTGCAGGCGGATTCTCACGTCATCCGCCGGTAACACCGTCACTTCCCGCTCCCCGTCCAGGGCGATGACCGAGGGCCTGAAGGAGACCTCGACCTCGTCTCCGGGAGCCAATATCTTAAATTCAGCAATCCCTACATCCCGGAAGAGGCCCGGAAGGATGGCGGCCCGCACGCGGAGATTTCCGTCGCCGATCTTCACATAGATCCCGTGGCCGTTCTCGGGCCCCAGGGGATGAAGACTGCCGGCGATGGAGGTCATGCCGATATTGTTCGGTTCAGCCCGGCTGCAGATGATCTGCTTTATGTCGGCGAGGTCCCAGATGGCCCTGGAGCCGACGAAGAGCTGATCGACGACGACGGCGTCGATCAGCGCCATATCCACTTCCTTGCCGTTTTTCAGAACGATCAGTCGCTTGTGGGTGTACATGATGCCGTCGTTTTTCAGAATCCCCCGGGCGACGATCCCGGCCGCCATCCCGGCCGTAGTCGCCTCCGACATGACGGGGAACACGTTGTTCGTTCCTGTCGACAGGGGGATGAGCGGGATGGAACGATCGCCCTTGGCCACGGCCCGGTTCGTACCGTCCCCTCCCAGGGTCACGATGCAGCCCACACCCGCTTCACGCATCAGCCGGGCGGCGACGGTGGAATCGTCCGTAGTCGAGGTGACCGGCATTTCCAGCATCGTTATTCGGGAATGCATCTTGCCGATATTCAGGGTATTGATCGCCCGCAGACCGAAACAGAAATAATCGGGCATGATGAGGATCTCGTCGACACCCGTCGAATCGATGCCCATGATGATCCTTTTGACCTGATTCGTTTTTTCCACATTATCCATGACGCTGGCATAGGCCACCAGCCTTCGGATATCCTTTCCCGAGGCGGGATTGGATATGATGCCTACCTTGATCATTATTTTACTGTGCCGCCTTTCCGCCGATCGTAGCCTGATATGTTTCGGCCGAAACCAGAAGGTCCAGATCCGCAGGATTCGAGAGCCTGATGACGATCATCCAGCCTTTTCCGTAGGGATCCTGGTTGACAAGTCCCGGCTCATTCGTGAGGTCAGGATTGACCTCCACGACCTCACCACTGGCCGGGCTGTATAGGTCATTGGTCGCCTTGACGGACTCGATCAGCCCGAAGGGTTCGAGATAGGAAACTTCCGTCCCCAGGTCGGGGAGTTCGACAAAAACGACCGTCTTGAGTTGTTCCTGGGCAAAATCGGTGATGCCGACCCTGCCCAGGTTGTCTCCTTCCAGTTTGAGCCAGGTATGTTCGTGATTGTATTTCAGTTCCGGTGGGTACATCTTTATCCTTTCCAAAGCGGTTCCGGCGTGAAAATCACGCCGGAACCGGTAAAATGCTCATCACTCAACGACCGAGCACCTTATCGATCGCCGCGGCGATGTCCTTCTGCTGGGGAAGGACGTATTCCTCCATGACGCCGCCGGGGATGGGGAAGTTCTTTGCGCCGACCCGCACGATGGGCGCATCCAGGGCGTCGAAGGCGTTCTCCATGATCTGCATGCCGATTTCACAGGTTGTGCCGCAGCGAAGCATATCCTCTTCCACCAGGACCACGCGTCCCGTCTTGCGAACCGATGCGACGATGGTATCGATATCGAGAGGTTCCAGGGTCCGGGGGTCGATGACCTCGACGCTGACGCCCTTGGCCTCGAACTCCTTGGCCACGGCCAGACTCCAGGGCACCATCAGCCCCAGGGCTACGACGGTCACGTCCTTTCCTTCCTTCTTGACGTCGGCGACGCCGAAGGGGATGGTGTATTCCTCATCGGGAACGGGCCCGCTCGAGGCGTAGAGCAGCTTGTGCTCGAAGAAGCAAACGGGGTTGTTGTCCCGGATGGCCGTTTTCAAAAGCCCCTTCGCATCGTAGGGCGTCGAGGGGACGACCACCTTCATTCCCGGCAGGTGCAGGACCGGTGAGAAGGCAGCGCGGGAGTGATCGGCGCCCAGGTGGATGTATCCGCCCATGGGGAACCGGTAAACGATGGGGATTTTCATATCCATGTCGCCGCAGTTGGAAAAGTGCCAGATGGCGGCATTCTTGATCTCATCCATGCAGACATAGATGAAATCGGCGAACATGAGATCGGCAATGGGGCGGAATCCCGCCAGGGCAGCGCCCAGAGATGATCCGGCTATGGCCGTCTCGCTGATGGGGGTATCGATGATCCGGTCCGGTCCGTATTTCTGAATCAGCCCGGCGGTTACACCGAACAATCCGACCGAGACGTCCTCACCGATGACGTAAACCGTCGCGTCTCTCGCCATTTCTTCGTCGATGGCCTGATTGATCGCCTGTGCAAACATTAGTTCTTTCATAGTCGCTCCCCTCTAATCTGCATAAAGGCACTTAAACATCGCTGCCGGATCAGGTACTCCGCTCGCCATGACCGCTTTGTCCATGGCTGCCATTTCCGCGGCGACCTCCTGGTCGATCTTTTCGGCCTCGGCGGCGCTGAAGATCCCCCGTTCGATCAGTTTGTTCCGGAACAGAACGACGGGATCCCGGCCCAGCCATTCCTGGATCTCCGCCTCGGGCACGGGTTCGGTGCCCCGCAGGATGGGGATCCCCTCGTTGTGAGGCCGGAAACGGTGGGTTTTGCATTCGACAAGCGAGGGACCCTCGCCCGCCCTGGCCCGCTCCACGGCGCTCATGACGGCTTCACAGACGGCCACGACGTCCTGACCGTCCACGACGACGCCGGGCATCCCGTAACCGTAGGCGAGATCGGCAATGTCCTTGCTGGCCGAATGGGCAGTGACCGGCATGTAGATGGCAAAACCGTTGTTTTCGCAGACCCAGACGATGGGGAGTTTCATGATCGCCGCCATGTTGAAGGACTCATGCAGCGTTCCCCGGCCGGAGGCGCCGTCTCCGAAGTAGGACACTACAACTTCCTTCTTTCCCCTCTTCTTCGCGGCGATGCCTAAACCTGTCGCCAGGGGAAAGCTCGAACCGACGGTTCCGCAGGCGCCCGGGACGCCCAATTCCAGGTCGGCCGTATGGAATCCCGACCAGCCGCCGCAGCAGCCTGTCGCCTTGCCGCAGTGCTCGGCGTAGACCTCCGTCGGCGTCATACCTTTCACGATCGCCTGATGGACGCCGTGACCGCGGACGCCGCCCATAACCCAGTCGCCTTTTTTCAGGAAGGTCACCCCGCCTGCGGCGACTGCCTCATTGCCCTGGCCGCTGTGCCAGAAGCCGGGAACCTTGCCCTGCATGAGGCCGTCGACCATGACCTCATCGGTTTTTCTGATCACGACCATATTGCGATATAGCTTCAGCAGATCTTCTTTTTCGAGTTTCATCTTATCCTCCCATAATCCTTGATATAGATAGAATTTCCAATCGCCGCTGCTGTTTCCCTGTGCGACTCCGGCGCCTGATGTCACCCCCTTTCCTGCATTCGCTTCGATAGTCTCAAGTCAAAGATCCTTTTGCGCCCCGCCCTTTGATTCCATCCGTCACTGCGGACGACAGGGCCGGGGAAGTTCCTTTTCCTCCATTTACCGATAGCAATGACCCCTGCCCGAGCATTTCCCCGCGTGACGTGATACCGATAATGTCGTTTGAGCCGTTCGCATGGGCACCCTTCCTGCATCGATAAAAGGTTCAATTCAAATGGAGATCTTGAGGTACGCCAAAGGTTGGTTTTGCAAGAACCGCATCACAAGAGAGTCTGTTCCGTAACATCCCGGAATTCTCGCCTCTTTTATCCAGAGGGCAGTAGGCCTGCCCCCATCATAATGGCAGAATAGTCGGCACCTATCGGTTTGTCAAGGCAAAAGTCAGTATCTGCGGCCTGCCGCCCTCCTCAGGGCCTGCCGCCCCTTCTGTTGATCTCCTCGACCATGATCAGGGTTCCCAGTTCACTGGGCTTGCACACAATGGCCCGACCCCGGTTGATCCGCGATATCTGGCGGGTGAACTCCACGAGGGCGGGATTGTCATCGAGCATGAAGGTTTCGATATTCAGCCCCCGGGCCGTCACCTTCCTCACTTCCGCGAGGGTCGCCTTGCAGGCGTTGGGGCTGATGCCCCACATGTTGGTCGGCAATTCGACGTGCAGGTGCTCCCCCAGGTAATAGGCCGTCGGCTGGCCGTCGGTGATCACGATCACCCGGTTGTTCCGGTTGCCGCTCTTTTTGACGAGTTCCATGGCCAGGCGCAACCCCCCCTGGAGGTTCGTGAAGGGCCGCTGACGGTCCCAGACGGCCAACGACAGGTCCCTGCCCTTAAGTTCCCGTGCCTCCGTCGAGAAACCGATGATGTGGAGTTTGTCCTTCGGGAAGCGGGTCCTGATATAATGATCCAGGGCCAGGGCCACCTTCTTTGCCGCCTCGAAACGACCTTCCCAGGCCATGGACCAGGAAAGGTCCAGGGCGACAATGGTCGTCGAAGCGACGAGGGGTTCCCTTTCCCGGACCTGGAAGTCGTCCTGGGTAAGTTGGACCTGTCCGCCCCTGACGCGGCCGCCGATGACGGCCTTGAAGAGGGTTTTCGGTATATCCAGATCGAGGCGGTCTCCGAAGGCATAGGGACGGACGGAATCGGGTTCTATTTCGCCGGTCGGCAGGGCATTGCCCGGATACCCTCCCTGCCGGTCCTTCCTGATCTGTTGCCAAACCTTGCCGAAGGCCAACTCCGCCAGGGCGCGCATGCCTCGCGGCGTCATCTGGAAGCCCTGCTCATCGAATCCGACAACCCCCTGCTCGGTCATCATATTGGGAATCTGCAGCAGGATGTTGAAGGACTGGGCGGCCTGATCACCGAGCATCTGCCGCAGTGTCTCGGGATCGATGTTCGAAATCTGCCCTGTCAGCAGCCGGCGCTGCAGTTCATCGATGGATTGCATCTTGCGCATCAGCTCCAGGGCCTGATCGAAATCCAGGGCCTCGGCGCCTTTGAATTTCGCGGCATAGCGGCTGTAGAATTCATAGAGATCGAGGATGTCCTGCTTCCTGTCCCGCCAGGCCTGGAAAAGGGCCTCACTGTCGCCGTCTTCGAATTGAAAGTTTTCAAGATCTTTGATCTTTTCCATCAACCCCGGCGGCAGTTTATCGTAGGACGGGCTTGCGGAGACGCCCTTTCCCTTCCGGGTCATGGACTCCTGTTCGAGCAGAAACTTGAGGTCGTTCATGGGCTTGTCGAAGGCCCGCTCCAGGTTATATTTGGAAAAGAGGTCACGTTTTTGTTTCTGGAGTTCCTGGATCATCTCTTCCATGCCCATGACCCGGAAGTCCATACCCGAGAGCGACAGGCCCTCCCACATCATCTGCATGACGGACATGTTGGGGCTCATGCCCTTCATGATGTTTTCCATGAACTTCTCGACGATCTCTTTTCTTTTGAGGGTGAACGCCTGCTGCGTGCCATCCCAGGGTGAATAGACGACGAACTTCATTTGTAGACGACCCCCCTGTCCTCGACCTGCCGGTTGAGTTTATTGGACAGATGCAGCCCCTCGAGGATGAACTCGATGGCCGCGGCGGCTTCCGGCGGATTCTCGGGATGAGCCAGGGACTGGACGGCCTTTTTCAGCCCCGGAATGACCTCGAAACCGTCCATGTAATCTGCCGCAGCCATGAACCGGGACACCTTCGCCGTCATGCCGTCCTGGAACGCTTTCACGATGGTGGACAGCTGATCGAGCTTGAAGTGATCGTCGAAGACCACCTTGATGGCGCGCTTGGTCAGATTCTCCAGCAAATCTTCCGTCTTGCTGTCTTCAGCCTCGAATTCCAGCTCCAGTTTGCCGACGATGGCGGGGTAGCTCGCCTCGATGTCGGTGATGCGGGGCACCGCCTGTGATTCGCCGAGTTCGAGGCATCGCCGTACGGCGCTTCCCAGGATGGATTCGTAACCCCGGATGGAGATCCGGCAGCTGACGCCGGAATGCTGGTTGATCTCCGGGCTGTTGCGGGCCTGAAAAGTGATTTCCGCAATGATCTCCTTCATGAAATCCGGGCTGCGGGCCTCGATGCCGTCCAGCGGGGGGATGCACGCTTCCTGATTCATGATCGCGATCTCTTCCGACCTGCGCCGGGGGTAATGGGTCCTGATCTGGACATCGAAGCGGTCTTTCAGCGGCGTGATGATCCGGCCCCTGCTCGTGTAGTCCTCGGGATTGGCCGTGGCAATCATGAAGATGTCCAGGGGAAGTCGGACGGGAAATCCCTTGATCTGCAAGTCGTTCTCTTCCATGATGTTGAAGAATGCCACCTGGATTTTCTCGGCGAGATCGGGCAGTTCGTTGATGGCAAAGATGCCCCGGTTGGCGCGGGGGACCAGGCCGAAGTGGATCGAGGTTTCGTCATCCAGGGTTCTTCCCTGGGCGATCTTGATGGGGTCCACATCGCCGATGAGGTCCGAGGTGCTCACATCGGAGGTGGCCAGCTTTTCGACGAGCCGCCGCTGCCGGGGCACATAGGCAAGCGGAAGTTCGTCTCCCATTTCGGCAAGGCGCTGCCGGCATTCGGTGCAGATGGGCGCAAAGGGATCGTCGTTGATGGGGCATCCGGCGATAGCGACCATCTCTTCATCCAGCAGGTCCATCATGCTCCGGATGATCCGGCTCTTTCCCTGACCCCGTTCGCCCAGCAGGATGATATGATGCCCGCAGAGAACAGCGTTTATCAGGGCCGGGAGAACCGTATCATTGTAACCGATGAGGGTGGGGAACAGGGGTTCCCTGTCGGCCAGTTTGCGAATCAGATTGGCCCGCATCTCCTGGCGGACATCGGGAAGACGGGACGAATGCTTTTTCAATTCACCCAAGGTGCGAGGTTTTCGAGAGGGCATGTAAACTCCTGATTGTAAGAATTTTCAAAATCATAATGGAGGTACTATAATTTTTTTCGCTTTCCCCGTCAAGGGACAACAACCTTGCCCCCTTGATCGCAGCCGGATGGCCGCAGACCGGGCGTTTTTCCTCATATCGGGCAATAAAAAGTGGTTGAGATTCCGGCCTGGGGGATCGTTCAGGATTGCGGCCTGGACAGTATGCCGGACAGGAGCGCCGAGACCTCCGCCGCCATATGAGCGAGCAGGCTCGTGTCCATGCCTGGCTGGTAACGGAGGGGAGAGGAATCGCCGTGGTTCAGGCTGCCGATTGGAAATGTATGGAGGGTGACGGGGGCGATGGCCACGGACCGCAGAAGGTATTTGTGATTTTTAGGAAGCAGCCTGAAAAAGGGCTTCATGTCTCCGTTGGCCAGAATGGGTTCGGGACTGCCGGCTGTCAGTCCAAGATAGGAGAGTTCGTCGATCACATTGAGGCGGTCCTTCAGGATGTCGGAGGACTGCAGCGTGCCGATCAGCCCCCTCATTTCAGGTTTATCGACAATGGAAAGCCAGACGAAGGGTATCTCGAATTCCTCCCGGATTCGTTCAAGCAAAATCTCGAACAGTGTTTTCTCATCACCTGCCGCGGCGATACTCTTCTCGACGGCCTGAAATCTCCTGGCGATTTCTTCATTGATTCGTTGCAGCTCGAGCTGATCCATCGTGATGTTTCCTTTCCATAGTCACAGGGTAAAGGTGGCGATGAGGATGGTGTGGTCGGAAGGCTTCTCGGCGGTTCTCGCCTCCATGTCGATGGTGCAGTCGACGGATTTCCCGGCAAGCGGTGCAGTGATCAGGATATGGTCGACCCGCCAGCCCAGGCCTCTTTCTACGGACCGCGGCACCCGGTAATCGAAAAAGGTGTAACGGCCGCCTTCTCCGGGGTGATGCCGGCGAAACAGATCTTCCAGCCCCCAGGACTTCACCAGGTCAAAGGCTTCCCAGACCTCGGGCGTGAAGCACACATGTCCCAGGAGGCGCTTGGGATCATGGACATCGATGGCCTCGGGGGCGACGTTCAGGTCGCCGCACCAGAGGAGGGGAGCCTGCGGGTCATAGAGCCGCGCGAAGAAGGCGCGGAGCCTCCTGAACCATTCGAGCTTGTAGGCGAAATGGGGACTGCCCCGTTCCCGTCCCTGGGGGACATAGGTATTGACGACGGCCATGCCGTTAAAAAGGCACCGGATGAGGCGATCCTCGTCGGAAGGCCCCCCGTCGTCGAGGCCGAAGGCAACCTCTTTCGCCTCTTCCAGGGATGCCACGGCTACGCCGTTGTATCCCGTGACCCCTCTGAAGACGACGTGATAGCCGATCGCGGTGAAATCGCCGCTGGGAAAGTCCTTGTCCTGGACTTTGGTTTCCTGCATGCACAAGACATCGGGCCGGTGCCGGCAAAGCCAGGGGATGATGATCGGCAGACGCGTCCTGACGGAATTGACGTTGTAAGTGGCGATCCTGAAGTTTCCCATCAAGCCGTCCTTTCTTCGTCACCGAGGTTGAGAGGGTAGGCCCCCGATGCAGGGCGGCGGTAAGGTAGCACGGCGTGTATGGAAATTCAAGGCCATTTCGGCGAAAATACTTTCCGCCGGAGGGTGGATATTCCGGCGACAGAAAGGAAGCTCCAAAAAAATTGAAGACTATCATTG
>Ga0315283_10005285_pt1 | contig 11376 bp, 5 predicted proteins | sample YL17G09_0_MG_FD_204541 | JGI IMG/M metagenome (GOLD analysis project Ga0315283, IMG submission 204541) | Sediment microbial communities from Yellowstone Lake, YNP, Wyoming, USA - YL17G09_0 | ecosystem: Environmental > Aquatic > Freshwater > Lake > Sediment | place: USA: Wyoming | collected...
AACAGTCCCGGTAGCCTCAACGAAGGGTATGCGGCCGATGCCACGGTCGCGGCGGTGCCCGGCATGGCGCTGCTCGGGTTCATCGCGGCCGGGCGTGACTCCGGCAGCCCCGGCGGCATGTTCCTGCAGCGCTGGCCCGAGGCAAACAAGGAAGACGGCGCGCCGTGGTCCTACCTCGACACGCTGAACATCTTCAGCGGCACGTCCGGCCAGTTCGTGGACAAGCCGGCCATGCTGGTCACGCTCAGCAACGGGACTCCGGTCTCGACCAACCTGAACGGAACGGTCCTCAATCTCGCCCCGGCCGTCATTCACGTCGCCTATGCGAATTTCTCGGGCAACGACTCGAACGATTCGGCGTCCATCTACCACATCAAGTCCACGGATTACGGCAGGACCTGGAGCAACAAGAACAAGCTGAGCGAAAGCATCGCGTTGAACCAGGGCGTGGCGCTCGCGGCGCAGGGCAATACCGTTTTGGCCGTGTGGCGGCAGTTCGACAAGAACAACAACCAGGCCGACAGCTTCGCGTATGCGGTTTCGACGAATGGTGGCGACAACTGGTCCAAGCCCGCGACCGTGCCGCTGCCCGCGAGCCAGATCTGCACCTTCGACCAGCCGAGCCAGCTGCCGGAAGCCAACTACGCGTTCCGCACCAAGGCGCTGCCGAGCCTCGTGAGCGACGGGAATCGCTTCTACCTGATCTGGGCGCGTCGCACCGTCGACGAAAACGGCGTCGCGAGCTGCACGCGCGGCCGGTCCCGCATCGCGTACCTGACCACGAACGGCACGTCCTGGGACACGACCATTCGTCTCGTCGACCCGAAACAGTCGAACACCGATTCGACCGATGTGCTTTCGCACCAGTTCATGCCGGCGGCGTCCGCAGCGGGCGGGGTGGTCGAGGTTTCGTGGTACGACACGCGCGACGACCAGTTCTACAAGAACGGCTCGCCGGGCGTTTACAGCCCCTACGTCGTGGATGCCGCGAGCGGCAGCAACGTCAACCGCCGCCACACCGCGGACGTCTACCACGCGCAGATCACGGGCGGCACGGTCTCGAACCCTGGCTCGCCGCTGGGCTCGGTGAAGGTCTCGCAGTACGCCGTCGGCAGCGGCGGCCCCGATTTCCCGTTGACGGCGGCAAATGACGGCCAGCAGCTCGAGTTCAATTTCGTCAACGGCCGCTTGTTCAAGCAGGCGACCAAGCCGTTCCTCGGTGACTACAACGCGGTCGCCGCGCCGGCGTTCCGCCTGAACCAGAGCGGCGTCTGGGCGTCGAACCAGGGCGCGCTCGGCAGCGATCCCGGTCCGAAGGACCCGACGTTCCAGACGTTCTGGGGCGACAACCGCGACGTGCGCAGCAACGTGTACACGCAGACGGCGTGCGCGGTCGATGCAGCGCCCGGGTCCCCGGGGTGTCCTGGATCGTCGGAGTACACGCCGGCCAACGCCGACGAGCCCGTATTCCTCGGTGAGACGGGGTCGAATTCCACCGGCCAGTGCACGCGCGACTTCGGCGCCTTCCAGGCCTTTTCACCGGCCTACTGCACTGCCGGCGAAGATCCTGCGCAGTGTTACGCACGGTACGTGGCCGCATACGAGGTGTACCTGGCGGGCCTGAAATGGTCTTCTGGCAGCCAGGAATCGCTCAAGGCGTTGTCGCGCAACCAGAACGTCTACGCGTCGGTCATCAAGCCGGGCGTGGTCTTCGGCACCGCCTCGGCGACCAAGCCGACCGACATCCAGCGCGCATTCGTGGTGTTCGTGCGGAACGACAACTCTGTTGCGAAGACGCTCACACTCGCCGCGTCGACGTATCCGACCAACGCCCCCGGCACCGTATCGTTCACGCAGTCCGGCACGCAGCCCTCCCTGGAGGTGCAGGTGCCCGCGGGGTCGACCGCCGCGCGCACGGTGTTCGCCACCGTGGCCACGCAGGCCCTTGTCAGGGTCTTCGAAGGCACCCAATTGCTCTCCAGTGTCGTGCTGAACGGCAATCCGGGCGCCGCCGCACTCACCAATCCGGATTGCAGCGGAAAATCCTGCGACAGCGCGAGCGTCATCACCTACGAAGGGCACAACCCGGACCTCGTGGCGCAGGCGTATTCCGTACAGTTCCCGTCCTACCGCAATCCCAGCCTTCGCAACCCGAGCCTTCGCAACTCGGTGTACGAGGCCCCGTCGCTGCGCAACCAGACGGTGGAGTTCCCGAGCCTGCGCAACCCGAGCCTGCGCAACAGCCCGCTCGACGACTCAGCCGCGCAGCAGCAGACCTACACGGACTTCGTCTACGACGTCGCCAACACGGGCAATACGACGTCCGCATACACGTTGAAGCCGCTGGTCACCGGCCCGCAGAGCACCGATGGCAAGCCGCTCACCTCCGATGGCACGGCGCTCAACACCGAGCTGATCGTCTCCCGCGTCTACCAGGAAGAGACCGCGCAGAACTGCGAGACCGTGGCCATCGGTCGCCAGCAGGTGGTGACCAACATTGCCAATCCGGATCTCGCTCTCGCGCCTGCGGGTGACCAGGATGGCAATCCGTCCACGCCGGCCAACCCGGGCAAGGATCAGCCGGGTTACGACCCGCTCGCCGATCCGGGTCTTGCGGCGGATGCAAGGCATGGCACGTTCTTTGTCGAGCCGGGCGGCAAGGCCCAGGTCACTCTCCGTGTCTGGGGAGTCGACCTGAACGAAAATCCCGAGTTCCGCAATCGTGTGTGGATCAAGGTCTACGCCCAGGCCGCGAACACCGGGGGCACCACGGGCGCGGCGTTCGACGTCGCCTGCGGCACGGGCAACGACACCTGCACGCAGCCGGACATCAAGGCTCCCGTGTTCAGTCCGAGCCCCGATCCCGATTTCCTGTTGAATTCGCCGCAGCCGGCGAACGTGCTGTACATCGAGGCCAACACGAAGGGCGGCTGGAAGCCCCCGGCACCGTTCGCGCCGCCGGCCGTCGTGGACACGTCCTCGGTCGATGTGGTCTGCGTCGACAAGGCAACGGGCATCGACGTCACGACGTTGACGAGCCCGATCCCGGTCGGTCCCGCGGCGGTGGTCTGCACTGCGACCGACTCCGCGGGCAACGTATCCCAGCCGGTGGAATATGACTTCGTCGTCCTGGACGACGTGCCGCCGAAGGTGACGCTCGTCGACCTGCCGACGAACCTCGGCGGCATCGAGGCCACCGGCGCCGGTGGTGAGGTCGTCAATTTCGGAGCGACTGCATTCGACGACGTGAACGGGCCGACGCCTGTGACCTGCGTCCCGTCGTCGGGCAGCCATTTCCTGGTCGGGACCACGTCGGTGACCTGCAGTGCCGCGGACGGGCCGCGGATCCTGCTGCCCGGTTCCGACCCGCCGAGGTACACCAACGACCAGGTCGGGACCGCCACCTTCACGGTCGTTGTGACGGACTCGACGGTGCCGACGGTGACCGTCCCGGCCGACATCACTCAAGAAGCGACCGGCACCGCCGGTGCGACCGTCACTTTCAGCGCGTCTGCGACTGACCTCGTGAGCGGTGCGATCACGCCGACCTGCACGCCAACCTCCGGCAGCACGTTCGCCATCGGGGAGACCACGGTCACCTGCACGGCCACGGACGGGGCGGGCAACACCGGCAGCGCGAGCTTCAAGGTCACGGTCAAGGACACGATTCCGCCGCCCTTCATCGTCAACGGCACTCCGGTGTCCGCGAACAATCCGCTGCCGTCGATCACGAAGGAGGCCGCGGGCCCGACGGGCGCGGTCGTCACCTATTCGATGCCGGACGCCACGGACAGCGCGTCGCCGCCCGTCACGGTGGTGTGCACGCCAGCCTCGGGCACGCTGTTCCCGCTCGGCAACACGACGGTCAACTGCACCGCGACCGATGCCAGGGGCAACAGCGCCACGGCGAGCTTCACCGTCACGGTGCGCGACACCACGGCCCCGGTGGTGACCGTGCCGGCGCCCATTACGGCCACGACCTCCGGTACGACGGCGGCGGTCACCTATTCGGTCACGGCGACCGATGCGGTGGGCGTGAAGACCTTGTCTTGTTCGTCGACACTCGCCGGCGGTGGCTCGCCCACGGTTGTCCCAACCACGGGCGGCACGTTCCCGGTGGGCGTCTCGACCGTGATCTGCACCGCCACGGACACGGCCACACCGGCCAACACCGGCAGCGCTTCGTTCAAGGTCACGGTGAACAAGATCGGCTACGCCGGGCTCGACGGCGTGTACGCGAACGGCACGAAGAGCATCAACAGCTCGGTGCCGCTCGACTTCGGCTTCACCAACAGCAGCAACGTGCGGGTGGACAGCGCCCTCGCGCAGCCGCTCGTCACGGTCTACAACTCGGGCAAGACCACCTGTACGCCCAGCGATACTGGCAGGCTCGTTGCCAGCTACCCGGGTGCCAGCGACTACCGCTACTCGACGTCGGGATTCAACTGGCAGTTCAACTGGAAGACGACTGGCCTGACCGTCGGCTGCTACATCATCAGCGTCAAGAGCGTCCAGACCGGCCAGACGTTCCCGAGCAAGTACACGGTCAAGCTGACGAAGTAGCCTGGCCGGGCCTTCCGTCGCGGAAGGCGAGCCCCGCATGGCCCCGCGTGCGAAAGAGCGCGGGGCCTATTTCTTTTCGTCGCTGGAGCCCGACAGCTTGCGGATCAGCTGCGCGTTCGCCGACGCCAGCTGCCCGGGAACCGGGGAGTAGTAGCGATAGGTCGGCGTGTCGTCGAGGAACAGCGCCATCACTTCGCCGCGTCGCTTGATGCAGGCTTCGAACTCGGACTTCGCCTCGGCCGGGTAGCCTGCCGCAAGGTAGGCTTGCCCGAGCGTGTAACGCACCAGCCATAGATCGGAGAGCCCGGTCGCGGCCTTGAGCGCGTCCACGGCATCCACCGCGCGCTTGTCCCGCAGTGCAAGCAGGCCATCGATGACTTTCGCGTAGGCGCGGCTCTGCGGCTGCAGCTGGCGGCGCAGTTCGGCCGCGACCTTCTGCGCCTCGGCCACCTCGCCGAGTTCGACGTACAAGAGCCCTGCAGGAACCCATTCCGCGTTCGTGCCGGCTTTGGCGGTGAGGTCCTTCAGCGTCGCGAGGGCTTCCGCGCGCTTGCCCTGCATCACGTAAGCCATGGCCAGCGCGGAGCGCTTCGACGCGACCCCCTGTTCGTTGCCGCTCGCCTGGTCCTTCGGGATCGCATCGACGAGGATCTTCTCCGCGTCGGCAGGCTTGCCGTCGAAGAGCGCGATGTCTGCCAGGCCGATCGCGGCGAGCGATGCGCCGGACTCCCCGTGTGCGGCAGCGTTCTCGTACACCTGGCGCGCCGCGGCCAGGTCCGGAATGGTCATCGCCTGCATCGCGAGCGGCAGGTAGGCGAGGTAATAGGAGGGATCGGCCTTGACGACCTTGCCCGCTTCCTCGACGGCGGTCTTCAGGTCGCTGGCGTACATCGCGTACAGCGCATAGTTCGCACGGTACTGGATGTCCTCCGGGTAGATGTCGAGCACGCGCCTGCCTTCCACGAGGGCCTGTGGAAAGTTCAGCGTCATGAAATAGGAGATCGCCAGGTTGTTGTGTGCGGCGCCGTCCGCCGGATAGAGCTTGACGAGCTGCTTGTAGTTGTCGATGGCCTTGTCGTAGTCGAGGGACACGACGGAGTAGTACAGCCCGAGCGTTCGATAGCGTTCGCGCTCCGTCATCCGGTCCAGCAGCTTCAACGCCTGCGTCCACTTGGCTTCGGCCTCGGTGCGCTGCCCGAGCTTGAACGCCGAGAGCCCCCAGCCGGAGTAGGCCCGCGCGAACTGCGGATCGGACTCGACCGCCTTCTGGTAGAGCGGCACCGCCTCGTCGTCCTTGTTGCGGGCCGCCAGCCCCTGCGCGCGGGTGTAGTAGCTCGCGGCCTCGAGCGATGCGGCCGTGAAGGTTTCCCCCTCGGCCAGCTTGCCGCCCTTGAGCGACTTGTCGCCGAGTGCTTCACGAACCTGGGCGGCGATCGAGCCGACCGCCGTCAGCACGTCGTCGCGGCCAGCGGCGGACACCGTCGCATCCTTCACCAGCTTGCCGTCCGCGGGATTGACCGCGCGAATGGACAGGGTGTAGCCGTCGCCGGCCGGCTCGATCGTGCCGGTGAGCACGACCTTGACGCCTTCGCGCACCGCCACCAGCCTCGCGACCTCCTCGTCGAGCCGACTGCCGGGCCGGATTTCTTCGGCCAGCTGCCGGGCCTGCTCGCGCCCGTAGTCCGTGATGAAGGCCGCGCCCTCCAGGCCCACGCCCAGGGCTTCTTCCAGCGTGCCGTCGAACACCGGGTCGCCGGTGCGGTTCGAAAAATCGGCGACCAGCACCGAGACGGGCTGCATTACATCGGGCGCAAATGGCTTCGCCCGGAAATTGTTGTACAGCGAGATTCCAAGGGCGATGACCAGCACGCCGATGACCAGCGCATTCATCTCGCGCCCGCCGACCAGGGGCTTGAGTTTCTTGTCCTTGAGGACCTCTTCGTCGCGCTTCAGGCCCTGCGAGGTCAGCTCGTACAGCCACGCCGCGACCATCAAGACCACGAAACCGATCACGCCGATGGCGATGAGCGCCTGGAAGATCCAATCCGGCGCGTGGAACGCCGGCAGGATCATGCTGGCGGCCTGCAGCGTGATCCACGCAATACCGCCATACAGGACGGCAACGCGGAAGACGTGTCGGCGCTTCAGTTCTTCGTAGAGACTCATGGAGTTCCGTCGGGCGCCACGGGCCATTGCGCCGCGGATCCATAGATTACACGTTCAACGGTGCGGGCGCAGGCCGGCGCCCGGCCACGACATCGGCGCTTGACCGCGCGCCGGCGAGGCTGAATCATCGACGCATGACAATAGACGCACCCGCCGCAACCGCGGCCTACATCGACGGGCTCGGGGCCGACACGCTGGCGAAGGCGGCCGCCTACACCACCGGCGACCACTGGCTGCTCCTGTGGGGGCTCCTGTTCAGCGCGCTCGTCACGCTGGTCATCGTGCGGTGGGGCGTGCTGGACCGCGTGGAGGCGAGGCTCGGCCGGCGCGGGCCGAACCTCAGGGCCTTCGTGGTCGGGATCGTCTACTTCCTGGTGTCCGCGCTGCTTTCGGTCCCGTGGGCGCTCTACGAGGAATGGTGGCGTGAGAAAGCCTACGGACGCACCAGCCAGCCGCTGGCAGACTTCCTGGGGCAGGGACTGCTCGCGATCCTGATCTCTGCCGTGCTCGGCGCGCTCTTCTTCGTCGGCGTCTATGCGCTCATCCGGCGCGCTGGCCGGGCCTGGTGGGCCTGGTCGGCGGGGCTGACTGCGGTGGCGCTGTCGGCGTTCATGCTCGCGGCGCCCGTCGTGATCGAGCCGCTCTTCAACGACTTCAAGCCGGTGCCGAACGGCGAAGTGCGCGATGCGCTGGTGGCGATGGCGAACCGTGCCGGCGTTCCGACGGACCGCATCTTCGTCTACGACGGTTCGCGGCAGTCCAACAACTTCACCGCGAACGCGGGCGGCGTCGGCAGCACCGCGCGCATCGCGATCTCCGACGTCGCCTTCAAGGGCGCGTCGCTGGACGAGGTGAAGGCCGTGACGGCCCACGAGATCGGCCACTACGTGCTGGGCCACACCTGGCGTGCGGTCGCCGTGTTGTCGGGGCTCTCGATCCTGTTCTTCTTCCTGGCCGACCGCCTGTTTCCGCGCTTTGCGCGCGCCTTCGGCAGCCGGGCCGCGCTGTCGCAACCGACGGGGCTGCCGGTGCTGCTCTTCATGGCGTCGCTCTTCGGTCTGCTGGCCGAGCCCGCCTCCAACGCGTTGAGCCGTAGCGTCGAGAACGAGGCCGACCAGTACTCCCTCGAAACGGTGGACCTGCCCGATGCGCTGGCCACGGCGCTGGTGAAGACCGCGGAGTACCGCAACCCGCGGCCGAGCAGGCTCGAGGAGTGGCTCTTCTACGATCACCCGTCTGTCGAGCGGCGGGTCCTGCGGGCGATGGAGTGGAAGGCCTCGCGCGAGGCCGATTGAGTCCCTCCCGCATCGCGATCGTCGGAGCCAACTTCGCGGGGCTCTCCGCGGCGCAGCGCCTGGGCTCGAAATACGACGTCACGGTGATCGACCGCTCCCCCTGGTTCGAGTGGCGGCCCGGCATCCACGAGCTCGTTTCCGGAATGAAGCGGCCCGCGGACCTGCGACTGTCGCGGTCGCGCCTCGTGGCGCAGGCCGGTCATCAATTCCTGCGCGCCGAGGTCGCCGGCATCGACGCGCGGGCCGGCCGGCTCACGACGTCGGACGACAGGCAGGTCGAGTTCGACGCCTGCATCGTTGCCGTCGGTGGTGTTAGCCATTCGTTCGGTGTCGCAGGCGCCGCTCGCTACGCACTGCCCTTGAAGACCGTCGACGACGGCGTCGCGATCGGGCGCAGGCTCGCGACGCTGGCGCGTCGGAAGGGCAGGAAGTCGGTTGTGATCGTCGGGGCAGGGCTCGAGGGCATCGAGGTCCTCGGCGAGATCCTGCGTCGGTACCGTGATCGCGAGTCACTGGACGTGACCGTCGTCGAGGCCGGTCTGAGATTGATGCCGGGCAGCCCGTCCGCGCTCGATGCGACGGTGCGCAGGCATTGCGCCGGTCTCAACGTGCAATTCCTGACCGGGACGGCGGTGCAATCGGTGACCCGGAGTCGTGTCCACCTGGGTTCCGGGAAATCCATCCGCTCGGACCTGACGCTCTGGACCGTCGGTGCGACGGCGCCGGCGCTGATCAGGGACTCGCGGCTCGCGGACAAGCCCGACCACTGGGCGCCCGTGACCCGGGCACTGCGCAGCCGCCGCTTCGACAACGTGTTCGTCGCGGGCGATGCCGCGGCCTTGCCGCGACCCCTCGCCAGGCAGGCCTACTACGCGATGCAGACCGGGCAATGTGCGGCCGAGAACGCCATGCGCGCCCTGGCGGGCCGCCGGCTGCGCGAGTTCATTCCGGTCGCCAAGCCGATGCTGGTCGCGTTCGGCAACCTCGACACGTTCCTGGTTTCCGGACGTTCGGTGATCGCCTCGCCGACGCTTGCCGCCGCCAAGGAGCTGGTGTTCCAGGTGACCATGGCGCAGATCGACCCGCCGCTCGGCATCAGGCCGCTGCGTGCACTGACTGGTCGGCTTGCCAGCGCGGCCGTGAGCCTGCCCCCGCCGCGGCGCAGCAAGTGACCCGGTTCAGGTATGCGGTACGGGCTATAGCCTGCGAACGGGGTGTAGGGTGCCCCCAGCGCGGACGAAAGGCAGTGGGCGATGTTTGCGCACCTGTCCGCGCTGCTCGGCGGCCTGGTAACCGCTGGCTGGGCGGGTAGCGTCGGCTTCTTCATCGGGCCGCTGGTCATCTGGCAGATGAAGAAAGACACCATGCCCTTCGTCAACGATCAGGCCAATGAGGGCGTCGCCTACCGTTATCCCTTCGCCCTTCGGCTGGTGAAGTAGAGCGCCTGTCCGCCGCGGTCCCCGGCGCTCACTCCCGGGTGGCGTAGGCGGCGAGCGCGTCGTGGCCGCGCTGGTCGATGCGATCCAGCCGCCCATCCAGCGGCGGATGCGTCTTGTAGAGCTGTGCCAGACTCGCTGACTCGTTGCCCAGCGCGGTCATTTTCTGCAACACCGCATACAACGCCAGCGGATTCATCCCGGAACGGGCGAGATAGATCTCGGCGGCCTCGTCGGAGCGATACTCCGCGTCGCGATCCAGCGAGGTCAGCATGATGGCGGCGCCATTCTTCTCCGCGTAACGCCGGGCATAGCTGCCCGCGATGCTGTCATTGCCGGCGCTGACGTTCTGCAGTGCCAGGTCCTCTCCGGCGGTCGCCATCTCCTGCTTGTGGATCACGTTGTAGTGATCGCGCTGCACGCAGTGACTGATTTCGTGGCCAAGCACTGCCGCGAGTTCGCTGTCCGAGGACAGCAGCTGGTACAGGCCACGCGTGATCAGGACGAAGCCGCCGGGTGCCGCGAATGCGTTGACTTCGGGCGTGTCGATCACGCCGAAGGTCCAGGGCAGCTCGGGGCGATTCGTCTGCGAGGCCACCCAGCGACCGACCAGGTTGACGCGTCGTTGTGCGCTCGGATCGTTCCACAACGGACGCGCGCCGAGGATGCGACCGGCGATTTCGGGGCCGAGCGCAAGCTCCTCCGCGGCGAGTTCGTCCTGGGACTTGGGAACGGCCTTGGCCGCCGTGTCGACTTTCGAGCCGACATTGAGGCCCAGCGCACCGAGCAGGCCACTTACGGATTTCGCAACGGCAGCCTTCGAAGGCGCCGTTGCCGCGCTCGATGTCCCGGTATTTCCGGCGGGCCTGGCTTCTCCGGCATACGCCACGGGTGTCGCTTGCCATCCCTGCTGGCGCGCATACGTTGCGGCGGTGGAGGCATCGACCCGGTAGCCGATCATCGCGTTCAGTTGCGCCCGGTCGAACGCCGCGGACTTCAGGTCGCTTTCATCGATGCCGCGCACGCCGGCGGTTTCGGTGACGCGCCCGGCGCCAGCCTTGCCTCCCATCAGCACGCGGAGGTTGGCGTCTCCGCCCTCCGACCCGGCATAGGCAATGCGCACGTCGTTGACGCGCACGAATCCCGGCGCGTTCGCAGGCATCTGCAGCTGGTACCACAAGCCCTGCTGGGCGGAAATCCTGACGGCGGCGTTGCGCTGCAGGGTGGCGACCTTGGGGGCCTCGAAACTGGGCCGGGCGTACACGTCGGCGCTCGGCTTCTGCACGACAGCAGACAGCTCGGCCGCAGTTGCGCCCGAGGCGGCCAAGATGCTCGCGATCAGGACCATCGGAATGCCGCGCATCGCTAACCTCCTGGCGAATCGTCCGAATGTACGGCGAATGCCTCGCGCCGCGCCAGCGGCAACTCGGTCGGGGTGGCCAACGCCCGGCCGATGAGATCGCGCAGGCGCAGGCGCCTACCGAGGTCGAGATCATCGGTGTCGTCGTCGACTTCGGCGCAGGCGAAGGCCAGCCGGACACTGCCATCGTCCGGCAGGCGCTCGTCATATTCGGCCAGCTGCCGCTCGAGTCGCCCGAGATCGCGCATCGCCGACGTGCGCACCGAGTCTTCGCTGTTGCCGTGCCACACCAGTACCATCAGGTCGTTCAGGGTCTCGTGCATGAAGCTCTTGCGCTCGACCACGCCCTCCAGCATCACCGCATCGCTGCCGGCATACAGGAAGCGTCGCAGCCGGCGCCGGTACTCGCGTCGGCGCCTCGCCGCCGGCTTCTTGTCGAGGTCCGCGTCCAGCACGAATCGCAGGCGCGCAACCGCCAGCCAGCGATCCGTGGCCGGATCGTATTCCGGCAGGAAATCGGCGTGGCCGACGGCGCGCCCGCGTTGGATTCCTGCGT
>Ga0315283_10005286_pt1 | contig 11376 bp, 6 predicted proteins | sample YL17G09_0_MG_FD_204541 | JGI IMG/M metagenome (GOLD analysis project Ga0315283, IMG submission 204541) | Sediment microbial communities from Yellowstone Lake, YNP, Wyoming, USA - YL17G09_0 | ecosystem: Environmental > Aquatic > Freshwater > Lake > Sediment | place: USA: Wyoming | collected...
CCGTGATCGTCGATCCGCGCAAGAGCGCCGGCACATCGGATCTGCCCGTCTTTGGCGACGTCGTGAACATCGCATCGCGGCTCAAGGACAAGGCGCCCGCCGGCGAGATCTGGGTCGGTCACGAGACCTGGCGAGCGACGCGCAGCGAGTTCGAGTTCCGCGCGCTCGAGCCGCTCGCGCTCAAGGGGAAGCGCAACGCCGTCGCCGTATACACGCTGCTCTCTGCGGAGGAGCGCGTGCACCGGCCGCGCGCTCGGAGCGGTGCAATCTTTTCGCCGATGGTCGGGCGCGAGCGTGAACTCGCGCTGCTCCGCGAGCGCATGGCGGCGCTCGCCCGCGGCGAGCGCGGCGTCGTGACGGTGGTCGCGGACGCGGGACTCGGCAAGTCGCGCCTGCTCGCGGAGCTCATGGCGGCGCCCGAGTCGCAGGCGCTGACCTGGCTCGAAGGGCGTTCGATCTCGATCGGCAAGAACCTGCGCTACCACCCATTCGTCGATTTGTTCCGAAGCTGGGCGGGGATCGGCGCCGACGACGGCGACGCCGCGCTCGCCAAGCTGGAAGCAGCGCTCGGCGCTCTGCTCGGCGACGAGGCCGCCGAGCTGCTTCCGTTCGTTGCGACGTTGACGAATGTGCAATTGCGCGCGGGCGAGCGCCTTCGCGTCGAGGCGATGCAGGGCGATGCACGCCAGAAGCTGCTGCAGCGCGCGGTCACGCGGGTGCTCGCGGGCCTGGCCGCGCAGCGACCGCTCGTGCTGGTCTTCGACGACCTGCACTGGGCGGACGGCTCGTCGATCGAGCTGCTCTGCGAAGTCCTGCGCAGCGGCGAAGTGGCGCCCGCCTTGTTCGTGTTGCTCGCGCGCCCGCAGCACCCCGAGACCACCGGTCGCGTCCTCGAGTTCGTGCGTGCGAGCTGCGGCGAGCATCACACCGCGATCGAGTTGCCAGTGCTCGGCGCGGGCGACGTGAAACTGTTGATCGAGCACTTCTTCGCGGGCGGCGACGTCCCGCCCGTCACGCGCGCGGCAATCCTCGCGAAGGTGGCCGGCAACCCGTTCTTCGCCGAGGAAGTCGTGCGCTCGCTCGTGGACGACGGCGCCGTCGAGGTGCGCGACGGCAAGCTCTTCGCCACCGAGCGCATCTACGCCGCGGTGATTCCCGGCACCGTCGAAGAGACGATCCTCGGGCGTCTCGACCGACTCCCGCCCGAGCGGCGTCGCGTGCTCGAGGTCGCAGCGGTGATCGGCGGCACGTTCTGGGTGCCCGTGCTGCACGAAGTACTCGCCAAGGACGGCCACGACGAGACGCTGCAGGCGCTCGCCGACGCCGCGCTGATTGTGCCCGCCAACGGCAGCGTCGACGGCCAGGAGTGGAGCTTCAAGCATCCGCTACTGCAGGAAGTCGTGTACGGAACGATTCTGCGGGCGCGCCGCGAAGAGCTGCACCGGAGAGTGGCAGAGGCGATCGAGGTGTGGCTCACCGATCGCGTGCCCGGCTTCCACGCGATGCTCGCCTGGCACTATGGCCAGGGACACGACCTCGAACGCACCGAGGAGTACCTGTTCCGTGCCGGTCGCGAAGCCGTGCAGGCAGCGGCATCGAACGAAGCGCTGCATTTCTTCCGCCAGGCCGCGGCGCTCTATCTGCAGCTCCATCCCGAGGGCGGCGACCCGCGCAAGCTGGCGGAGTTGGAGAAGAGCGTCGGCATCGCGCTGATGAATCGCGGCAGCCTGGTCGAAGCGATCGATCACTTCGATGCGGCGCTCGTGCACTTGGGCGATCCCGTCTCGCCCAGCCGACTGGGGCGCACGCTCGGCTTCGCGGCGGACGTCGGCGCCGTGGTGTGGGACACCTACAAGCCCTGGCGTCGCAAGGGTTCGGTCGCGACCGAAGCGCAGCGCGAGCAGATCGACATCCGCTTCCGGCGCGCTCTCTCGCAGAGCACGACATCGCCCGAGTTCGTGTTCGACACGATGGCGAGGCTGCGTCGCGTGATGCGCGTGGATCCGAGCACGATCCCCGAAGCGGCCGGCATCTACGCCGGTGCGCTGGCGATCTTCTCGTACGGCGGCGTTTCGCTGTCGATCGGGCGGCGCCTGCTCGATCGCACGCTCGAGATCGTCGATGGCGGGAACACCAGCGAGCTGATGCTCTACTGCCGGCTGATGGGTTGGATCCACCACTATCTCGACGGAGACTGGTCCGACGAGCACGACATCGCGGAGAGCGTGCTCGACGACGGCCTCCACTTCGGCCGCCTCTGGGAGTTCCAGACCTACCTCGATCTCGAGTGCGAGCGGCGCATCTTCCGCGGCGACTTCGCCGGCGCGCGCGAGCGACTCGGGCGGCTCGCCGACTTCGCCGAGCGCTATCGGCACGATCACGCCCATGCCGCGCTGCAAGCGCTCGGCGCATACCTGCATCTGGAACGCCGCGAACTGCCCGAGGCGCTCGCGGCGATCGAGCAGTACTACCGCGACCACGGCGAACCCAGCTTCCAGATCCAGGCGCTCGGCACTGCTGCGAAGATCCGCTGCCTCGCGGGCGATCTCGCGGGTGCGGAGGCGGCGATCGAGCGCGCGGGTGCGCTACTCGCGCGCGCCGGACGCCAGCCGCCGTTCCACGAGAGTCGCTACGCGAGCGCGCGTCTGCTGGTGGACGTCGCGCGCATCGAGGCGAGCGGCAACGCACGCGGGCTCGCGCGGAGCGCGCGCCGCGACTGTAAGACCGCGGTGCGACTCGCCGAGAAGGTCGCCGCGCGCCGGCCCGAGGTCTGGCGGCTCGCCGGAACGCTCGACTGGCTGCTCGGTCGTCGCAGCGCGGCGGCGCGATGGTGGGCGAAGAGTGCCGCGGAAGCCGAGCGGCTCGGGATGCATCCCGAGCAGGGACGCGCCTGGTTCGAAGCGGCCCGACGCCTCAGCGAAGGGAAGGGGCCGAGGCAGGTGGGTGGCCTCGACGCCGGGGCGTGTCGCGAGGCCGCGCGTCGTCGCTTCGAAGGGCACGGCCTTGCCGGCGATCTCGCTGCGCTCGACGCGCTGCCGCATTGAAGCGCTTCGCCTTCGCGCTCGCGGCAACGTTGCTCTCGGGCGTCGCCTACGCGCTCGCATTCCCGCCGATGCGAATGCGCGCGCTCGCGCTGGTCGCGCTCGTGCCGTTCCTGCTCGCGCTACGCGCCGTCGGCCCGCGAACCGCGCTCTTGCTGTGCTGGTTCTTGCCGATCTTCACGTCGTACCTGGTCGCCGACGCGCTGCCGGCCGCGGTCGAGACCTACTTCCTGCAGCCAGCGCTCACGAGCCATCTCTTCGCCGTCGCGGTGTGGACGGTGACCGTTTCGATCTACTACATGCCCTTCGGACCGGCGTATCGCGAACTCGCGAAGCGGCCGTCGCAGTGGACTCCGCTGCTGACCGGCGCGGCGTGGGCCGGCTGCGAGCTGCTGCGCGGGCGCCTCTTCACCGGCTCGAGTTTCTTCATCGGCAATCCCTGGGCGCTGCTCGGCTACTCGCAGGCAGGCGCCCCGTGGCTCTCGCAGCTCGCGGCGCTGGGCGGGCCGTACGCGATCTCGTTCGTCGTGGCGACGGCGAACGCGGCGCTCGCAGGACTCGTCGGCGCGCGACGCGATCCGGCGTCGCGACGGCTCGCGCTGCGCGGCGCCGCGCTCGGCAGCACGCCGCTCGTGCTGGCGCTGGTTTATGGCGCGGTCGCGCTACGGGGTGCGGACGAGGATGCCGCGCCGGGCGTTGAAGTCGCGATCGTGCAGGGCGACGTCGAGCTGGGCTCGGTGTGGCGCTCCGACTTCTACGGTCGGAATCTCGAGATCTACCTGCGCGGCACGCTCGACGCGGCGGCGAAGGGAAAACCGCGCATCGCGTTCTGGCCCGAGGCGGCGCTCACCTTCTTCCTGGCCGACGAACCCGAGTACCAGCGCGCGATCGCCCTCGTGCTGGCGGCGAAGGATCTCGAACTCGTCGTCGGCGGACCGAGTCGCGCAGCGGGCGGCGGCGAGCGTTTCCACAACAGCGTCTTCCTGGTCGAACCCGACGGCGCGATTCGCGCCCGCTACGACAAGCAATACCTGGTGCCGTTCTCCGAGTTCTTTCCGCTCGCGAGTTTCGACTTCCTGCGCCGCCGCTTCGAGCGCGTGCGCGTCTTCGAACGCGGCGCCGGCGAGGCGGAGCTGTTGCCGACGCGCGCGGGTCGCGCGGGCGTGCTCACCTGCAACGAGGCGATGCTGCCCGAAGTCGCGGGACGCCGCGTCGCCGCGGGCGCCGAGATCCTGGTGAGTCCGTCGAACGATTCGTGGATCCGCGCCGACAAGTGGGCCGAGCAGATGTTCGACATGGTGGCGCTGCGCGCGATCGAGCAGCGTCGCTTCCTGGTGCGCGCCTCGACGTCGGGACCGTCGGCGATCGTCGATCCGTGGGGCCGCGTCGTCGCGCGCACCAAGCCCTTCTCGCGCGACGTCGCGCTGGGCGCCGTGCGCCCGCGCCGGCAGCGCTCGTTCTACGGCTTCGCGGGCGACGCGTTCGGGTTCGCGTGCGTCGCGCTGGTGCCCGCCGTCTTCTTGCTGCGCAGAGCGCGCGGCGCGGCTGCGTAGGCTTCGGCGGGAACCGGTCGCAGTTCCCAGACCAGGCCGAGCGCGGCGAGTGCGCGCAGGAACCACCAGGTCGGATCGAATTCCCACCAGAAGAAGCCCGTGCGCGCGGCGCTGGGGAAACGGTGGTGGTTGTTCTGCCAGCCTTCGCCGAGCGTGAGCAGCGCGACGAAGGCGTTGTTGCGGCTGTTGTCGCCGGTTTCGTAGCGGCGCGTGCCGAAGCTGTGGCCGAGCGAGTTCACCGCGTAGGTAGAGTGGTAGGCCGCGAGCGTGCTCCACAGGAAGCCGACCACGAGCATCTGCGCGCCGGAAGTGCCGAGCTGCGGCGCCGTGCGCGCCAGCGCGTGACCGAGCGCGAAGCAGGCCGTCGCGAGCACGAGGGTCGGCACGAAGTGCCAGCGATCGAGCCAGCGCAGCAGCGGGTCGCTCGCGAGATCCGGCACTTCTTCGATCGCGGTGCGCGAGTGCTGGTCGCTGAGCAGCCAACCCATGTGTGCCCAGAAAAGTCCAAAGACGGCGGGCGAGTGGATGTCGCCAGGACCGTCCGACTCGCGGTGATGGCGGCGGTGGTGGGCCGCCCACCAGAGCGGTCCCATCTGGGCCGCGCTGGTTGCCACCACAGCGAGCACAATCTGGACGGGCCGCGTGGCGCGGAAGCTGCGGTGCGAGAAGAGGCGGTGATAGCCGGCGGTGAGCGCGAAGCCGCGCACCAGGAAGAGCAGGGCGGCGACGCCGAGGGCGACCGGCGAAACGCCCGTCCAGATCACCGCGAAAGCTGCGGCGTGCATCGCCAGTAGCGCGGTGCAGGAGCGCGGATCGAAACGGGTTTCGCGCGCCGCCGCACGCATCATCGATCTCCTCGCCGCCTCGTTCCGGGTCCGTAGCCACGAGCGCGGCAGACAGCATACCCGACGCACTGGGATAAGGTTGCGCTGAGATGTGGCAGTGGCTCGCCAGCGTGCGCACGGCCGAGCGAGAGCGCTTCGCGTTCTTCATCGGGCTCGGCTGCCTGGTGTCGATCGCGCAGATGCTCGGGCAGGCGGGCAGCGAGTCGCTCTTCCTGGCCCGGCTCGGCGCCGGGCGCCTGCCCGCGACGTTCGTGGCGGCCTCGCTGACGACGGTCGCGGCGTCGCTGCTGTACGCGCTGCGCGTCGGCCGTGCGCGCAACGACCGGGTGCTGGTGGAGTTGCTCGTCGTGGCGGCGCTCGCGGTGACGCTCGCAGCATTCGCGGTGCGCGCGGGATCGGCCCCCGGACTCGTGGCTCTCTACTGTCTGTTCTTCGCGACCCAGGCCGTTCTCACCAATCACTACTGGACGCTGGTCGGCGATTTTTTCGACACGCTCGCCGCCAAACGGCTGGTGCCGCTGTTCACGGTCGGGCTCTCGCTCGGCGGTGCGCTCGGCGGCGCGACTGCGATCGGTGTCGTTTCGGCACTTTCGGCGGAAGCGCTGCTGGTCGGCTGGGCGTTGGGTCTCGTGGCCGCGGCAGCGCTCGTGCTGGGTTCGCACGCGCGCTTTCAACGCTGGCGCGCGCTGCTGCCGGGCGAAGAGGACGAGACGTCCGTCGCCGGGATCAGCGCCGCGATGCGCTACCTGCGCGGCTCGCCGCTCGGTCGTCGCCTGGTCGCGTCGTCGCTCGCGATGGTGCTCGCCGTGTTCGTCGCGCAGTACCTGTATTCCGGCATGATCGCGGCTGCGTTCCCCGATGAAGCGCGACTCGCAGCATTTCTCGCGCTGTATCTCGCGGTGAGCAACGGGGTCGAAGTGCTGGTCGAGTTGCTCGCGACGCCGCTTGCGATCCGGCGACTCGGGGTGCCGACCGCGAATCTGCTCCATCCGCTGCTGACGCTGGGGAGCTTCGTCGCTCTCGCGTTCGCCCCGGGGCTCGCGACGGCCGTGGCCGCACGCGCCAACCGCGAGTTGCTGGACAACGCGCTCGCGATTCCCGTGCGCACGCTCGCCGGGAACGCGCTGCCCCAGCGTTTCCGTTCGCGCGTTCGCGCCTTCCTCGAAGGCATCGTCGTGTACTCGGGCATGTCGCTCGCAGGCGCCGTGCTGCTCGCTGTCGATGCGCTTCCGGTGAACCTGCTGGCAGGTGCCGGTGCGGCCCTCGCGTTGCTCTATCTGTTCGCGAATCTTGCCGTGCGCCGGCAGTACCTGGCCGCGATCGTGACCGAGTTGCGCGCCGGGCGACTCGATCTGCGCGAGCTGCGCAGTGAAATCGGCGCACACGAGCTCCACTCGCTCGCGGAACTCTGGAGCCATCTCGCGCGGACCGAGACCGGCGAGCCGAGCCCCGCGGTGCTGGAGCTGCCGCGGCTGCTCGTGTCGCACGGCGTTACGGCTCCGGTGCGCGAGGCCGTCGCGTACGCGAGTCCGCGCCTGCGCGCGGCATGTATCGAAGCGCTCGCGACGGTGGAAACCGATCCGGCGCTGTGGCGCGACGCGCTCGCCGATCCCGACGCTTCGGTGCGGCGCATGGCGTTGCGCGCGTTGCCAGCAGCCGCATTGCGGGAACCGATCGTCGCGGCGGCGTTGCATGCGAGTCTCGCCGACCCAGATTTGCGCGCGCGCGCGGAGGCGGCTCGTCGCGTTGGCGCCGACGGGGAAGCGGTGCTGGTCGATCTGCTCGATTCGGGCGACGCGGCGGCTGTCGTCGCAGCGCTCGACGCGGCGCCGCCTGCGCTTGCGCGCGCCGCGGCATGGCAGCTGGATGCGGCCGATCCGCGCGTGCGGGCCGCAGCGCTGCGAGCGCTTGCGCGTGCCGCGGACGACGGCGCGGTCGAGTTCGCTGCGCTCAGCGCCTGCCTCGAGGACCCGGACATGGGCGTGCGATGCGCGGCCGTGGCGGCACTCGGAACGCGCCGCGAAGGCGAGGTTCTCGCGGTGCTCGCCGGCGCGCTACGCGATGCCTCGCGCGCGGTGCGCAACGCGGCGATCGACGCGCTGGCAGCCCGCGGCGACCGCGGCGCGCTCGCGGTGCGGCCGATTCTCGCTGCACCCGAGGAGTCCGCGATCGGAGCCGCGCTGCGCGTGCTGGCCGCCGTCGGCTCGCCGGCCGCCCGTGGCCTGCTCCGCGGCACGTACGGGGACCACGTGCGCGAAGCGATCGGGGCCTTGCACTGCGCCCGAGCATTCAGCGCAGCGGGTGCTGCGGTGCCGCGCTTCACATCGGTCGCGATCGGCGACGCCTTCGCACGGGCGCTGCGACTCGCGTGGCGCGCACTCGCGCGCCTCGAGGACGAGCGTGTGGTGCGGAGCGCCGAACGCGCACTGCGTCTCGCGTCGGGTCGTGTGCGCGGCGACGCTCTCGAAGTCGTGTCGCAGCTGGGCGAGCGCGATGTGTCGCGCCAGCTCGTGTTGCTGCTCGAGCCGATCCCGCTCGAAGAAAAGCTCGCCGCGCTGCGCGGTGACGTCGCGCCGCCAAGTGACCTCGCCGATGCGCAGCTTCGCGCGCGCGCGCTGTCCTCGCCGTGGACTCGCATCCGGGCCGATTCGCCGAACGCAGAGGAGAAAATCCTGATGGAACGTCTGCTCTCATTGCGACAAGTCTCGCTCTTCTCACGCATGAGTCTGGAGCGTTTGCACGCCATCGAGCGCATCACGCAGGAGTCCGAGTACGTGCGCGGCGAGGTCATCATGCGGGAGGGCGAACTCGGCGACGAGCTCTTCTGTCTGGTGGAAGGAGAGGTCGAGGTGCTGCGCGGCGCGGGAACGCCCGACGAGATGCACCTGAACCGGCTGGGGCCGGGCGCGTACCTGGGCGAGATGGCAGTGCTCGATGGCTCACCGCGCAGCGCCACGGTGGTTGCTGCGAGCCCCGTGCGCGTGCTGGTGCTCGCGGGCGAACGCCTGCGCGAACTCGTGCAGGACATGCCCGAGCTGGCGTTCGACTTGCTGCGCGTGCTAGCGGAACGGGTGCGGAGCGCCGAGCAGAAGCTCGCTCCGATGAGCTAGCCGGCTGCTCGGCGAATCAGCGACCGAGTGGACGAGTCGCGCCGGGCAGCGGCGACCGGCGCGTCGCGACCGATGCGCACGGCGTGCAGAACGGGTTCGCGGCGTCGATGAGCAGCGGTTCGTGAAGTTGTCGGCAGAGCGTGCAGCTCACGAGTACGAGTGCGGCGTTGTGTTGCATGGAGCCTCCCAAAGAATCCCGTGCGCGGTCCAGATGGCAACGGGATCAAGCCCGCTCATCGGGCCGTCTCTCGCAGCGCTTGAGGGAATCCAGGATGTTGCACACGGTCTGCACACTGCGAAGTGGAACCCAGCAGATGCGCGGGCGCGGCAGCATAGCGGCAGATTCGGCGCACGCACGTCAGCGTGGCTTCATCCGCCGATGCGCCGGATCGGCTCGCTGCCATCCCAGCTGCGCGCCGTGTCGCGGATGTGTCTGAAGAACGTTCCCTTCGGTCCACTCACTTCGGATACCTCGACCACCGTGCCCGGGTGGGTCTCGGTGGCGAAGTAGACGAAGCGGCCGCTCGGCCCGCCCGCGCAGCCGGATTGGCCGACACGGAGCCCGCGCGCTTCGAGGCGTGCCAGATCCGCGTCGAAGGACTCGGTCCAGTACGCGACGTGTTGCAGCCCTTCCCGTCCCGCGGCGAGAAAGTCGCGATACATCGACGGCGCGTCGTTGCGCGTCTGGATCAACTCGATCTGCAGCGGCCCCGAATTGGCGAGCGCGATGCTCGCGACCGCGTCCGACGGCTCGCCGAAGTAGCGGAACTCGGTGATCGGCGCGCGCTCCAGGTAGAACCAGGGGCCGACGCCCAGCACCTCCACCCAATGCTTCATCGCGGCCTCGATGTCGCGCACGACGTAGCCGTTCTGGCGGATCTCTCCGAACACGCGACTCATGCGCTGCCCCCTTGCGAGTGCGCCGCGCATGCGGCCCTCGTCGATGCGCTCGCTGATCGCCCGCCTTGGTTGGCAGATCGAATCGCGGCTGAGTAGGCTGGGTCGCGAGCATAGACCAGCCGACCCGATCGAATCGAGGGAGGGCAGCGTATGGCCGACCGGGCCTCAAGAGCCGTGCTGATCGCCGGCCTCGCGAGCGCGGGTTGCGGCGTGCTCGCCTGCGACGTGACCGACGAGGCGTCGATGCGCGCCGCGAGTTCGAGACCAATGTGTTCGGACTCGCGCGCATGTGCCAGCTCGTGTTGCCGGGCATGCGGCGCCAGGGCTTCGGCCGCATCGTGAACATTTCGTCGATGGGCGGGCGCATGACGCTGCCGGGTGGCGGCTCTTACCACGCCACCAAGTACGCGGTCGAAGCGTCGGCTCCTCCCGGTTCCCCCGATGCGCAGTTCCGGCAGGTGCTGAAGCAGCAGATTTGCGTCGCGTGCTCGGCGATCGCGGCTTCGATGCGATGATGCGCACGCAGTTCCCGACGCCCGGTCGCAACTAGTGCAGCGCCGCTTCGACGATCACGTCGCACTCGTGACCGGCGCAGCGAGCGGGATCGGTCGCGCGACCGCGTTGCGACTCGCGGCCGAAGGGGCGAAGGTCGCAGCGGTCGATCGCGACGCTGCCGGCGCGCAGCGCACCGCCGCGGAGATCGCGCAAGCGGGCGGTGCCGCGCACAGTTTCGTGTGCGACGTCGCGTCGAGCGGCGCGGTTGCGGAGACCGCGCGTGCGGTGGAGGCGGCACTCGGTCCGGTCGACGTACTCGCCAACGTCGCCGGCATCGGCGACCGCGGCGGCGCGCCGATCGAGTCGATCGAGGACGCGGTCTTCCACGGCGTGCTGGCGGTGAATCTCGCCGGCCCGTTCTATTTCTGCCGCGCGCTGCTGCCCGGCATGGCGGCGCGTGGTCGCGGCGCGGTGGTGAACGTCTCGTCGCTCGCGGGCCGCACCAAGAGTGCCCTCGGCGGTCTCGCCTACACCGCCAGCAAGTCGGGCCTGCTCGGTCTCACGCGCCATCTCGCCTTCGACTACGGACCGCGCGGCGTTCGCGTCAACGCGATCTGCCCCGGCGGCGTCGACACGCCGATGATTCGCAGCGCCGCGGCCGCCGGCGCAGCGCAGGGCGGGGAGATTGCGAAGATGCGAGCCGAGCACTCCGCCGCGCTGCGGGCGCTGATGCCGATCAAGCGACTCTCGTCGGCGGAGGAGCAGGCAGCGGCGATCGCGTTCCTCGCGTCGGACGACGCGTCGTACATCAACGGGGTTTCGCTCGACGTCAACGGTGGCCTGTTCATGGCTTGAGGAGGAGTCGCGGATGCGAGCGGTCGTGATCACGCGCCATGGGGCGCCCGAAGTGTTGCAGGTGCAGGAGCGTCCCGATCCGGTGGCGGGTGCGGGCGAAGTGCTGGTGGACGTCGCCGCGGTCGGCGTGAACTTCGCCGAGGTGATGGCGCGCATGGGGCTCTATGCGGCGGCGCCGAAGCCGCCGTGTGTCGTCGGCTACGAGGTCGCCGGAACGGTCGCCGCGCTCGGCTCCGCGGTGACCGAGTTCGCGGTCGGCGATCGCGTGATGGCCGGTACGCGTTTTGGTGGCTATGCGGAGCGCGTAGTCGCGAAGGCGGGCGACGTCGTGCGGCTGCCCGCAGGATTCTCGTTCGAGGAAGGCGCCGCGGTCCCGGTGAACTACGCGACGGCCTGGGCGTCGCTTTGCCGCTACGGGAACGTACAGTCCGGCGAGCGCGTGCTGATCCACGCCGCTGCGGGCGGCGTCGGCATCGCCGCCACGCAGATCGCGAAGGCGCTCGGCTGCGAAGTGTGGGGCGCCGCGTCGCCGAGCAAGCACGACGCGATCCGCAAGCAGGGCGTCGATCACGCGCTC
>Ga0315283_10005287_pt1 | contig 11375 bp, 8 predicted proteins | sample YL17G09_0_MG_FD_204541 | JGI IMG/M metagenome (GOLD analysis project Ga0315283, IMG submission 204541) | Sediment microbial communities from Yellowstone Lake, YNP, Wyoming, USA - YL17G09_0 | ecosystem: Environmental > Aquatic > Freshwater > Lake > Sediment | place: USA: Wyoming | collected...
GGTGTAGTAGTCGCAGAGATAGTCGATCTTGTCGCCTGCGACGACATCAAGGAGACCTTTGGGCACGGTCTCGGTCTGAGTCGCCGAATCGTATTTGATCTGCGCGCCGAGCACCACGCCGTAAGGGTTCTGGTCGTCGAACACCACGATGATGTCGACGAGCTTACCGTTCAGCAGAGCGGGTATGCGCCCCTTTGTCGAATAGCTGTCGCCGTGGCGGTCGTCGCTCACCATGTAGTAGCTCACGATATGGCCGTTGAGCGCGAGCCAGGTGCCGCCGTACTCCATGATCAGGTCGCCATCGGCGTTATATTCGTACGTATTGTCGAGGCCGAGGTCGATGAAGCCTTTGCCGTCGTCCACAAAGACGTTCTGCTCGATCTCCTGGACCAGCTTCCACTGCTCCTCTGGCAGAGCGATGACCCGCTGGCCGTTCTTCTCGGTGATCACGAGCGCGGACGCGTCGAACTGGTTCTGCTCGTAGTAGCCCACCGAGGCCTTCATGCGGTCGGTGTCGAGCCATTTGGCCGACCCGCCGAGCAGGCCGGTGATGCTGCTCAAATCGCCGCTCGACAGGACCGACTGCAGGAGACCCCCCAACCCTCCGGTCCCGGAAGACGCGGAGGTGGACGTTGTCTGCGTGCCGCCGGAAAGCCCCTGGAGCAGCACGTCGAGGAAGTTGCCGCTTCCGCTCGAGACGACCTGACCGCCGGCCGTCACGCTCGCGTAGCTGGTGATGCATTCTTTGTATTCGGCGGCGATACCTATCTCGTCATAGGTGTTGAGCGCCGAATTCATCTGGGAGAGCTTGCCGGACGGGAAGAATACCGAGATCCCGTTCGCGTTCGTGATGTTCGTCGACGTGCGGTTGTACTTGATGCACCCGCGCAGCGCCGTGGCCAGGGCACTCGCTTCGGCGGTGCCGAGCCTCTGGGCAAAGTTGATGAGGTCTATCTGATTCAACTGGGAGGATCTCGCGAACTCCTTGGTGTCGGCGCGGGCGTCGGAGACGGTCTGATAGCTGTTGGAATCGATGAGCTTGGTCGTGGAGGTCGAGAATGCGGCGAACGCCGGGGGCACCGTGCCCTTGAACTCGGCCAGATCGACGAGCGACAGAGTGGTCTGACTCCCAGGCGCCTTGGCCGCCGCCTCTCTCACGTAGTCGTCGATGACCGTTTTGGCAAGGTCGATCGTCGGTATGGACGTGTTCCGCGACAGGGCGGTTATCCAGCCGGTGTAATACCAACCAACGCCCGGCTCGGTCTCCTCGGAGGCGATCATGTAGTCCGCGTACGGCTCCAGCACGGTGGCCGTTTCGAGCGCGCCCATGAGGCAGGCATCGAATCCCACTAAGTCGAAGGTGCAGCCGCCATTTTTGAGGGCGGTCCCGATCTCACTGACGGTCATGCTGTCGTTGGGGAAGAACTGGTCGTAGCCGTAGCCGGTGATGGACCCGCCGCCGTGGTCCCAGAGGATCAATTCGTAGCGGTCGGCAGGGTAGTTCGCCTTCGAGTACCGTATGAAGTCCGAGAGAGTGGCAGGGTCGACCATCGACTTCTTGCCGACGTTGCGCTCGAGCAGTTGCAGGCCTTGGGCTGTCGCCAGGTAGCGCTGGTTCGTGGTGTTGCTGATGACGCTGTTCCGCCATTTGGACGCGCCGCCGGTCTCGACGACGATGTTCACTTTGTCCGAGATAGTGGCGTGCAGCATCTCGTTCAGGTCGGAGGTGGCCATGCCGCCCTGCGCCTCGAGGTCGGTGCCGCAGATATAGACCATGACCGTCGCCGTGTCGGCGCCGTTCCCCTCGAGCAGCGTGCGCTTGGCGCGCGCCAGCGGTGAGACAGAGGTGACGACCGGGTAGGCGCCCGTGTCTGCCTGAGTGGTGACGTTCGTCGACGTTCCGGGCTGCTGCCCGGAGGAAGCGGTGCTGCCGGGGCCGAGAGAAGTCTCAGTTCCGTTGTCCGATGTGCCGGACGTGAGGTACACGACGACCGCGATGATGGCGACGACGACCACGACGATGGGGATGAGTTTCGGTAAGCAACCGATGGATGGCATGCGCCCCCCACCGGAGGGGCTGCCACCACCCGATGAAGAATCGCCCAGTCCGCCACCCGAGCCCTCTATCTGGGTCGGCTGCGAGCCTCCGGTCCTGTCCGCATACCCGCCGGCATCTCCCACCGGGCCGCCTGTTGTGCCGCCGAGGCCGCTGCCGCGCCTGAACACGCCGCCGCCGCCCGTACCAAAGCGCTTCTTTCTGCCGACAGGCCTGTCACCTGTGCCCACCGTCAGACCTCCAAGCTGTCGTAGGCCAGCCGGACCGCCGGGGTACCGTACTCGCCCTCCAGGCGCTTGATGACGAAGTGCGCCCTGGCCAGGTCCTGGAAGTGGTCGATAAAGAGGTAGTTGACCGCCCCACCCGATACCGCGCCGGCCACCGGGATGGCGAGCGCCGCGGCCTGAGCCGTGACAACGGCGCCGAAACGCGACGATATTCCAGCGATCAGCCGCACGAGTGGCGGCGCCCCTCTCTGGGTCAGCCCTTTCGTCGCTATGTGACTGGCTGCCTCCCGCATGGTGACGGCGAGCGCCGCCCTGATGGCCCAGTAACCTGTCTCCGCGGAATCGCCGGCCAGACCGCCGCCGCCGAGAGCGAACACCTCGAGGCATGCGAGCTTGCTCTCGATGAGAGAGAGGTCGTGCCCCTCGCTGCGGGCGATATCGGCTATGGACCGCAACATCACTGTGGTCGAGAAAGGCAGTTCGACGATGACGGAGTAGAACCCCAGCGCCCCGGCCACCGCCCCGGAAGTGACGACGGCGGCCTTGTGAAGCCAGTCCCGGGACCGCCTCGTCTCGCCCCGGCCCATGGTGGAGACTGAGAACTCCAGCGCCCTGAAGAGGGCGGTCTCCGTCGCCTGGGACACCTTGTCGTTCCAGTTCCCAGGCAGGAGCCTGAGACCCCGCTCGATGGGTCCGCCGATCATTTCACCGAGCCGGGCCGTGAGGCTTGGAGAGACCAAGAACCTCTTGGCCTGTCTCAGGTCCTGCAGATCCTGATCGCTGAGCACCAGCCTGCCGGCGTCATTCATCGTCACACTCCCTTGCTTCGCTCGCTACACGAAGTTTACGCCTCGCGCCCGATGCGAGGAGTGTGGGGCTCCAGCTAGAATCATATCTAGATACCTAGATACGCGGGGTCGGACGAGGCCCTCACCACTGAGACGGCAGGAGGGTGACCATGCAAGGGCAGACAACACCGAGCAGCGCGAAGCAGCCGAAGAACTCGCAAAGCACATTCCGACGCCTGTGGTGGCTCTGGCTCTTGATAGGGATCATCGCGGTGTTCCTCATCGCCTTCTTCGTGGGCCGAGCGACTAACGATGCGGCAGCGGACGAGGGGACGCCCGGCGCTTCCGGCCCGACCATGATCATTACGGAGAGCCAGAATGGCTCCACGGTCGTTGTGAGTCCAGGCTGGGTGATTCTTCTCGAGCTTACCGGCAACCCCGAGGACGGGTCGGCCTGGAACTTCACCGCGGTCAACGCGTCCCTGATGCAGGTGTTGCCGGGACCCCAGATCTCCACCACCACCGAGGAGCCGGTCCCACTCGCGACCTACACGTACTCCGCCATCGCGCTCAGCGAGGGCGACGTGCAACTGAAGGCCAACAACGTCAGCCTCGCCGGCGAGATCAAGAAGACTTTCGCCTGCACCATCCGCATCGTCTCCCCCGACCAGTTGGCGACCACCACCACAGTGGAGCAGACGACCACGACCGCAGAGGCGACCACCACCACGGTCGAGCAGACGACCACGACCACCGAAGCCGCCACCACCACCACGACTGAGACGCCCACGACCACGACCACCACAGCGGCGTCGACGACCACGACGGCCGGCGCGACAACCACGACGGCCGCTTCGACGACCACCACCAAGCCGCCGACGACGACTACGACCGCGGCGCCCACTACGACGACCACCACCAAGCCGCCGGCGACGACCACGACAACGATCCCGATCCCCCCGATCGACATCCCTGAAGGTGCCGTCGCCATCGGGCCGAAGGCCAACGGTCAGATCGTGGTAGTGCCCACGACGGCGACCGCACTCGTGCTGGGTCTGCCCGATGACAGGTCAGACAAATACATCTGGCAATTGGCGACCTATGACACCGGTGTGATCGTCCTGCAGGGCGACCCGAAGTTCTACCCCTCCACTCCGGAGAACGTCGGCGCGCTGGTGTGGACGTTCGATGTGGTTGCCGCCGGCGCGACCGACCTCAAGCTCGTCTACGCGGATGAATCCGGAAGCGTGAAGCAGCAGTTCTTCGTGTCGATCAGCGTGCAGGAACTGACGATCACTCCGTACTAGTTTCAGAGACGGACGACCCTGGGGTGACTGGCCGGCCACAGCTTCGAAGCGGGGCGGAGCGAGGGTGCTATCCTACTCGCGATCGGCACACTGCGGGGCCACTTCGCCGGTCGAGCCCGGCGGGCGGCGGCGCCGGGCAGGTCACCATGGCAGCTGGGTAGCCGTCCCACCGGAAGGCACGTTCTGGACAAGTTCTGCCCCGTTCCCCAGCGCTTTGAGGCCGTCTACGGCAGAGTGCTCTTCGTCACCCTGCTTTTCTTCATCACTTTCATCAGCCGGTTCATCTTCTCGCCGCTGATGCCGACCATCGGGGCGGACGTGGGCCTGAGCCCCAGCCAAGCCGGTTCGCTCTTCTTCCTCGCTTCCCTCGGAGTTCTTGGCGGCTCGCTGCTGTCCGGCTTCATGTCGGCGCGTATCAAGCATCGGGGTACCTTGATCTTTGCCGCCTTGGTCACGGGCGTTACTTTGATGGCCTGCTACTTCGCCCACTCCGTCTGGTTCGTCCGCATAGCGATGATCGTCCTGGGGATGTGCGCCGGCCTGAATCAACCCTCGGTGGTCGCGACGGTGGCGGCGATGGTGAGGCGCGAGGACTGGGGAAAGGCCCTCTCGCTGCAGCAACTGGGCCCCAGGCTCAGCTACGCTGCCGCGCCGTTCCTCGCGGTGGCGCTGCTGGTGGTGTTCTCCTGGCAGGCCTCACTGGCGATACTGGGGCTCTTCGCGGCCGTGTCCGGCATCGCCTTCTTATTCTGGGGGGATTGCGGAGGCTTCCCCGGTACTCCTCCCAACCTCCGGCGCTTCGGGGGGATCATGCGTCAGCGATCGTTCTGGATCATGGTCCTACTCTTTGCTCTGGGCATCGGTGCGCAGGCCGGTCTCTACACCATGATCCCGCTTTACCTGACGGAGGAGCGAGGGTTCTCCGCTTCCTCCGCCAACACGCTCCTCGGTCTGGTCATGATCCCTCCGCTTTTCACCACCTTCTTTGCCGGCTGGCTCACCGACAGGATCGGGGAGAAACGAGCCATTCTGCTGTTCATGATCTTGACCGGCCTGGCCATCATTGCTGTGGCCGGCACATCCTCGGGTTGGTTGGTCGCAAGCATGTTCGCGCTCTCGGCCTTTTCGGCCTGCTTCTTTCCGCCCGCATTCGCCGCCCTGTCACGGATCGTCCAGCCCAACCTGCGCAGCCTGGTCGCGGGCTTGGCTCCCCCTTCCGCATTCCTGCTGGGGGGCGGTCTCCTACCGATCGCTCTGGGCTATATGGGAGAGGCTTACAGCTTCAGCCTGGGCTTCATACTTACCGGGCTGGCGGTGATCGCCGGTGCGTTCTTGGTTTTCGCACTGCGCCTGTTGGACAACCTGGAAGAGGGGTGCTGACACTTCGGTCAAGTCGCGCCGACTACGACGGGGCTGCCGAACCGCCCCGAGCCTAGCGGAGGTTTCCTACGGAGCGATTGTCCCCATAATATCCACGGCGTCCAGCGTGAGGTACTTGCCGCTCGCGCTCAACGGACTGCGGACGATCTTCACCGTGTGGTACCCGTCGCTGATGCCCCCAGTGGTCCACATTGTGAGCTGATAGCCGGCCACCGAAGCCGCGGTGTTGATGGTGGCCATCTTCGCGCCGTCCAGGTACACATCCATAACACCCGTGGTCGTGCCCTTCATCGCGATGACGTCGAGCCGCGTTCCGTTGAAGTGGATGGTCGCCGAGGCGCCACTCGTCGCCGAGCGCTGGTAGCTGCCGCCGGACGCATCAGGCTTGGTTAACGCGGACCACGCGCCGGTCTTGTGGATTTGCGCGACCGTGCTCTCGTAACGCGTCGGGGTCGGAACTGGTGGTGGCGGAGGAGAACCATCGACAGGAATAGAAGCGACGATGCCGTTGAAGATACCTTGGGCGTAGGCGTCCACCCGGGCCGGCGTGCCCGGGTAGCCTGCTTCGCAGTACACCCACGGGGTCTTCGAGAACAGTTGCACCAACGGCAGGTTCCCGGCGGCTATGTATCCGCGACCATCAAACGTAGTCACCTTGATGACAACGCTGGAGCCTTCGATCGCCCGCCGCGCGGCCAGTATGTTCTGACCGTACCGCTGACTGAGGGCGGCGATATCAGGTAGGTTGAAGTAGACCTTCTTGCCCTCCACGTTCACCCGGTAGCCGTCGGTGCGTTGCACGAATATCTGGCCCCAGGTGCCGAAGGTGTGGCCGTCCCGGTGGATGCTGACCGCCATGGCCGCGCCATTGTTGTCGGCGATGTTGGTCCGGGCACGCTTGGACACGGTGTCCTGAGGACCGGTCTTGGTCAGAAGCACCCGGTAACCAGCGGCTTCCAGCTTGGCCTTGAGGGCGATGGCCACGTTCCAGACCTGCGTGTTCTCGGTGCCGTTGTTGTACTCGTAGTCCTGGATCCGCGTCAGCGGATCGATCGTCGTCAGGCTACTGCCGCTATGACCAGGGTCGATGACGATGAGAGGAGCAGCCAATGCGCTCCCGGCGCCAATACCGAAGATGGCCAGAGCCGTCAGCATGACGAGGACTGGTATCCGGTACGGTCGTCGCATCGCTTCCTTTCTCTGTGCTCACGCCCAAGCACGATCCTGAACCGCCCGGGGTTCAGTGGAGACTCAGTCGTTCGAGCCCGGCAGTTTCGGTCGCGGCCTCCCCACGATAGAGCATCGCCCGGCTGTTTGTCAGCCCCCGAGAAGGTCCTGTTTACGCTGTAAGAACTCCTCCCGGTCGATCTCGCCGCGGGCGTAGCGTTCCTCGAGCACGTGCAGCGCGCTCTTGGGTGCGGGGCCTCCCGACGATGGCGGTCCCTGGGACTGCCCCGCCTGGCTGTGGCCATCGCGCCCGGAAAGGCCGCGAACGAGTAGGATCACTCCGACCACGATGAGCGCCACCACGGCGAGCATTATGATCCACCCGAATACCCAGCCTCCGCCCATACCAAGTCCGCCATTCCACATCATCATGCGCCTCCTCGGCGTTCCTTGTGCGCGGATCTGGCGATCCGCGTCCGTTTCGCTACCTGCCGTACCATTCCTGATACCAGTCCTGCATCTGCTCGATCTCGGCCCTCTGGGTCTTGATGATCGAGCGGGCCAATTCCTGGATCTCCGGCCGGTCGGAGCGGGCGAGCACCATCTGGGCCATCATCACGCCCATCTGATGGTGGGGGATCATCTGCTCGATGAACTCCTTGTCGAACACCGCGGCGGCCTTAAGAACCTCGAGATCGGCCTGGTCGCCCATCATGCCGCCTCCCATCATGCCGCCGCCCATCATGCCCCTACCATTTCCGGGGTCGCCGTAGGCCCCATCATCCGATGGGGCATCCACCCCGTACCAGTCCCTGTACCAGGTCTCCATCTGATCTATCTCTCGAGTCTGATCTCGGATGATGGTCTCTGCCAGACCCCTTAGCTCGGGGTGTTCCGCCCTGGTGAGAGCCAGTTCGGCCATGGCCACCGCATCCTCATGATGCGGGATCATCTGCTCCATGAAATGGCGGTCGATATCCCCCATCATGCCGCTCAGGGCGGAACCCGGCCCCCAGGAGAGCGTGAGGAGGCCAACGATCAGGCCCACGCCGATGACGATGCAGATGGTTCCCGAGACGACGAGCGTCTTCTTCATGGCCTTTCCTTTTGTACGGTTGGCCGCCCGCGAAATCGGGCGCCATCGTGGCGAGGCGCTTGACCTGTCGTAGGTACCCAGGTTAGCCAGTCGTGAACCCGGGGCGATGACTGAACCGCCCCGGCTTTGCTGGAGGACCAGTTGTTTGATTCCCGCACGGGAGATGTCACAGGTTCAATTCGGGGTCTAATCGGGTAGGGGCCGGGCTCACCCCGGCCCCTCCCACACCACCGGACATGCGGGCCCGCATCCGGCGGTTCGCCGAGCATCCCGAAGCTGACGGTAGGGACCGAGAAATCCAGCCAGACCCTGGTTCTGCCAGTATGACACCGGGAGGGCACGGGCCAGGATGGGCGAGCCAGCCACCCGCCAGCAGCCCCGACCGGAGGCAGCCCATTTGCGGGCCTGCCAGGCGGGGATGCCGCAGGCGACGAGACCGCGGAAGCGGCCGCTTGGTCTCTTCCATTCCTTCCAGCGCACCTGCCGGAGACGTCTGCGCAGCCACTGGTCGAGTTCCTCGAAGACCGAAGGGGTGTCGGCCAGGGCGAAATAGCCCACCCAACCGCGTATGAAGCGGTTAAGGGCGGCTATCCGCCCCATCATGGAGACCCGCCAGTTTCGAGCGGTCAGGCGGCGAAGACGCACCTTCGCCGCCACCCGTGCTTTTGGGCCGAGCCTCACCTTGACCTCTCCCTCTCGGACGAAGAAGGCGAACCCGAGGAACGAGCGCGTGGTGGCCGGGGCCACCGCCGACTTCTCTTCGTTCACCCGGAGCTTCAGCCGTTTCTCGACGAACGTCCGTGTGCTCTTGATGACCCGCTGCCCGGCTCGCTCGCTCTTGACATAGATCATGATGTCGTCGGCATAGCGGACGAACTGGTGACCTCGGGCTTCAAGCTCCTTATCGAGGTCGTCTAACATGATGTTGGCAAGCAGCGGGGAGAGCGGAGAGCCCTGGGGCGTGCCTTCCTCCTGGGGGATCTTGACGCCGTCCTGCATGACCCCAGCGTTTAGATAGGCGCGAAGGAGCTTGAGCACCTGCTTATCGTCTATCCGCCGCGCGCATCTCGCCATGAGGGCGTCGTGGTTCACCCGGTCGAAGAAGGCTTCCAGGTCGAGGTCGACCACCCAGGAGTGACCGGAGGCGATGGCTTCCCGGGCGGCGCGCACCGCCTGGTGGGCGGAGCGGCCGGGCCGGAAACCGTAGCTCTGGTCGCAGAAGTGGGGGTCGAAGACCGGGGTCAGCACCTGGAGAAGGGCTTGCTGGATGAGACGGTCAAGGACCGTCGGCACCCCGAGTCCGCGCACTTTGCCGCCGGGCTTGGGGATGAACACCCGGCGGACCGGTTGCGGTCGGTAGGTGCCTGCGTCGAGGCGGGCACGGACTTCGGGCCAGTGAGCGTGAAGCCAGGGACGCAGGTCCTCGGTCCTCATGCCGTCCGGGCCGGGAGCGCCGTGATTTCCTTCGACGCGCTTTAACGCCCGGGCGAGGTTCTCGCGCACGAGAAAGCTCTCGAAGAGAGTCGCCGGGGCGGGGTGAGAGTCGGGGCTTTTCGCCGCTGGGAAGAGGCTCTGCCCTCTGTGGGGGCCCTCGGGCTTCACCCTACTCCCCTCCACAGAGGCCCCATCTTCGGGGTCAGCTGCCATCATCGCCTCTTTCGCAAGTACGTCAAGGGACCCTCGCTCGTGCGTTCGGCCCTTCCCGGCTCATGCTTCTTCCCCGCCGGTACTATGGCCTCTGCTGACTTCTCCTTGGTGCGCAAGGGCCTTGCGGCTCCTGCGGTCCACTTCCACCCGGCGAACCATGGCCGGGCATCTCTCGGACACCCAAGGAGACCTCCCTGGATAAGAACGACCGCTTTCCCCCTACCGCCGCCGCATCTACCTGACGACCTCTTGTCAACGCCGGTCGAAATCTGAGCCAAAATCGCCGGTTGAATTCTGAGCCACTTTCAGTTCCTTCCCTCTCCTTCCAGTAGTTCTCTCTGCTTGCCTTTCAGCCGATAGCTCTCTCCTCTCATGACGAGGACTTCCGCGTGATGCACGAGACGATCGACGAGAGCGGCGACGGCGATGGGGTCGCCGAAGATCTCCGCCCAGCTCGAGAAGGTCTTGTTGGAACTGACAATCAGCGAGCTGCGCTCGTAGCGTGAGGACACGAGGGCGAAGAAGAGCGAGGCGGCCTCCGGATCAAAGGGGATGTAGCCCACCTCGTCCACGATGAGCAAGGGGATGCGCCCCAGCCGTTCGAGCTCGTCGTCTAAGCGCCCTTGCTTCTTGGCTTTGGCCAGACGGGTCACCCATTCTTGAGCGGTGGCGAAGTGCACTCGATAGCCGCGTCGGGCCGCCTGCACCGCGAGGGCGATGCTCAAGTGGGTTTTCCCGGTCCCGGGCGGTCCGAGGAAGATGACATTCTTCTTCTCCCTGAGGAAGTCGAGCTGGGCCAGATGCATGACCTCGTCCCGCTTCACACTGCGCTGGAAGGCAAAATCGAAGTCATCCAGGGTCTTCACCTGGGGGAAGTGGGCGAACCGCACCCGGTTCTCCCCGCCGTGGCTCTCCCTCGATGTGACCTCTTCGGATAAGACGGCGGCCAGATAGGCCTCGTAGTCCCAGGACTCCTCCCGGGCACGGGCGGCGAGCGAGGCCGCGGTCTCTCGGATGCGCGGGGCCTTGAGCGCCCGGGAGAGGTAGGCGACCTCGGAAGATGCGCTCGTCATAGCGTCACCCCGAGGAGAGCGTCATAGCGGCTAAGGTCGGGAACCTCGACGGGAACGTCACCACGGCGCAAACGGTGCTCTGCCTCACGAGCAGCCCGAAGGGCCCGGGCATGATCCGGGTCGACGACCACATCGGCCGGCACGTAGCTGCGGGCATGTCGGGCGATCTCCCGGCCTTCCAGGCACACCACCACCTCCGAGAGCGACACCCGGATGTGCACCCGGCGTCCCACGAGTCCCGGGGGCACGGAATAGTCCACGCCGGTCGCGCGCACGAAGGCGTCTTTGCTGATGCGGGTCTCAAGTCGTTGGTCGGTGTCGGGCAGCGGGTCGGGCAAGGAGCCGAGGTGGCTCTTCTCGACGCGGTAGGCGTCGATGACCCTGGCGCCGACCCGACGGTGATGCCGGCGGAAGGCTCGCTCGGCAGCCCACACGTCGTGCTGCTCCTGCAGATCGGCGATGTCTTTGGGGTGCCGCAAAGGCAGGAATGAGGTCTCCAGATAGCCGACGGTGCGCTCCACAGATCCTTTGGAGGTGGGCCGGCGGGGCGGAAGGACGATGGCACGGGTCCGAAGCGCCCCGAAGAGGGCGGCCACCTCGTGGTGGAGCCGGGAGCGCTCCCCGGGGACGTGGA
>Ga0315283_10005288_pt1 | contig 11374 bp, 12 predicted proteins | sample YL17G09_0_MG_FD_204541 | JGI IMG/M metagenome (GOLD analysis project Ga0315283, IMG submission 204541) | Sediment microbial communities from Yellowstone Lake, YNP, Wyoming, USA - YL17G09_0 | ecosystem: Environmental > Aquatic > Freshwater > Lake > Sediment | place: USA: Wyoming | collected...
CGAGCGTGTCGCCGGCTCCTTTTGTTCTCTACGGCGTAATCCTTGCCGTCCTCATCGCGGTGTCCCGGCTACCTGTGGCGCACGTCCTGGAGCGCTCCCTCATCATCTTGCCCTTTGCCCTCATGACGGCCCTCTTCATCCCCTTTCTGAAGGGCGCCGATGTGGTCTGGTCTTTCGACGCAGGCCCGCTGCAGATCGTGCTCACCCGGGAAGGGCTCGAGACGTTTTTCGCCATCGCGGTGAAATCCTTCCTATCGATTGTCTGCGTCGTCCTCCTGACGGCGACGACAGGCTTTCCCGAGCTGTTGAAGGCCATGGAGCGGCTGCGCTGCCCCGGCCTCATCATCATGATCCTCTCCTTCATGTACCGCTACCTCTTCGTCGTACAGGACGAGTTCATGAAGATGAGGCTCGCCAAGGAGGCCCGGTCCGCCGGCCGGTCCCGCCGGATGGACTGGAAGGCCCTGGCGGGCATGGTGGGGGTGCTTTTTGTGCGCTCCTACGAGAGGGCCGAGGCCGTCTATCTTGCCATGTGCTCCAGGGGTTACAGCGGGCGGATCATCGTAAGCCATGACTTCCAAATGAAAAGGGCCGATGCGGCTTTTGCGATCCTCATGGTCGCAACGCTTGTCGGCATCAACCTGCTTGCGCGGTAATGGGGTCATCTCACCCTGCGGGGGTTTTTGCGTGCTTTTCGCGAGGGGAACATCGGTTGTCGAAATCAAAGACCTTCGCTTTGCCTACCCGGACGGGACCCGGGCTCTCAACGGCGTGACCCTCGAGGTCGGAAAGGGCGAGGCTCTCGGGCTCATCGGCTCGAACGGCGCGGGGAAGTCCACGCTGCTTCTTCATCTAAACGGGATTCTCCGGGGAGAGGGACAGGTGCGCATCCTGGGGATGGAGGTCACGGAAAAGAACGCGCCGCAACTGCGGAGTCTCGTGGGCATAGTCTTTCAGGACCCCGAGAACCAGCTCTTCATGCCCACCGTCTATGACGACGTCGGTTTCGGTCCCCTGCATCTGGGCCTAGGGAAAGCCGAGGTGGACGATTCGGTCCGCCGGGCCCTTACGGCTGTGGACATGCTCGGTTTTATCCAGCGTACCCCCCACCACCTGAGCATCGGCGAGAAGAAGCGTATCGCCATCGCCACGGTCCTCTCGATGGATCCGGAGATACTGGTTCTCGACGAGCCGTCGAGCAACCTGGACCCCCGTCATCGCCGCGAACTGATGAATCTCCTGGGGAGGCTGCCCATGACCAAGATCATCGCCTCCCATGATCTCGACTTCATCTCCCGGACCTGCACGCGCGTGGCCCTTCTCGACGCGGGATCGGTCATGGCTGCGGGGGGTGTCGCGGAGATCCTGGGCGACCAAACGCTTATGGAGCGATTTGGCATGCTCGAGCCGGAAGTATCGGTATAGGCAAGGCGATGTCGCAGGCATCCGACAGGAAAAGACCGGTCGGGGGATGCGCTGTACAGGCCGTGAGGACGGCTTATTTCAGCCTGTTGATCATGCTTGCAAGGTATCCGGCGCCAAATCCATTGTCGATATTGACGACACAAACCCCGCTTGCACAACTGTTGAGCATGGTCAGCAGGGCTGAGAGCCCGTTGAAGCTTGCCCCGTAACCCACGCTGGTCGGCACCGCGATGACGGGCTTGTCAACGAGCCCTCCTATGATACTGGGAAGGGCGCCTTCCATCCCTGCAACGGCAATAACGACCTTCGCCCCTCTGATTTCATCGAGATTGTGAAACAGCCGATGGATCCCCGCCACGCCGACATCGACAATCCGTTCAACGCGATTTCCAAAGAGCTCTGCCGTGACGGCGGCCTCCTCGGCCACGGGCAGATCCGATGTGCCCGCCGTGACGATGGCGATATACGTATCGGGCGGGGCAAGGTCTTTCTTCTTGATCGTAATCGTCTTTGCCAGTGGATGATAGATCGCCTCGGGACAGAATTCCCTGATCGTATCGTACAATTCCTTGCTGGCTCTCGTTGCCAGGATATTCGACTCTCTCTGCAGCATCGCACGGACAATCGTTGCAAACTGATCCGTCGTTTTTCCGGGGCAGAAGATCACCTCGGGGTAGCCCACCCGCGATTCCCGATGCGTATCAATTTTTGCGCACCCGACATCCAGGTATTGAAGGTCCCTCAGCAAGGAGATCCCCTCGTCGACGCTCACCTGGCCGCTTCTGATCTTTTCAAGAAACCCCTTCAATTCGTCTCTGTCCATTTGTGATTCCGTGTTTCCTTCCCTTACTTTTTCCCCGTATCGATGACCTCGTTCATGCTTCCGGTCCTGTAGCCTTTCAGATCCAATGCCACATAGGCAAATCCGAACTGCCTGAATTTCTCATGGATCCTGTCCATCAGGTCGGTGTCAAAAATTTTCCGGCGCTCTTCTGCCGACACCTCTATCCTGGCCATGTCGCCGTGATGTCGGACCCTCACCTGCCTGAACCCCAGGTCCATGAGGAACTGCTCCGTCTTGTCGATGACCTCGAGTTTCTCCCTCGTGATTTTCTGCCCATAGGGAAACCTTGAAGACAGGCACGCGAAGGCCGGCTTGTCCCATGTCGGCAGATTCATCTCTTTCGATAAAATCCGTATATCGTCCTTTCCCATCCCCGCTTCTTTCAGCGGGCAGACGACGCCCAGTTCCTTGACGGCTTTCATGCCGGGCCGGTAATCGCCTAGATCGTCGATGTTCGAGCCGTCGGCGACGTATTTCAAGCCACTTTGCTTTGCGACATCCAGGATTTTCGTGAACAGCTCCCGTTTGCAGAAGTAGCACCGGTCGACGGGGTTATCGGAAAAGCCTTCGATATCGAGCTCCTCCGACACGATCACCCTGTGCCTGACCCCGATCTTCTTCGCAAAATCCGTCGCCTCGCGGAATTCCCGTTCCGGGTAGGTCGATGAGCGTGCCGTGACCGCGATGACGTTTGCATCGAGCACATCGTGCGCCACCTTCAGAAGGAACGTGCTGTCGACCCCGCCCGAATAAGCCACGGCAAGGCTTCCCATCCGCCGGATGCTTTCCTTCAGATTCTCCAGTTTGGCTCGAGGCTCCATGTTCACAGTTCCAATCAAATAACTCTCAGACATCCTCGGACAGCAGGCTGTCGTATATCGCTTTTATACTGACCCCTTTTTCCTGGGCAAGCCGTTTCGCGTCTTCATATTCAAGCTTCCATTTGATCCGTTCGCCCCGGAGATAGGCATTCTTGACGGAGAGGACGCCGTACTTCGTCTTCACCGTCGAGACATCTCTTCTCAGGATGAGTTTTTCAATCTTGTTCACTCGCAGGCCAAAGGTGCTCGTATGGAGCCAGAGCACCTCCTCGATGCCTCTCCGATGATCGGCATCGCAGATGATGCTGATCGTCACCGCAGGCCGCGACTTTTTCATCATGATGGGCGTAAGGAAGACATCCAGCGCCCCTTTTTCAAAGAGCCGCTCCACAATGCCTTCGTAGAGCTCCGGATTCATGTCGTCGATATTGCATTCCATCAGACAGGCCTCTTTCAGTTCAACATCGAGATCCTGCTGCTCGTCCTCCATTTCGCCAAGGAAAACTCGCAGGACGTTCGGGACGTCCGTGTCTCTCTGACCGATTCCATAACCGATTTTCAGAGGGGTGAAATCGACGCGCTCCGCGAAGCGCCCGGCCGTTGCTGCCAGGATAGCCGCCCCGGTGGGCGTCGTGGTCTCGAAAGGCACAATGCCTGATTTGATCGGGATTCCCGTGAGAATTTCAGCCGTCGCCGGAGCCGGAACGGGCAGCATGCCATGGGCGCATTTGACAAATCCCCCCCCGACCTGGACAGGGGAGGATATGATTATATCCAAGTTCAAAACCTCGAAACAGATTGCGGCACCGACGACATCCACGATGGAGTCGATCGCCCCCACTTCATGAAAATGGACCTCGTCGATGGAGTGACCGTGGATCTTTGCCTCGGCCCGGGCAATTTTTACGAAGATATTGAGGCTTGTGCTCTTGACCCCCTCGGAAAAATTACTTTTCTCTATCAGCCCGGCAATATCCTTGAACGACCGGTGCCCATGACCGTGTGCTGCAGGCGCGCCCTCTCCGGAGGGGAGGATCACGTCGACCTTTGTGCCGAAAATGCCACGCCGCTGGTCTCTTTTCACCTGGATCTCGTAGGCACCGATTTCGATCTTCCGTAATTCTTCCCTGAGATACTCCGGATCGACACCGAGATCGATCATGGCGCCGAGATTCATATCGCCGCTGATGCCGGCAAAACAATCGTAGTACAGGATTTTCACGATTCATTCCTCCATGATGGATGGAAATACTAACAGAACATTCCTGACGCGACAACGTTTAAAGAGCCGGCTGTCTGCGGAAAAGTTGGCGTCAGGAAAGCCCGGGTCTGGGCGGAGGCATTTTTAGCGGTCGGGGTGTTGCTGTGAAAGGAAAAAATCAGCTGGCGATGGGAGTCGAAAACAAAATCCGTCCATCGCCCCGGCGGAGGGCCGATCGGCAATGATGCGAGATTCTGGCGGGATTCAGGCCCTGTTCAATTGAACTTGCCTGCCAGAAGGCTTTCCATGGCATTGAAGCGACGAAGGCTCTCTGGTGAGATGACGTCGAGCAAGTTACGATTAGCGGTTTTCGCCAGATAGCTCAGGTGCCTGATCCCGTGCGCCACGATTTGCTCTTCCATCAATACGGCCGGCCGGGGCCGTGTGGCGTCCTCGCTGACGGTTATGGTGACATCCTCAAGTTTGAGGACTGAGCCCATATTGTCCTGGAATGCCATCCGGTCAGAATAGACGAAATAGGTAAGGATGATCGACCCGTCACGCTCGTAGCGCCAACTGGTCGAATGAATATAGCAATGCTTTCTTGAAAGAGTGACCGGCCCGGTATTTGTGTTAAACGTGAGGTCCAGCACGAGATCATCCGGGTTTCGGGGCTTGTGGGTGATGTCATGTCTGTGGACGACATAGCGGACCGTTGTGTCCCCCACCAGGGTGGCGAGAAAAATCTCCAGGCGGACTTTCATGACATTCGCAGTCGTGATCGCTCCCGCCGTGTCCGCGGACCGACACTCTTGTGCGGACAGGCAAGGCAGGGCGATCAACAGCAATATCCCCATACAGAATCGTTGAAAGATTCGGATCATTCACCCTCTCCTCAAAAAAACCGGGGGTGCCCGTCAGGACACCCCCGCTGCATTTAGAAACTCAGCTCCACGCTGACGAGCCAATTGAACCCGGTGTCCTGGAACTGCCAGGGCATCTCGAATTGCCGGTTGGTGACATTGTTGAGGTAGACGTTTGTGGAAACGGTATATTCAGCCTTCTTGAGCCACGCTTTCTGCAACACGAGATTGATCACCTCGTAGGGTCCGAATTGTCTCCTGGAGCTCACGGAGGTGCTGTCATAGTAAGTGCCGACCGCCTGGAGATAAGGCGTCAGCATCACGTCATAAGGGAGCCTCAGGGTCAGTCCGATGTTGCCGACATAGTTCGGAACGAAGGGGACATTGGAGCCGTCCTGATCCGGGTCGACCGAGTTCTGCACGTTGGTTGACGTGTAGGTGAAATTGGCAAACCAGAAAAGGCGGGGATCGAGATAGTGCTCGATCGCAACTTCAATTCCGTACGATTGGGCCTGGCCTGCATTGATGGACATGCTCTGGGAGGGGTTCTGGCTGACGACATTCTCGACAATGGCATCATCAACCTTGTTCCAGAACCCGCGCACGCCGATTTTCAAGCTTTCGATCGGCCTCAGGTCAACACCCAGGTCACCGCCGATCCCGCTTTCCGGTTGCAAACCCGGATTCGGGAGCTGACCGTTTTTGCCCGGCACCCCGCGATCCGAAGCGTTGAGGGTACCGCCGACAGACTTGGCCGAGGGGACGATGTAGCTGGACCCCGTATTGCCATAGAATGCCAGTTCTTTGAGGGCGTTGTAGCGGATCCCGGCACTCCATAGGGGTTTGTCCCACGATTGCTCTTGAAGCCCCGGGGTAACACCGCTGAGGAGGTCATAATCATAGTCCGTGTGATTGAAGCGGCCGCCGGCCCGGAGCACCCATTTGTCCAGGACAACCTTTTCCTGCAGATAGACCCCGACGGCGTAGGCGGTCACATCATTACCCGTGCTGCGGCTGCCATTGACCTCGGCGTATGTTTTATACGTGGCTGCCTGGAAATCGGCCCCGACCGTGAGAACGCTGTTGCCGGCATGCCGGAAGTTCAAAGCGATGTCGGCAGGAAAGATCTGCTGTTGGACACCGTCGTGCTCGCGCAATTGCAGGTTGGTCGGGAAATTGTCCTCCGCCCAACGCCGGTCGTAATTGCGATAACCTCCCTTGATCTGGAGATTCAGCGTCTCGCTGATCTGGTTCGTATAGGCTGCGTTGACGGTGTCGTAATTGTGGTTGTAATCGCGGTTCGGCCGGCCCGCATCGCCCGTTTGCTGTGTGTGGTGGGCAAAAACCGACAGCTTGTGGTCCTCCCGGCCGCCAAACATGTAGGTGCCCTTGACGTAGAACTTGCTCTTTTGATATTCGGGGTCCTGGTTCATGTTGAGCCAGGAATTCGGCGTGCCGTAATTGGTGTAATTCGATTGCTCGTAGTTGGCCCCGAAGAAATAGTTGAAGTCGCCGGCCCGGCCCTGATTGTAAACACGGCCGTTCAGGGTTCGGTAGGAACCGAAGCCGAAGAGCATCCGTGTTGCGTTTGCATCGATCTTTTCCTTCAGGAGGAAGTTGGTAACACCTGCAAGCGGTGCCTCGCTGCCCGCAAAGTCCTGGTTCAGGTAATTGGGATACATGACGGAGGCCGGCCCCTTGTACAACTCGACCCGCTCGAATGCCCAGGGATCGAGACTCATCCCGTCGGCGAAGGAGTCAATGGGCAGGCCATCGAGCAGATAGAGATTGTATTTCGGCCCAAACCCCCCGAAGGAGCCCCAGTTGGCGTCATTGCGACTCAGGGGGGCGACGAACAAACCTGGTTGATATTGCAGCAATTCCGACAGATTTCTGTTGTTGTTCGTCAGCTTGTCAAAGTCCTCCGAGGGAACAACCACAATCTTCTGGGTGACCTGTTCCTGAGGCTGGGAAATCTTGGTATCCGTAACGACAACAGTCGGCATCTGATAAGAAACTTTGTCTGTTACCGTGGGTGCGGCCGATCCCTTCTCTTGCGCCATAACGTGAGGAACTGCAACGACAAGCAACAATATCAACACCAGAACGTTCCGCATGATCTCCTCCTCCCCATTCTTCTTAGTGTCAACAAGTTCATATTCGTGCTACCGCACGATAAAAAAATATTCCCCACCTTGATGCTCATGTGCCGGAGTTCTGCCCCGGCAATTGAACCTGTCGACTTCGAATGCTCTTTGCTTCCGCATATCATGACTCACTCAACCTGAATTTAACCGGCACATCGACCCAGGCCGACACCGCTTTCCCCATCCACTTGGCGGGGATGAACTTCCATCTTTTCACGGCGTCCAGTGCGGATTGATCCAGTGTGGGGAAACCCGACGATTTCTTCACCACGAGCTGACCGACGTGTCCATCAGAAAGAATCTCCGCAGCGAGCAGCACGACCCCCTCATGGCCCATCTTCCTGGCAAGCGACGGGTAGATCGGAAGCGGATTGCGCCCATATTGAGGTATCGCTCCGGAAGCCATTCTTCCCCCCGAACTCGATTCAGACTGAATAGCGCCGGATCCGTCTCCTGCGCTGATCCCGCCTGTCCCGTCCTCCCGGACCGATGGCTGCGGGTCATGAATTTCCATGATCACGGAATCGGAAACGGCAATTTTCTGGGGAATTGGTTCCGTGGATGGCGATATCTGCTCGGTGCTCCTCAGGTCGGCTTTCGTCTCGGTGGAGGGGTTTGTCTTGGTAAACTCTCTGTTCGCGCTCTTTTCTTTTTTCCCCGCAGGCACCAGCCGGGTGTCCGCCAGATTTCCTTCCGCTAAGGACGTGATCGTAACCACGAGCGGTGACAGGTCGGCGGAGACGGGACGAAATGTCGCACCGGCTAAACAAATCGCAAAGATCACGGATGAGTGGATGGCAAGAGACAACAGCAGTGCAATCAGACCGTTTCGTCGCACGTCAGCATGATCTGAACAGGGTGTATAAAGATTAGCTCTCATCATCAAAGGGGTTTCCCCTTCGCCCTTCCAAGGCGGAACGGGCGAAGGGGATTGGGAAAGAATAATCACACGAAAACAAAATACGTGCTACTCGGCAGTCAAAAAAAAGAATTTTCTGAGCTTTCGCCCGCAATCCTTCAATACGTTTATCCTGTGCTACGAATGGGCGGTTCGTAACACAAATGGAGGAGTATGTCAATGCGTTTTCGACGTAACGATCAAAGATCTTTCAGACCCGGGTCACGTTCGAGACCTTCCGGGTTGTCTCCCCCGCTCTCCTATGAGATCCCTGCAGGCGGGCAGCTTCACAAAAATAAAGGGGGGATGGCAACGCATCCCCCGCCGTTTTCTTTTCGACGACAGGCGCTCGTCTCAGGAGCCGAATTTCCCCTTGAAGGCATATTTCATGTACTCGACGATGGCCTTGGCCTCCTCGGGGCTGACGGACTGGGCGGGCATGCGACCCTGGCCTTTCAGGATCACCGCGGTGATTTTTTTGTCGTCGGTCTTCTTCCAGTACTCGGGGTTGGTGAAATCGGCAATCTTCCCGCCGAAGGACGGTGCTGCCATCCCCCTGCCGTCTCCCTTTTCCCCATGACAGACGGCACAGTATCCCCGGTAGAGCTTCTCGCCGGCGGGCGTTTCCTGTTGGCTGATGGCCTGAACTGTCAGAATGATTGATCCGAGGAGAGCTGCCGTGACCGGAATCAACGTCCCCATGACGAATTTATTGCATTTCTTCATCGCACTTTCCTCGGGAGTCTCACTTCTTAAACGTTGATTTCATGTACTCGACGATGGCCTTCGTCTCCTCGGGCGAGAGCGGGATGGCCGGCATCCGCCCCTTGCCCTCGACGATCGTCTTGGCGATAGCCGCATCGTCGTTTGCCTTCCAGAACTCGGCGCCGAAGGGGGTAATCTGCATGATCACGCCCTTTCCGTCGCCGTCGGCTCCGTGGCACAGGGCACAGCGGTTGCCGTAGATCTGCTTGCCGTCCTGGCCGATGACGGGGGATACGAAAACAACGGAAAGGAAAACAACGGCGAGAATCGCCGCGAAGGTTGTTGCTCCGACGGTCTTTATTCCCTGCATGATACCCCTCCCTCTCGATGGATTGGATTCGGTGGCTCTTGCGCACCGGTCATCATTGTACTGATCCGCCGGCCCGGCGTCAACAACCCTTCCTCCTTGACCCTTGGAGTGAAGTCGGGTAGTAATAACCGATGCTTGAGACGGGCGCAATCGCAGGTCATCTTCATCGGCATCTCGTGGAGCAGAGCCGACGGTGCGCCGTCGAGGACGTCCGGATCGGAGGCAGTTACATCGCTGTGGTCCTGACGGGCGGCCGCATCGGACTGGCTGCACGCCTGAAGGATTTTGCCGGCACGCAGATCGAAATTCCCGGCATGGCGGTTTGCGGAAAGCGTGCAGACGCGCTGCTCGCGCATCTCGTTTCCGGCACAGGCGCCGTGGAGCGAGCCCTGGGGCTCGCAACGGCCAACGCCCTGATCCATCCCCCGGCGCCGGCAGCGGAAGAGGACGCGATCTCTCTCATGGGGCTCCGTGCCGGCGAGCAGGTCGCCATGGTGGGACTCTTCCGGCCGATCGTTTCCCGGATCGAGGCAACGGGCGTGATCCTTTCCGTCATCGAGCGGGATACGCCGGCGAAAGAGCGCAGGGAAATCCTCGGGGCCTGCAGCGTGGCCATCATCACGGCCACGACGCTTTTGAACGGGACCCTCGAGGGGATCCTCAGCGAATTGGGCAGGCCCCGTCACGTGGCGCTCATCGGGCCGTCCACTCCGCTTTGCGAAGAGATCTTCCGGGGGAGCCCGGTGACTCATCTCGGCGGGTCGGCCATCGTCGATGCAGCCGGGCTTTTGCGGGTCGTCTCCGAGGGCGGCGGGACGCCGGCCATGAGGCCCTGCCTTCGATTTGTGAATACCAGGGTGCATCGGTCATGAAAAAGACCCCGATCGTCTCCATCGTGGGCTACTCAGGGAGCGGCAAGACCACCCTCGTCGAGAAGATGATTCCCGAACTGAAACGCCGCGGATGGCGGGTCGCCACGATCAAGCACAACCGCCACGGGTTCGAGATCGACCACGAGGGAAAGGACAGCTGGCGCCACCGCAAGGCTGGGGCGGCCATGACCGTGCTTGCCTCGCCGGGGAAGGTGGCCGTCATGGCGGACGTCGAGGGTGACTTGAGCCTCGAGGATCTGGGAGACCGGTTCATCCACGGCATGGATGTCATCCTGACGGAAGGCTTTAAAAAGAACCCCCACCCGAAGATTGAGGTTTACCGCAAGACCCTGGGGCGCGACTTCATCTCACGGGGCGATGCATCGCTCCTGGCCGTTGCGGGCGACCGTCCGGAAGGAATCGACGCGCCCTGCTATGACCTCGACGATGTAGCCGGGCTGGCGGATCTCATCGAGAAGAAGGTGCTCCGGGCATGATGGAGTACATCATTCACAACCTCTTTTCGACCGAGGCAGGGGTCGTCTGGCTCGTCCTGAAGTGGATTCTCGTCGTTCTGGCGGCGGGCTTTGTCGGCCAGTTCGGAAAGGCCTTCGCGACCTACCTGATGAGGCGCACCCGGCAGCCCATGGAGCCTTCCCTGCAGAGTTTGCCCAAAGCAGGTTCGAAGGGGGCCTTGCCGGAAAGCCCTGCGCTGCAGCAGGCACCCTCCGCCGGTCAGGAGGAAGAAAAGAGGGAAATGAAGGTGCAGGCCAAGCAGCAGAAGAAAGCGCTGAAGAGCCTGAAAAAATTTTTCAAATCATAAGGACTGACTGAAACATGGGACAGACGAATCTGCCTGAGGGAAAATACGAAGTCATCATCATCGGCGGGGGCCCCGGAGGCCTCACGGCGGGCCTCTACACAGCAAGGGCGAGCTTCAAGACGCTTCTCATCGAATCCGGCATGGTCATGAGCCAGATCACCGTGACCCACCTCGTGGAAAACTATCCCGGCGTTCCGGATATCGGCGGCTACGAGCTGGTGGAGAAGTTCAAGGAGCAGGCAAAGAAATTCGGGCTCTCGACGACTTACGCCTCCGTGACGGGCCTGGAGAAGACCGAGATAGCCGGGATGGCCGGCTGGCGGGTCAAAACCGACGCGGGGGATTTCGAGGCGCTTTCCGTCATCGTGGCCACCGGGGCCAACTGGCGCAAGATCGGCGTGCCCG
>Ga0315283_10005294_pt1 | contig 11369 bp, 10 predicted proteins | sample YL17G09_0_MG_FD_204541 | JGI IMG/M metagenome (GOLD analysis project Ga0315283, IMG submission 204541) | Sediment microbial communities from Yellowstone Lake, YNP, Wyoming, USA - YL17G09_0 | ecosystem: Environmental > Aquatic > Freshwater > Lake > Sediment | place: USA: Wyoming | collected...
GGGGGGGGGTTGGGTATGGAAAGGTCAAGGGTCGTCGTCCCCGCCTTGTCGCCCCCGGGCAATAGGCGCAGACTCTTTGCGAAGCAAAAAACGGGGGGACACGAATGACTGGATCGACTGACGAGCATGCTGCGCTCTGGAGCCTGCCGCCGCAGCACCTTAAAGCGCTCGCCGACCAGGGGACCGTAAAGGCTTTTCCGAAGAACGCCATCATCGTCAGCGAGGGCGATCGCAGTGACTCGCTGTTTATCGTCCAGTCTGGCAAGGTCAAGGTCTACCTGGCCGACGAGGACGGCAAGGAATTGCTGCTGAGCACGCACGGACCGGGGGAATACTTCGGGGAAATGATTCTGGACGCGGGACCGCGCTCCGCCTCGGTCATGACGCTGGAGCCCAGCCGCTTCTCGGTCATCACCACCGAGCAGTTCAAGCAGTTCTTCGCCCAGCATCCGGATATCGGACTGGAACTGATCAAGAGCCTGATCCATCGGGTGCGTGCGCTGACCAAGACGGTCGGTAACCTGGGCTTGCTCGACGTCTATGGCCGCGTGGCGCGGCTCCTGCTCGACTTGGCGGTCGAGGAAAATGGCAGTCAAGTCATCAAGGAGCATCTGACGCAGCAGGACATGGCCAGCCGCGTCGGCTGCTCGCGTGAAATGATCAGCCGCATCCTCAAGGATCTGCGCGTCGGCGGCTATATAAGGATGGATGGAGACCACATGATCATTGCCAAGAAGCCGCCGTCAGCCTGGTGAGGCCGCCGCGATTTTTCCTGCTGTAAATTCTTACGCCAAGCATCGAAGTGCCCGCCAGGCACTCTCTGCGGCTGAAGCTGTGTAACGTTGACTTGGTCATGCTGATGCCTTCCTGGTAGGAATTACTCCCACCCCAATCTCCAGTACCCGCTTGATGCTTGTCTGTGAGGCATCGAAGTGCCACCCTGCGCATCAACATGAGAACGACGCTGACACTCGACGATCGGATCGCCAAGGCGCTGAAAACCCTCGCCCATCGCTCGGGCAAACCCTTCAAGCAGGTCGTGCACGAAACGCTCCAGACCGGACTCGCAGCGAGAGACACCCCGAAGCCGAAGCCGTACCGGCTCAAGCCCGTCTCGCTGGGCGGAGTTCTGCCCGGAATCAACATCGACAAAGCCTTGAGGCTGGCGGCTGCGATCGAAGACGAAGAGATTGCGCGGGAACTCGACTTGCGCACGTGATACTGCTCGACGCCAACCTGCTGATCTACGCCACCGATGCCGATTCCCCGCATCACACGCGGGCGCGCCGGTGGCTCGAAAGGATGCTGTCGGGCGATACCCGGGTCGGCCTGTCCTGGATCGTTGTTCTGGCATTCGTCAAGGTCACCACGCGCGCGGGCATTCTGCGCAACCCGCTGTCGGTCTAGCAGGCCGTTGGTTTCATCGACGATTGGCTGGCGCAACCGTACGTTGCGCTTGTCGGCCCGGGCGAGGGTCACTGGCCTGTCCTGAAAAATCTCCTGATCGGCGCTGGCGCGGCCGGCAATCTCACATCGGATGCTCATCTGGCGGCGCTCGCCATCGAGAATGGCTGCGAAATCGCTTCCACCGACAACGACTTCCGGCGATTTACCGGAATCAGGTTGGTGAATCCGCTTGTGGACCCGGCAGGCTGAGCGTGACGTTGGGGCGCTGCCGCCGTTATCCGTCCCCAGCAGAGCGGTTCTACTTCTTGCTCCACTACCCGATCTTCACCCACTTCCCATCCCGCGCCGAGCGCTCGATGGCATCGAGCACGCGCTGGTTCTTGTAGCCGTCCTCGAAGCTGGGGGAGGGCAGCTTCTGCTCGGCGATCGCGCGCAGAAAGTCGTACACGGTGTGCGTGAACGAATGCTCGTAACCGATGATATGCCCCGGCGGCCACCACGCGCCCACGTACGGGTGCTTGGCGTCGGTGACCGAGATGGTGCGGAAGCCGCTGTTGGGCCCTTCCTCCACGTAGAGCTGCAGCTCGTTCAACTGCTCGAGGTTCCAGACGATGCTGCCTTTGGCGCCGTTGATCTCGAAGCGGTTGTAGTTCTTGCGCCCGGTGGCGAAACGCGTGCCCTCCAGGTAGCCGACCGCGCCGTTGTCGTAGCGCACGAGCGATAACGCCGCGTCATCGACGTCCACGGGGCCTTTCTGCGCCGGGTTGTCGGGCAGCGGCCGCTCGGTTATGAAAGTCTTGAGCAGGCTGGTTACTTCGACCGGCTCGCCGACCAGGTAGCGCGACAGATCCATCGTGTGCGAGAGGATGTCGCCGAGCGATCCCGAGCCCGCCCTGGACTTCACCAGCCGCCAGACGCGCGGGAACGCGGGATCGACGATCCAGTCCTGCAGGTAGGTGCCGCGGTAGTGGTAGATCGTCCCGAGCTGCCCGGCGTCGATGAGCTGCTTGGCCAGCGCCACCGCCGGGCAGCGGCGGTAGTTGTGGCAGAGCATGTGGATCACGCCGGCGTTGGTTGCCGCCTTCCACATCTGCTCCGCATCGGCCAGGGTGTTGGCGAGCGGTTTCTCGCACAGGATGTTCTTCTTCGCCTGCGCCGCCGCGATGGCGATGGGCAGGTGAGAGTCGCCCGGTGTGCAGATGTCGATGATGTCGATGTCCTTGCGCGCGATGACGTCCTCCCAGCGCGTCGCATACTCCTCCCAGCCCAGACGCTCTGCAGCCTCCTTCACCTTCGCCTCGGTGCGGCCGACCACGACTTTCATGACCGGCTCGAACGGAACATCCTGCATGAAGCGCGCCACCTGCCGCCAGGCATTGGAATGGGCGCGACCCATGAAGTCGTACCCGATCATCGCGACGTTCAATTTCTTCTTGGCCATTTTCTGTCCTTGGTGAGGTGCGGTTATCGGTGATGTGGCAGGGAGCTATTGACCCTTCCAAAATACATGACAGAACTTCAATTCAAATTCGCTTCCCTCATCCCCACCCTTGTCCCGGAGGGAGAGGGCTTTTGCCTCCCTCTCCCCCCGGGAGAGGGAACGAGGGTGAGGGAAGAATGTGTCATGAATTACGAAAAGATCAATAGTGTAGTGCTTCTGAATTACCGAAACATTCCCTCCCCTGCTTGCGAGGGACAAGGGGACACTTGAAGCGCAGCAGGGCCCGGCTGACACGGCATTCGTGCAGCGATCCGGAGCGGGAGGCCGGGCTAAGACGCGCTTCCCGCAAGCGGCCGACTTCATCGGTAACGTGTCCGCGCGTCAGGCTGGGGGCGAATCCCGCACGTGCACGCTAAACATGCCCCCATCCTCGCCTTCCCCCGCCAGCGAGGGAAGGAGTTCTTCGGCTACAGAGACGCATAAATTGCAAACAGCATGAAGCAATACACTAGGTCGAATAGGCTTGGCGGCCGCGCCCCTGGATCGGGATCCCCTGTGCCTTCAGCACCTCGTGCTGGAGCGCGTACATGCAGGCTGCCGCCTCGTCGATCTTGCGCGTGAAGGCGATCGAGCCGGCCAGGATGGGCTTGAGCTTTTCCTTGTCCTGGATGCGCGCCTTCGGATACTCGTGCTCGACCACCAGGTAGGTGTTGGCCACGTCGAGCTTGAGCAGCTCGCGCGCGGCGAGCTGATGGTCGAGCCAGTCGACGGTGCGGTTCTGCAGGTAACCCAGCGGATCGTGCCTGGCCGTGCCGGGCAACTCGTGCTCGCACAGAACGACCTGCTTCTTCCAGGCGTTGAGCTGATCGGCAGGCTTGGGCGAAGGCTTGCCGTTGACCCAGTCACCGCGCTCCATCGTCTGGCCGCCGTAGCCCCAGGCAGCGATGCCCTTGGCATCGATGACCTGACCCTTGACGTGGAAGCCGCCGATCAGGTGGCCGTAGCCCTCGTCCTTCAGGTACTGGAAGATCGAGCGCGTGTCCTGGCCCATCAGGATGGCGTGCGAGGGATCGTAGTGGATGCGGAAATGGTCGGCGACGCCGTGCTTCTCGCAGATCCGGGCCAGCGCGATCCACGGGCCCGGCGCGTAAGCGATGTTGTTGTGGAAGTTGTCGAGCGTCGTCCAGCCGGGCATCGGACACTGCTCGACGCGGTACTCGATGCCGCGCGCCTTCGCTTCCTTGAGCAACGGGATGAAGACGTCCTCGAACATCTTCAGGTTCTGGTCCATCTGCAGCTTCTGGTTGCGGCCGACGAATCCAACCACGGCAGGTTTCTCGAGCAGGATTGCGGCGTCGAATACCCGTATCATGAAATCGAACTTCTTCCTGCGCAGTGTCGGGTCGTCGTGGAGCATGTTGTCGAAGTACCCCAGGTCGGAGAGGCCGACCCTGGTCTCCTTCATCGCCGTGAACACGCGCTGCGCGCGCCTGTTGTCGAACGGCTGGCGCAGGTCCAGCGTGTTGGCGACCGGATCGAGCATCGCGTCGGCCGGGATGTCGCTCTCGCTCGGGTGCGGCGCAGCCGACAGCTCGATGTTGTCGGCGCCGACCTCGCGCGCGAACTGCAGCCACTCCTCGATCGCGCGGTCCGGATCGTTGTCGCGAACCTCGCGCGGCGTCAGCTCCTGCAGCGCCGCGGTGAGGACGCTGATCTTCATGAACTTGGGCTCGAATTGCTTGGCTGCCATGGGCTTGCTCCTTGTAACCGTTCGGGGGGATCGCCAGCCACGCGCGTCGCGAATCGGCTCGAGGCGGATGGAATGGCTACTTTCTGCGACCGAGTCGGTGCCGTCAAGAGGTATGCGGGGGGCGCGGTCGTACACAAGACCCTGCGCGCTGTATGCTTGTCTTCGCCGAGGTCATTCTCGGCAGCCGCACGGTGATGGAGTACCTGCTGTCACCGGTGCAGAAGGTGACGCAATGAGCCCCATCCTCTGCACACCGGGGTCGGCCTGGCCCGACCCCGCCTGGGCGGCCATCACCCCGGCGGGCAGCCCCCGAAGACTTGACCTAGATCAAATTCGGCCTGCAGGTGTCGTCCAATATCGTCTGTGCATCAAATAGACTCCGGTATGGCTCTTACCAGGGGAGGCAGGCAATGCACGCAGCGAACGAGGCGGCTGACCAGCCGCAGCAGCAGAAGAGCGTCCGCCCACTGACCGGAAACGAGGCGATCGCGCGCGGCGCATGGGAAGCGGGTGTGCGGGTTGCCGCCGCCTATCCGGGCACGCCCAGCACCGAAATCCTCGAATCGCTGGCCAAGTACCCGGTCGCGGACTTGCACGCGCAGTGGTCGACCAACGAGAAGGTCGCGCTCGACGTGGCCATCGGGGCGTCCTTCGCCGGCGCGCGCGCGCTCGCCGCGATGAAACACGTCGGCCTCAACGTCGCCGCCGACGCGTTCATGTCGCAGACCTATATCGGCGTGAACGGCGGGCTGGTCATCGCCGTGTGCGACGACCCGGGCATCCACAGCTCGCAGAACGAGCAGGACACGCGCATTTACGGCCAGTTCGCCACGGTGCCGGTGCTCGAGCCGAGCGACGCCCAGGAGGCGCTCGATTTCACGCGGCTCGCCTTCGAGATATCCGAACAATTCGACACCATGGTGATCGTGCGCAGCACCACGCGGCTCTCGCACACGCGCAGTCCGGTCGCAGTCGGCGCGCGCGTGGAACATCCATCGCGCGGATTCTTCGAGTGTCCGGCGAAAAACGTGATGATCCCTGCGCATGCCAAGCCGCGGCACCTGGCGCTGCTCCAGCGCGAAGCCAAGCTGAAGGCCTATTTCGAGACTGCGCCGATCAACCGCTGGGAGCCGGCTGGCGCTGCGGGCGAGCAGGCGGGCAAGAACAGGGGCAAGGCGAGTTTCGGCGTTATCACGGCCGGCACCTGCTACTCCTATGTGCGCGAAGTGCTGCCCAACGCGAGCGTGCTCAAACTCGGCGCGTCCTGGCCGTTGCCCGAGGGGCTGCTGCGGCGCTTCTGCGAGTCGCTCGAGCGCGTGTTCGTCGTGGAAGAACTCGAGCCGGTGATCGAAAAGGAGCTGCGCACCCTGGGGATGGGCCTGACGGTCGAGGGCAAGGAGTTCTTCCCGCGCGTGGGCGAATTCTCGCCCGAGATCCTGCGTGCCGGGTTCGAAAAAGCGGGCGTGCTCGAACCGCGCGCGCAGCGCGGCGCCTGGACGCCCGAGCCGCTGCTGCGCCCGCCGGTGCTCTGCGCGGGCTGCCCGCACACCTCGAGTTTCATGGCGGTACGCGCCTCGGGCGCGCGCGTCGCCGGGGACATCGGCTGCTACACGCTGGCGTGCCTGGACCCGCTGCGCGGCCTGGACACGACGGTGTCGATGGGTTCCTCGATCGGCAACGCCATCGGCATGGCCAAAGCCGGCGACACCAGGCCGGTGTTGGCCACCATCGGCGATTCGACTTTCCTGCACGCGGGCATACCCGCGCTGATCGACGCGGTATACAACCAGGCGAACATCACGGTGATGCTGCTGGACAACCACACCACGGCGATGACCGGCGGCCAGGAACATGCGGGCACGGGCAAGACGCTGCGCGGCGAGGAAGCGCCGAAGGTGGACTACGATGCGCTGGTGCGCGCCATCGGCGTGAAATGGGTGCGCATCGTGGACTCCTACGATCTGGCGGTGATGTACCAGACGCTGCGCGAAGCGATCGCCCACCGCGGCGTCTCGGTGATCATCTCCAACCGCCCCTGCGTGCTCGATCCGGTCAAGATCAAGGGACCCGCGCTGCAGATTGTCAACGAGCAGTGCAATGCCTGCCAGGCGTGCATGAATCTGGGTTGTCCGGCGCTGACCTGGGGCGAAGATACGTTCGAGGGTCGGCACAAGGTCAAGATCGATCCGTCGCTTTGCATCGGCTGCACGCTGTGCGCGCAGCTGTGCACGGTGGACTGCATCAAGCCCGCCGAGACGGCGGCAGCGGCGGCGCGGGTTATTCCCCGGGTGCCGGTGGCGCCAGTGACCCAATGAGCGGCCCCACTCCCTCGCGGAAAATCATGGTGGGCGTGGAGGGTGAATTGGCCGCGCCCGCCGCAGCCGCGGCCGCAGGTGCGCTGCGCGAGCCGACCAACGTCCTGATTGTGGGCGTCGGCGGCCAGGGCGTCATCATGGTGTCCAAGGCGCTCGCCTGGCTGGCGCAGTTGCGCGGCTTCCAGGTCAAGCAGAGCGAAGTGCACGGCATGGCCAAGCGCGGCGGCGCCGTGTTCAGCCATGTGCGTTTCGGCCGGCAAGTGTGGTCGCCGACGATTCCGAAGGGAGAGGTCGACATTCTGGTCGCGCTCGAATGGGCGGAAGGCCTGCGCTGGCTTGCGTACCTCAGGTCCGATAGCGGCATCTTCATCTGCGACACCAAGCGCATCGTGCCGCCGTTCGCCTGCCTCAACCGGCGCCCGGGCGCGCCGCTGCGCTACTCGCGCGAGACCCCTGCCGAAGTCGCCGCACACGTCGCCGAAGGCTATGCCATCGATGCGACCCGCATGGCCGAAGAACTCGGTAACGAACGCGCCGCGAACGTGATCCTGCTCGGGGCGCTCTCCACCGCGTTCGACTTCCCGGCTGCAGACTGGGAGAAGGCGGTCAGCGAATTCGTGCCCAAGAAAACCATTGCGGTCAATCTCAAGGCCTTCCGCCTGGGGCGCACCTGGATCGAAGAGGCGTGGCGTACGCAGGCGGACGCGCCTGCATCGAACACTCCGGCGCCGAAGATCCCTGCGCCTGTGGACGCATCCTACAACGTGCGCCTGGAAATCATCGCCGAATGGTGCAAGAGCTGCGACATCTGCGTGAAGCTGTGCCCCGAGCGCTGCCTGAAGTTGAACGCCGAGCGCATTGTCGAGCTGGCGCAACCGGACCAATGCACCGGGTGCCGGCTGTGTGAATGGCTGTGCCCGGATTTTGCGATCCGGGTGCACCTGGATGCTGTTGCCACCGAGGAAGCCAAAGCATGAGCGCATCTCCGGCAATGCCCGCCATGCGCCTGCTCTCGGGTAACCACGCCTGCGCGCTGGGCGCGATTGCTGCAGGCTGCCGGTTCTTCGCCGGCTACCCGATCACGCCCTCTTCGGAGATCGCCGAGCGACTGTCGCGCGGCCTGCCGGAAGTCGACGGCGTGTTCGTGCAAATGGAAGACGAAATCGCCTCGATTGCGGCAGTGATCGGCGCTTCGATGGGCGGCGTGAAGGCGATGACCGCCACCAGCGGTCCGGGTTTTTCGCTCAAGCAGGAAAACCTCGGTTACGCGGCAGGGGCCGAGATCCCGTGCGTGATCGTCAACGTCATGCGCGGCGGCCCCTCCACCGGCATGCCGACGCGGCCGGCGCAGGGCGACATCATGCAGGCGCGCTGGGGAAGCCACGGCGACTACCCGATCATCGTGCTGGCGCCGGCGTCGGTGCGCGAAATCTACACCGAGACCATCCGCGCTTTCGACCTGGCGGAAACCTTGCGCACGCCCGTCGTGGTGCTCTACGACCAGGTGATCGCGCAGCTGACCGAGACGGTGGAGCTCGCCGGCGCCAATGGTGGAACGGGTGGCGCGCGGAGCGAACGCAAATGGGCGAGCGGGCCGCCCGATGCCTACCGGCCCTATGCGGCGAACGAAGACGGTATCCCGGCCATGTCGCGCCCGGGCGCGGGCTATCGCGTGCACACCACGGGCTTGAATCACGCCGAGAACGGTTTCCCCACGCAGGACCCGGAGGCGGTGAGCCGCAACCTGGGGCGGTTGCTCGCGAAATTCGACCGGCATCGCGACGTGATCGACTCGTGGCAGGCGCTCGGGTGCGAGGATGCAGAAGTGGTGATCGTGACCATCGGCATCAGCGCCCGCGCCGCCATGCGCGCGATCGAGATCAGCCGCGCGCGCGGTGTGCGCGTGGGCCTGTTCCGCCCGATCACCCTCTGGCCGTTCCCGGAAAAAGCATTGCGCGAGGCGACAGCGAAGGCGCGCGCGGTGCTGGTGCCGGAAATGAACGCCGGGCAACTCAACCTGGAGGTCGAGCGCCTCCTCGGGGGCGCGCCGGTGGATGCCATCCACCGCTTCAACGGCGAGCCGATCACGCCGGCCGAAATCGCCGAGCGCGCCGAATCGCTCGCCAAAACGCCGCACGCCAAAGTGACAAGCTCCAGGCAGGCACGCTGGCAGGCACGATGATGCTCGACTCGGCTGCGGAATTCGACGTCCGCGACTATTTGCGCGCGGAGATGATGCCGCACTTCCTGTGCCCGGGGTGCGGCCACGGCATCGCACTACGGGCGCTGTTGTGGGCGGTGCACGAACTGGGCATCGACAAGGACAAGCTTGCGGTGGTCTCGGGCATCGGCTGCGCCGGGCGGCTCTCGGCCTACATCGACGCCAACACCTTTCACGTCACCCATGGCCGGCCGATCGCCTACGCCACCGGGCTCGCGCTGGCGCGGCCCGACCTGCACGTGGTGGTGATCACCGGCGACGGCGACTGCCTGGCGATCGGCGGCAATCACCTGATCCACGCCTGCCGGCGCAACCTGAAGCTCACCTGCCTGATGCTCAACAACGAGGTCTATGGCATGACCGGCGGCCAGGTGTCCCCGACCACAACCGAGATGCGGCTGACCACCACCACGCCGCTGGGAAACACCGAGCCACACTTCGACGCCTGCGCGCTCGCGGCGGCGGCGGGCGCAGGCTTCGTCGGCCGCGAAGTGACACATCACGTACCCAAGCTGAAGGAGCTCATCAGGGCGGGGCTCGAGCATCCCGGGTTTGCGTTTGTCGAAGTGCTCACCGATTGTACTGAAATCTTCGGACGTAAGAACGAGATGGGCTCGTCGCCCGAAATGATGCTGCGCCAGAAGAGCGACCTGCGTCCGAGCGCGTATCGCGACAGCGTGGACACGCCCTTCCGCCCCAATAACCTCGCGACCGGCATCCTGACCAGAATCGAGCGTCCCGAGTACGGCGCGGCCTATCGCCGCGCGGCCGCAGCAGCCAAGGCGGCCGCCGCGAAGTCCAGCGCGGCCAGGTCTGCCGCAACCCCGCGCAAGGGAACTGCCTGATGCACGACTCGCGCATCGAGATACGCATCGGCGGTACCGGCGGCCAGGGGCTGATTCTCTCTGCGAAGATGCTCGCGGATGCCTTGTCCTTGATGGGCAAGCACGTCGCTCAGTCGCAGACCTACGAGCCCACCTCGCGCGGGGGCTTCTGCAATTCGGACTTGGTTATAGCCGATGGCGAGGTCGATTTTCCGCTGGCGAGCGCGCTCGACTGCCTGGTGCTTCTGGACCGGCTCGCGGTCAAGCCATCCGGGCCGCTGCTGAAAGCCGGGGCGCTGGTGATCGCCGACAAGCGGCTTTGCCCGCAACTGCCGGAGGGCAGCTACCGCGCCTACCACCTGCCGCTCAGCCGTACCGCGATCGAGCTGGGCAGCGAGCGCGTGGCGAACATCGTCGCGCTGGGCGCGCTGGCCGCACTCGCCGGAATCTGCGAGCGCAGCGTACTGGAGCAGGCGGTGCGGGCGGACACCCCCAAGAGCTTCCTCGATCTCAACCTGGATGCGCTGGCCGCCGGCTACCGCCTGGGCGAGCAGGCCGTCCTGGAACCCACCCACCAGGCCGCTGCGACTGCTCTGCAGCGCGAAGCTATAACAGAAACGGCTCGGCGCGGTTGAGTAGTTCTTCCACGTCCGGTTCTTTCGGGTTGCACGGCTTGCCTGGATGGATGACGGACACCTGGCAGCTCTCCGCGGCCTCCACCAACTGTGCCGCCGCAATCGTCGATCCCCCGGTGATTGCCAAAATCCTCGCGCACCTTCACTTGCCGGCCTGCGCACCGCCGCGCTCACCGGCGCGGGCGCTGGCTCTGTTCCAAGCAGCCTGATCGCACACTCAAGCTCCCTTCCATCCGGTTTAGAGTCCCCGATAGGGGATCCGTAAACCCCTCGCCTTCAGGCGACGGGAAAGCATTTCTGTAGAAGAGCGGGAACTGCGAGAAGAGGGTGCGGTTGTATTGCCTCTCCCTCCGGGATACCCAGGCGCAGCCCGGAGTACCCGTTTAGAGGCCGACGCGATAGCGGCGGGTGAGGGACGATGGCAAAGAATGTGAAATGCTCCCTCATCCCCGGCCCTTCTAAACGGGTACTCCGGGCTGCGCCAGGGTATCCCGAGGGGAGAACGAGAATCAACTGGGTCAGGTTTGCGATCTTGCGATTTGGGCAGCCTTGGCATTGCCTCTGTGTGTGAATCAACTGCGTGAATCAACTGGGTCACGTGAATCAACTGGGTCAGGTTTGCGTGAATCAACGGGGTCAGGTTTGCGATCTCGCGATGTGGGCAGCCTTGGCGTAGCCTCTGGGGATGCCTCGCAAACCACGCCTGCACCTGCCCGGTGGGCTCTAGCATGTCATCCTGCGCGGCAACGACCGCCAGGATATCTTCTTCGAAGACG
>Ga0315283_10005295_pt1 | contig 11368 bp, 11 predicted proteins | sample YL17G09_0_MG_FD_204541 | JGI IMG/M metagenome (GOLD analysis project Ga0315283, IMG submission 204541) | Sediment microbial communities from Yellowstone Lake, YNP, Wyoming, USA - YL17G09_0 | ecosystem: Environmental > Aquatic > Freshwater > Lake > Sediment | place: USA: Wyoming | collected...
GCAGGGTAGCAGCGGAACCAAGACCACTTACCGCGATAGCAATGCCCACACCACCGGCACGGCGACGACCACGCAGAGTAGCAGCGGAACCAAGACCACTTACCGCGATAGCAATGCCCACACCACCGGCACGGCGACGACCACGACGCCGAAAAAATAGAGCGTCTTGATCCCTCGGCCAGTCCGCATCACGGTGGTGGTGTTGCCGAGTCTTGAAACTGCTTGACGATGCGTGGATGGCGCTAAGACAAACCTTTCTGTGTCGCTGTATGTCGGAGAAAACGCGGAAAGCATATCGGCACCGCTAGGCGAGTTCCAATGCTGACGGCTGACCGTGGATCTTTCCGCTTTCCAGTTACGCCCGGTCGTCGCCTTCCAATAATTGTGCTAGCGACGCCGTGAAGCAGACCTGACTGACACCGACACCGGTTCGGTCCTCGCTCGGTCGCGAAGCGCCCAACTCGTTGACACGCATGGGCCCCGCGCAGCTGCTCGCAGATGACTTCCTGCGAGGAGGCCGAGTTCTTCCTCGCCAACTGCCCAGGGGTGAAGATGGATGGAGGCGGGGACGGCGAACCCTGCGAGAAGCAGTGGTGCGGCGACAGGTAAAGTCCTCGAGGGACGCCCAGCCGTTCCGCTACTCAACAGTGGGGGGGGGCGTCGCGTTCCAGCGACTAAAACCAATCGGTCAGAGACCTCGGCCACAGATCATCGGGGAACCTTCGCGAGGCAGGCGTTCTGTCGGTCCTTGTCGTTCATGATCTTGAAGCAGTAGGAGCGGTCAGATTTTGTCTCGGCAAGGCAGGAGTATTGCTCATTCTTATTACGCATCTTGAAGCAATAAGAGCTGTCGGGCTTTGCCTCACCCAGACACGAGTTCTTTAGATCCTCGTTGTTCAAAATCTTGAAGCAGTACGAGCGGTCGCGTTTCGTCTCGGCCAGACAGGCGTACTGCTGGTTCTTGTTTGCTATTTTGAAGCAGTAGGAACTGTCTTCCTTGGTGGCACCGAGACACGCGCTTCTTAAGTCGGGGTTGGATATCTTGAAGCACGCCTGGGCGTCGCCGGTCGCGCCAGATGTGGACGCCACAGCCAGCAGGGCGACGGCAAAGATTATGTAACGCGGCATGAGTTGATTCCCCAGAACACCTTCGTCGATCGTCGAGTCGGTACGTGGTCGCCAGCTGCAGCCTTCGCAAACGACTGAACGACCTCCCGGCAACTATTACGCAAGTGCTGGCTCATCTGATGAGCCCATACAAAGGGAGAATTTGGCCCACGCACAGTCGGTTTGGTATTCACTGCGGCAAACCGAGGTTTTATTCCTAGCTCGAGTCTAAGAGGATGAGCAATTCGCGTCACTCTTGGGAGTGAGGCGCGACCTCGAAAGATAAGCAAGAACGAGGATGTGGGGAGCCAAGGGCAAGGCGGGACCAATCTCGTGGACCATCGGAAGGCTGCTTCCGATGCTCGCACTGGTCGTTGCTGCGTGCGCGCCCGTCCCCGACCCAAGTGTAGGGCTAACCCAAGAAGAGTCGATCGCGCTGATTGACCAGGTCGAAGCGAGCGACCTCGCCATCGAATCCATCGCTGAAGCGTTCGCGCTGAACACTCGATCCACCGACGTGCAGCGCGAGAACCTGCTGTCAGAACTCATTGGGCGCCGGGTCGAGTGGGACATCCCCGTGTACGAGGTCTCGTTCACCGAGGGACGTTACGAGGTCACCTCGCAGCCGATCCCGATTCAGGACCCCGAAGCTGTCGGCCTCGTTCGAGTGATGGCCTACGTGACTCCTCAGAACGACGAGGACGCTGCGCTGCTGCAATCGGTCAAGACGGACGACGTCGTTCGCGTGCGGGGCATCGTGCAGGAGATTCGCCTGAGGACAATTGTCTCGGTTGTGCCGGCGATCGTCGTGGCCAGTCCGGCGCGATAGGTGTTACGTCCAGCAGGAAAACCAGACGCCGATGCTACTCAAGCGGACGCCTATAAATGCAGCGTGTGACCGAGTGACGTTGAAATCGGTCGGTGCGTGTCTAGCCAACAGATAGGTGCAATTTTGGCTCTAATCAAGTGCTCGGACTGTGGTAAAGACATCTCGAATCGGGCGAGTCAGTGCGTCGGGTGCGGTGCTCCAGTCGATTCCAACGCAGACTCTGGGGCGCGGTCGATCGCCTTGAACGATTCCGATACGCGTCGAGCACGTGGAGGGGTCCGGCGCACTACCGTGCTGCTGGCTGCTCTCGCCGTGATCGCGTTGGCGTGGTGGGCGCCGTTTGATGCCGGCGCCGAGCGGACGGTGGATGCGGGGCTGAAAAGGGCTTTCGTCACGTACGCGACCGCCAGAACGCTCAATGGGGTCATCTCTGTCGCTCAAGGGACGGAGGTCACGCTAGGGGTCGGAGCCTCGACTACTTTGAGCGTCGGGGAGATCCTTGATCCGATTAACGACGCGGTCGAGCAGTTCTCTGACTTGATGCTCCTCGCGACGATCTCCTTCGGTATGCAGAAGATGCTGCTGATGATCGGTGGCCATTGGTCCATCAACGCCAGCCTCACAATCGTCATTCTGGTTGCCATGGGTCTCAGCCTGTCGAGACGCAGTATCCCCGACCTCGTTCGAGGGGTCCTGGTTCTGTTGCTCTTGGCTCGGTTCGCGGTCCCGCTGGCCAGTGCCGGATCCGAAATGGTCTACAGGGTGTTTCTGCAGCAGCCATATGCCGAGAGTAGCCAAGCCATTGGCACAGTCACTGACGAGATCAGTGCTATGCAGGGTCGGGTTGCCGCAGAGTCAGAAGCAGACGCCGAGGCGGCCGCACAGTCGGAGCAGCCGTCTGACGAGAAACCAGGCTTGCTGCAACGTTTTTGGAACGGAGCGAAGACCGTTGCAAGCGCGCTCAATCCTTTCAACGCTTTTGGATCCATGCGCACTAAAATGGCGGATCTGAAGCAGAGAGCCGAGCAACTGGCCGAGAATCTCGTGCGCCTCGCCGTCGTATTCCTGTTGCAGACTTTGGTTTTCCCCCTTCTGTTTCTTTGGGGATTCTATTACCTCGTCCGCAGTGCTATTGGACCGCGTGCTGCGCAAGACCTGCCGCCACCGAACCGATGGCCTGACAACCTGAAGCATGTGGTCGGTTCGCGACGCAAGGATGGTGCCGCGGATACTAAGCAAGCCTATTGAGATGCCGGCGCAGACCTTCAAACGTTCCGCTCCTCAAGAACGGGGGGCGTCACAGCCAGTTCGAATATGCCCGAGAGAGATATGGGCGTTGAACAGTCAGAACCAACACGAAAACCTTGGGATTACACGTCATCATGAATTCGAACCGTTTGTTAGTGGGTCTGGGCGCGCTGCTTGCGGTTTGCGCAGTGGGTTCCAGTTTGTGGGTGGGGAAGGCGATCAGTGGACTGCGCGCGCAGGTCGCCGCCGTCCATGACGAGCTCAGCACGGCACGCAGCGAATCCCAAGGACACTTCTCGGATCTTCTCAACCGCGTGAGACAGGGCGCCAGCAGTGTCGCTCCCACGGCACGTGACGAAGAGGCGCCGGTTGATCCGTTCACCGGCGTCGACTTCATGAAGGCTAGTGATATCCCGCCGCGAGTCGATGCGATGGTCGCAGCGTGGAGAAGCCAGAACAAGACTGAAATTGCCCAGATCAAAGACTTGGCGAGTCTGCTAGTCGAGATCGATGAATGGTTGTTTGTGCCGGAGGAGCAACCCAAGGCGTACAGCATCATTGGGAACGAGGTCAGTCTCCTTCGGAGTTTGATCGAGAGTCAGGTGACTAAGCTGTCCAAGGCTGCCATTGCCGCAAAGAATGGAAGGCAAGCTGCGGCAAACATGACTCAAATTAATGACCTGCTAAGCCTTTACCCTGCGCCGGCGACCGCTGCTGAGCAGTCGAAGCTGGAGCAGGTAACGGCGGGTATCTTTGCGACTTCCCGGCGCGTCGAGGAGATTCGGTACCTCCGCTACAACCAGTGGGCAATCTCGCAGATTGAAATTGGTTTAAAGGGGTATCGAAAGGAGCTGGCAATCGGCAGCGTTCAGGACATCAGCAAGCTAATGAACAGAGACCGAGAGAAGCTGCGGTCCGCTGCCATAAGTGCCATGAGCATCATCGATACCGCGTACCTCAATCCGGCAGCAATGGACCTCTACAACTACGCGTACACCCTGTACCGGGATGCCATGGGAAGTGACGATGATAGTCGGGCCAGATTGGCCAAGGGCTTCGCCGATCCGTCCGTCAAGCGACGCACGCCAGCGGATTTCTGATGAAGGCGACTCTAACAGCGATCGCTGTTCTTGGACTGTGCTCAAGCAGCGCCGTCGAGGCCGCGGTTTATCAGTCAATTGGCGCACCTCTTGGCTCCCTTCAGGGGCGCTCGTATGTTTCTTTAGGCGAAGCACATAGTGCGGCGGCTGCGAAGCCGGGTGGTGCAGGGATCGCCAATCTAGCCAACCGTCCAAGTCTTCCGGGTGTACGTCCGGTCGAGGTCGAGTTGCTCCAGGACGCGCTAGGAAGGAAGTATCACCGACGGATTGGTAATTCGATCGAGAAAGCGAACGAGTCGATCATCCGCAATGGACTGCGCGACTCTCGAAAGCGGGCCCACATTAAGGGTATCTTGGCGGAGGCGCTCTATCTTGAGCGCAATCCCACTTGGGAGTACGTGCCCAAGTCCAATGCGCCTCAAGTTGACGTCTTCCAGCGAGTGCCGGGACGAAGGCCGGTGGGCGCCCAGATCAAGACACACATTTCATCTGACCCAACCACTTACGCACGGGACATGCTGAGGGACCACAGGGCGGACGTCTTCCTTGTGCCAGATGACCATGTCTCAGGGCTCAAGACTCTATGGCGCGAAAGACTGCGGGACGCGAAGGCGCGAGGCGCAGTGACGAAGGCGGACGCGGCGCAGAGACAATTGGATCGCATCGGCGGATTGGGCTTTACATCCAAGGAACTGGATGACCGCTTCACGCGAGCTAACCGATATGCCTTGCGTGAGCGCAACGCGGGATACGTTTCCTTGGGTGCGGCGCTTGCCATAGCGATCGGCCCCGGCCTATTGGAGTGGTGGCGCACCGGATCGGTAACGGAGCAGACAACGCAGCAGGCCGTGCGCGCCGCTTCGATTCTGGCGGCTGAGCGCGCCACAACGTGGTCGCTGGCCCGAATCGGGGGAGGGTCCCTGAAAGGTGGGTTGCGCGGTAATCTGATTACCGGGACGGCAATTTTTGTCACCGATTTTGCATGGACGATGTACGAGCACGGTGGCACTCGCGCTTTCCGGAGCGCGGACTTTTACAGTCGACTGGGCGGAAGCATAGGCGGCCTTGCCGTCGGAATGACGATTGGTAGTGTCGTCACGGTCAATGCGACCCTGTGGACTGCGCCGATCTTTGGCGGATTGGCGCCGGCCGTGGGTGCAATAGTCGGATTTGCGAGCGGTGCCGTGGCCGGGACTGTCGGCTATGCCGGCGGCGATTTCGCTGCGCGGCAGATCATGTCAGCTGTGAATCCGGACTTCTTGCACAAAGCGGAGGATGAAGCCATTGCTGCAGCACGTGCAGCCGTAGCAAGTCAGCTCCGGTCGATTCAGGACCCGCCGGTGGCGAAGGGGTAAGGGCAGGTCAGGGAAATCGGGGCCTATTCATCTGAACTCTTTCGGTGACGTCACCCCGACCTTTCGTAGTCATTTGGAGCTGGAGTAAGGTGCATCCGGCTGGCACCGAGTTCGGGGAGCAGGTCACACTGACAATACCCAGCCGTCCGCACTACCGACCTAAGTAAGCACTTCCGCTAATTGCCCGGCTATCGGGGCCGCAGGAAAGTCGGTCGGAAGTGGCGTGGCAATCAAAAGGAAATTGAATTGAAAAGTACAATTTTGGCTGGCGTCGCGATCACATGCCTTCTTTCAGGCCTGTCGGCCGAGGCGGCCCACGTTGAGGCCAGGGTTAGCGCTTACCATCGATTGGGTTCGATAGCGGGGCAGACCTTTGCAGTTGTGCCGACAAAAGAACAGGAGGCTAGCCTTGAGTGGGACTCGCTTGCCAAGGCAGTTGGTGACGAGCTAGTTAAGGCGGGAGCGGTGATCACTCCCCGACAGGACGCGAAGTACCTGCTCTCCTTCAGTTACTTCATGGGCGCGCAAGGCACGCAAACGGTCAATCTACCAATGTTCGGTCAAACGGGCGTTAGCTCCGCAATGACCACCGGATCGGTACGCACGTCGGGCAACACCGCGACATTTTCTGGAAACACCACGTACACGCCATCCTTCGGTGTGACCGGGTTCATGCCGCTACAACTAGCTCGGAATGAGCGTGTGCTGGTAATGACTATTTTCGATCGCGGCGAAATTTCAGCGGGTGCGACCAAGCCTGTCTATGAAGGCAAGGTAAGCAGCATCGGAAGTTGTGATGACGTGCCAATCGTTGTCCCGTTCATGGTTACCGCGGCCTTTCAGGAGTTCCCCGGGGAGAGTGGTAAACCGAAAATGATCAAGGTGGCCGTGCCTAGGGAAGCAAAGAAGAGTTGCCGGCGATAGAAAGAGGATAGTGGCCGTACACCTTCTGCGCGTGAGAGCCGGACGAGTTTACGTATGGGCTGCCGCCAATTCCGTGGAAACCGGCCTCCATTGGCTGCGCTGGTTCTCAGGCTGCCCCGGGCAGAGGGACTCGCCGAGTGAGACCGACGCGGCTCCGGAGCCCGCGGGTCCTGCTCGCCGCCCGGTTCGGAAAAAGAACGGTCGCGATGCGCGTAAGCCCTTGACCCCATTTGGGCGCTGCAAAAACTACGCAGAATTCCCGCCCACTAATTCGACGGCAGTATGCTCAGACAAGGAAACCAATTGACATCGGTGATATTGATCCGCACCGCTGACTGTCAATTCAAAGATGGACGACAAGATATCCAGCATGACTGATCAAATTCATCTTTCTGAAGCCGCCGCAGAGTTCCGTCGCCATTTTGACCAGTACTACTTGGGCGTAATTCCGCGATTGCTAAACGAGGAGGGAATGTTCCTTGCATTTGTTTCGATGCTGACAGCCATCGAGTCACTGGCCGGCGCGTACGCACCTGATCTCGGCACAGGAGAGCGTTTCCGTGCATTCATTGCGGCGTACTACCCGCCGACCTATGCGCCGTTGGCGGACCAGCTCTGGCAGTTTAGGAATCGCATGATCCACTCCTTCAATCCAGGGTCGCTACTAATATTTTGTCATCAGTCCCGGATGCACCTCTGCGAGGCGGAGGGGGCTCGGATGCTTAACGCAGAAGACTTCTATGCAGACATGCTGATTGCGTCGCGGGCGTATTTCTTGGCGCTCTATTCTGACCTTGAGTTGCAGAAGCGGTTTGCCAAGCGAATCGCGGTCGATGATGGCGGTAGAATTCAACGTCAGCAAATTGTGGAATCGGTCGTTCCTAAAATACCAGGCGCCTAGTGAGTGAGACTCTCACGTAGCCACATGCCGGGAACGCCACGACCCGTTCGAGTCTGGGTATCAAGTCTTCGCTTGACGGGAAGCTCAGGCATTCCTGTCGCATTTGTGTAGATTCGAGCGATGGGCCACGAAGACCGCGACTGGTACAGGGAGGTCCGCAAGCGCCGCGACGATCTCGTCGTCGGCAAGAAGCGTCGGTGGCGGTGGCCGTATCGGCTGCGGCCCGGCCTGCCGTGGTGGATCGCAGAGCCATTGCGGATCGCCATCTTCATGACGCCGATCGTGCTGGCCTATTACGCGTGGAAGCACTTTCAATGACCGCCCCTCGCCAGGCGTCGCTTCCGCCTCGCTCGAAACTGCTCCGGAAGCCCTTTACTCAAGTTCTAAATGGCTACGAACAGTCGGGGTGACGTCACTCCGCAGTCATTGCGAGGCAAACCGCCCAGGTTGCTGCCAATGCGGATTGCCAACGTCTATCGGCGCAAGCAGACTCGTAAAGAGCTATTAGCGACGGTGCGGCGATGCGATACCAAATTGCGGTGGCGATTGGGTTCCTGGTCCTGTCGCAGAGTGCGGGAGCTGCACCTGATTCGAAATGCATGTTGAATTGCTACGCCGCCGGCATGAAAACCAACCAGTGCACGTTCATTTGCTCAAACAATCAGGCGCAGGACGAGTCGGACTCGTCGCCGGGCGGATTTATCGGCGGTTACATGAAAGGGGAACAGGAGCGCGCGCAGCAGGAAAAGCTCGCAGCAGAGGCGCAGCTTCTCAAAGAGCAAACTCGCGCGATCGAGCTAGAGAATCAACGACGTACGTTAGAACTTGAGAGCCAACAAAGCGATGTGGGGCGCCTTCAAGGCGGTGATAGGGCGGCTGTAACGACCGACAAGGTGCCTCCAGCTGACGTAACCCTTGCGCGTCAAATGACATACCGAGATTGGCAGTTGGCAATGGCTAGCCGCAAATCGCGCTATCCCGATTTCGACACCGTGGTCTTTGTCCCGGACAATCCGGTCAACCAGGACATGATTCAGTGGATGGCCATCAGCCCATATGCGGCTGACATTGCGTACTACCTTGGAACGCATAGGCAGGAAGCTCAACAGATTGCTGCGTTGAGATTCCTGGATACAGGCCGTGCAATCAAAGAGGTCGAGGCGAGGTTGGCGTCGACGCCGCAGCGCTAATTGGCGCCGGGGATTTGAGACCGCGAGTTTCATCAGCTAGTGCGAGAGGTTTGCACTGTTCACTGAGCGGGATATCCCACTAAGCGAAATGCGGACTGTCAGCCGTTCTTTGCTTGGGACACGCAGCGTGAGAGTTGAACAGGACCACTCGGCTGAGGGGTAGTTGTCCGTCCAAGGGTAGATTGCGCCACTCAGGGTCCGGTTCGGAAAGGGTTCGGTCGCGATGCCCGTAAGCCGTTGAGCGCGTTGGGGCGCTCGAAAGTTAAAGCAGGATGACGTCACCCAGGGCTTTTTTCTAACGCTCGCACTCGCTACTGCAATTTGTGCAATGCAATGAGCCGACGCACACGAATCGTTGGTGAATTTTCTGGCGTTCGGCGTATAAGCGGTGAAACAAGAAGCGTTCAGTGACTTTCAGTCACACTCAGAGGTGCTGCGATGCAGCAGGGAGATTCCTCGATGAACAGGCATGCAGTTCGTGCGACGTTCGTTGCGACCGTTGGTGCAACACTGGCTCTGGTGAATACCGCAGCTGTTGCGGCAAAGCCAGCGCCGCCACCCCCACCCCCACCCCCGCCGACGCCGACATCGTGTGTTGGAGTGGCGGGACTCGGCGTCTTCCCCGCCATGGTCTATCCAAAGGCGAAGTACAAGACCGTGAAGAAATTCGGCGGAACCTTGGCCTACGACGGCTCCGACATCTATCTTGCCGACAGCAATGGCAAGTGTTCGATCCTGATAGCGAGCTCGGCGAACATGGGTGGGCTCAGTTACAGGCAGATCGGCACCGAAGGGCGAGTCGCGTGGGTGGACGGGTCAAACATCAGGCTGGTGAAGTTCCACGTTGTCAGTGGCGCTGTCGTCGAGTCGCTGCCTTTGACTTCTTCGATCATCTACACGGCGAGCTTGAACGACGTTGAACTAAGCGCGGATGGCCAGACGATCTACTATGCGGATGAGATCAAGACCATCGATGGCAGGTGGATCGATACGCTCTACTCGATCAGCCTTGCCACCTGCAGCGCGAATTGCACCCCGCAGACTCTCTATACGTTCAATGACGACAACGGCGTGGGCTGGCTCTCCGTCAATGCGGCAGGCGATCGCCTGTACATGAGCATCCACGATCGCGTGCCGAATATCAGATCCATCTCGTTCCTGCAGAAGAACCAGGATGGGACGTGGTCGTCACTGCGCCAGGTCGTCAGCAATCAGGATGGCGGCTACCAGACCATCAGCGGATTTGCGGCAACCGCGTTCGGCCGATGGGATTACAACAACAGTTCGGTTCCTAAGGCCGTGGTGTCCTATGTCGTTGAGCGCACGTCCGGCTACACCACGGACATCGTCGACGTCACCAACTGCGCCGCGACGATCGCCGCACAGGGGTCTTGCCTGAGTTCAGGTGAGAGCGTGGTTGTCAAAGCGGGTGTTGCGGGCTCCGGCTCGAGTTTCACTTCGACCCCTTCGTCATCGACCACTGGAACTCCCAGTCTGCTGGTTGCAAGCGGCGGATCCGTCATTGATGTGGGTTTGGGAACTTCGGCGCCCGTGACGTTGCTACAGGGTGGGGCCGCGGACTCGGCGGACTGATTCAGCAGGGGCGACTAATGGACATCCGTGCGGGGCCTCGATGCCGCGCTGCGCCAGCATCTCCTCGACATCCCGCAGGCTGAGGGTGAACCGGAAGTAGAGCCAGACGGCCAGCCGGATGACGTCCGGCGGAAATCTGTGGCGCTTGAAGGAGATGGGCTTCATGCGCATTCCTCCGTTCGGGGTAATTCTGCCCCTAAACGGAGAATGCCTAAAGTTAAGCTGACAGCACCTCAGGGTGGACGCAGACGCGACCAGAATCCGCGATTCGCTCAGCGCTGCCGGCCAACGCGGCTTCGATGCCTCGGTGAAATTCAACCTTGGCGCGTAACTATCGCCATTGATGATCCGTCACGACGAAGATCTGTTCATCTGAGGAGTTCGAGGCATGAATAGCATCCGCATTGTTTCTATCGCGTTCAGTAGCTTGCTTGTGTGAACAGGCATTGAAGTTTGACCAAGACGTTAATAGGGATCGCTCTCACGGACATTGTTCACAGGCGCCGCAGTTCCACTCGGCGATTGCGGGCACGGCCTTCGGGCGTGTCGTTGGTTGCCTGAGGCGACGATTCGCCGTGGCCCGCGGTCGACAGGCGACCGTCGGCGATGCCGTAGCGGCCGACGAGCGCGGCCTTCACCGCAGCCGAACGACGCTTCGACAGTTCGAGGTTCGCCGCATCGTTACCAACGCCATCGGTGTGTCCGTCGACCTGCAGCTTCCAGTCCGGGTGCGCCGTGAGCACGCCCGCAATCTCTTTTAGGATGCGTTCAGATTCCGGACGAATGTCAGCGCTGTTGAACGAGAAATAAATGCCGTAGACCTGCGCGACCTCGTTGCGTGTCAGTAAGCTCTCAATGGAGTCCGGCGACTCTTTCGGCACCGGGAACTCGATGCGCAGAACCGTGGAGGAGTTTCCTCCGCCAGTCCATTTCAGGATGAGCGGGTTGGCCGGATCATCAAGTACGAAGTACTCGTAGGGTGCGCGACCGCTTGCGCTGTTACAGCTGCCTTTGGCATGAATTGCGGGCAGCTTCGTACTGCGGCCGTTGACCAGCACGGTGAGCATCGGCGTCGGTCCCGGGACGCGTGCAAGTTCACACGGGTATTCGCCTTTGACCAC
>Ga0315283_10005297_pt1 | contig 11368 bp, 10 predicted proteins | sample YL17G09_0_MG_FD_204541 | JGI IMG/M metagenome (GOLD analysis project Ga0315283, IMG submission 204541) | Sediment microbial communities from Yellowstone Lake, YNP, Wyoming, USA - YL17G09_0 | ecosystem: Environmental > Aquatic > Freshwater > Lake > Sediment | place: USA: Wyoming | collected...
CGGGTGGGCTTCGGGCAGGGCGTCTGGGACACGTTCTCCAGCGACTACACGGCGAACTGTCTCGCCTGGACACATCACCGCGACAACCCTGTGATTTCGCCTTCGGGATCGACCTGGAAGGGTCGCTGGACGGGGAACCCCGAAATCCTCCAACTCGGCAAACGGATGTTGCTGTACTACCGCGGCAGCGGTGTGATTCCGGGCGAAGCAGCCGGCTTTCATGACCGGATCGGTGTCGCCGAGCTAGGCACCCTGGGTCCCGAACGGCTCGGATTCCAGGATCTGAACAACGGCAGTCCAGTCGTGAACATCGGCAGGGACGGCGACTTCGACGGGCAGGATGTACTCGATCCCGCCGCAGTCGAATTCAAAGGGGAAATTCTTCTTTACTACTCCGCAATCGGCAAGGGACCCAACAGCATCGGTCTGGCCGTCAGTGCTGATGGCGAGCGATTCAAGAAGATTGGTAAGGTCCTGGAAGGCCGATCACCGGACGCAATCGTCAGCGGCGATACACTCTTCCTGTGTTACCAGAAGCGCACTGCTGACGGGTACAACGTGTATATGGCGTACTCTCTTGACGGCCGGACCTTTTCCCTTATGGGAAGCACGCCGGTCCTTGCCGCCCAGGAAAAGCAGTGGGACGCGAAATCTATAACGACCCCCCGCATTTTCAAAGAGAAAGAATGGTACTACATGGTGTACGGGGGAAGTGCGGATTTTGTGGATGAACCGGAATACTTCGGCCTTGCCCGCTCCCGGGACCTCCTGCATTGGGAACGCCACCCCGGCAATCCGATTTTCAGTGCCGGGGCCCACGCAACCGCAGACGGCGGGGCGATCCGGTTTCCGGCGATTATTGATGTTGGCAACTATGCGGTGATGCTGTACGAAGGGAGCCGCGGGAGGTCCAGCTGGGATCTCCAATCGTCCATTTGTATGGCCTGGATAGCAAAAAGATAGACCACGTTGTCGATGTTCCTCTCAAACCTCACACGCATGAATATTTCCTCCTACTCCGAGACAGAGCGCCGCGCGGTGCTTGAATGAACTTTCACATTCTTGACTGGATCATACTTGCTCTCTACCTCGCCGCGTCGGTGTTTATCGGTCTCAGGGCGCGGAAGTACGTTGAGAACATGGAGGGCTATCTCGTCGCCGGGAGGCGTGTGGGCGTTGCGCTGGGTTCTGCGACGCTGATGGCCACGGAAATCGGCATCGTCACATTCATGTATATGGGGGAGCTGGGATACATGACCGGCTTCTCCTGCTTTGTACTGGGCATCATCGGTCTGCTGGGGTACCTGGTCATTGGCAAAACCGGCTTCCTGGTCTCCGCCATGCGCCGGTTGCGCGTGATCACGATTCCGGAATTTTATGAACTCCGGTACGGACGCGGCGTGCGCCTGCTGGGGGGGAGTGTCCTTTTCCTCGGCGGTGTCTTGAATATGGGGATTTTTCTGAAATTTGACGGCATCTTCCTGACTGAAGCCATCGGACTCTCCCCGGATCTCCTGGCTGTGGTGATGGTGGTGATGCTGCTCATTGTTGTGAGCTACACGATTCTGGGGGGTATGTTTTCGGTGGTCATCACCGACTTCATGCAGTTTATCGTGCTGATCATCGGTATGCTCGTGGCGACCATCGCCGTGCTGGTACACGTGAGTGTAGCCGATATCGCGTCGGTGGTATCACAACGGTTTGGTGAGGCGGGTGTAAATCCGCTGGTGCATGAACGTTTCGGGCCGGTGTTTATCGTATGGATCCTGATTGCGACCGTCGCGACGTCGGCCCTCTGGCAGCCGGCAACGTCCAAGGCGCTGGCCTCCGACAGCCCAGAAACGGGCCGGAAGCTGTTTCTGTACACGGGATTGACACTGGCCGGGCGTTCCATGATCCCGATGTTCTGGGGTGTGGCGGCGCTGACGGTGCTGGGACCGGATGTGCCCCCTTCGGCAGCGATGCCGCGTCTCCTGGGCATGGTGGTGCCCACAGGATTTCTGGGTCTCATGATTGCCGGGATGCTTGCGGCATCCATGTCCACCTACAGCGCCTATATGCTGGCATGGAGCTCTGTAGCGACACGCGACATCATTGCGCCGCTACTCAGGAACAGGTTGTCGGAATCCAACACAATTCTCTTCACACGGATCATCGCATTGCTGATCGGGATATTCCTGCTGGTCTTCGGGTTACTGTATGAGATTCCTGCGACGGCATTTCAGTATCTCGCGCTCACGGGTGCGATATACGGTGCCGGAGCGCTGGGGTGTGTGGCAGGCGGGGTGTACTGGAAGAAGGCGAATCGTGTCGGGGCGTATGCCTCGCTGGTGATGGGTGCGGTGGCGCCGCTCGCTTTCCTCATCCTCACTTTCGTACGGGAGTCATTGCCTGCCTGGATGATCTTCCTCACGGATGTGAATATTTCCGGTTTCCTGAGCTTCGTGCTGGCGGCAGGAGGGATGATTTTCGGTTCGCTTCTCACGCAGCGTTCACATCCACCCGTACAACTGGTGTACCCGGCGGCGGAGTGAGGCTATTGCTGCATCCCGGCTCTCCACCGTTCCTGCTGCGTCAACTCGAACACCTTCCGGAATACCTTTTCCTCCACTTCGGACATCACCGTGTTGCGGCGTCCCATTACACGACGGGCGACATCCAGACTGCGTTCAAGATCGTAGACACTCATCTCCTCGGCGCCGCCCCAGGCGAAGGAAGGGATGCTCTTGGGGGGAAATCCCGCGCCGAACACGTTGCTCGAGATGCCCACGACGGTTCCCGTGTTAAACATGGTGTTGATTGCGCTTTTTGAGTGATCACCCATAAAAAGACCCGCGAACACCGAACCGCTGTCCACCGCTTCTCCGTTGATGGTCACCCGCACATGTCCGTAGTTGTTCTTGAGGTCGCTGTTGTTCGTGTCAGCGCCGAGATTCACCCACATACTCAAGTACGAGTGCCCCAGGAAACCGTCGTGTTGCTTGTTGGCAAAACCGTGGACGATGGAGGATTCCACCTCGCCACCGACCTTGCACACCGGACCGATACTCGTACACTCATAGATTTTCGCTCCGGCCTTGACCCTGGATCCTTCTCCGACGCTCGCAGGCCCTTCAATCGTCACATGGGGGAAGATGAGCGCATTCTTTCCAATGTAAATCGGACCCTGTTCGGCGTCCAGCACCACACCGGGTTTCACCGTTGCTCCCTCTTCGATGAAGATCGCATCCGGGTTCACGAGATACACGCCCTCATGCACATGCCCTGCGATTTTCCTGGGGATGCCGGCGGTGAGCATATGAAAATCGGCCGTGATCTCTCCGCCGTTGGCGTTCACCAGATCCCATGGATAGTTGATTGTTCGTACGTTCACATTCTGTTGTTTGATGCCGTCGAAGTCGGCGGCAGAGGGCGCATCCGGCAAACCGGGTCGCAGCCGGTCCAAGGCGCTCCCACTCACCCGCGCGGCCACCAGGGTGTCGCCCTGGACGTACACCGTGTCTTCGCCATGGAGGGGAATCTGTGCTGCAAAGGATTCGTCGGCGATCACGCGTCCGTTGAGGAAGAGACAGCTCGAGGCCGGCACACTGTTGACGGGAATGCCGGGATTCTGTTGGCGCACCAGGTCGCTCAAATAGCTGCGTGAGCGGAGCGTAACGGGGACGCCGGGATAACACCGGACGAGTTTCTGGCGCAGCGTGGTCATGCCGCACCGGAGTTCGTACGTCGGGCGCATGTACACGAGAGGCAGCAATTGATTGTAGCCTGGATCTTCAAAGATGCATATGGACTGTGTCATCGTCGGCACTCCGGTAGATTAGAACACCCTGGATTCCCAGGTGTCGTTGTACAGGCCGGTGAGTTTGGCGGCCGCGTCTTTGTCAAGGAAGGCATAGGCCTTCCGGTGCAATTGGATGATCGATGCCGGGCACATGGCGGTAATGGGTCCTTCGACTGCGGCTTTAATTGCGTTTGCCTTGGCGGACGAAGTGGCCAGAAGGAGCAACTCTTTCGCGTCCATGATTGTCCCGACACCCATGGTAATCGCAAATTTCGGCACCTCCTCGGAATTCCTAAAAAAGCGAGCGTTATCCATCCGTGTGGTGCCCGTGAGTGTTTTGATGCGCGTGCGTGACCCGAGCGATGAACCGGGCTCATTGAAGGCGATATGGCCGTTCCCGCCGATTCCGAGCACCTGAACGTCAATGCCGCCGAATTCCTGGATCCGCTGTTCGTACCAGGCACAGAACGCATCGAAGTCCCTGGTCATACCCATGGGGATGTGCACGTACCGGTGATCGAGGTTGATATGCTTGAAAAAATTCTCCTGCATGAAATAGTGATAGCTCTGGTCGTGTTCCGGCGGCAGACCGACATATTCATCCAAATTAAACGTTGTGACTTTGGAGAAGTCCAGTCCTTCTTCCCTGTGCATGCGGCCCAGTTCCCGGTACAGCCCCAGCGGTGTACTTCCGGTGGCGAGGCCCAGGACAAGATTGGGTTTCTTGCGGAGATGGTCGGCGATAAACCGTGCGGCCTCTTTGCTCATCTGTTCGTAGGAATCCTTGACGATCACCAGCATCGGATATCTCCTTTCGCTTGTGCGGGCCGGGGCTTGCTTACCTCGCGAAGCCATAAGGGCGCATACGCGCTCAAAGGTAGAAAGCCCCCTGAAGAAAGGCAAGCGCGAGTTGCGTGTGTGATACGATTGTGCTAAGTTGACGAACCATGGAAATGACCGCGCCAAAACGGGAGCTGGGACTCCTGCAGACATCATCGATCGTTGTGGGAACCGTGATCGGTTCAGGCGTCTTTCTGAGCCTGCCGATCGTTGCCGGGATCGGCGGCACCCCGCTCATGACCGTGCTTATCTGGTTCCTTGGCGGTGTGATCTGGGTTCCGCAGATCCTCATCCTTGCAGAGATGGGCACCGCATACCCGATTCAGGGGGGGCCGTACTATTACCTGAACAAGGCGGGTTCCCCCTTTCTGGCATTCCTCTACACATGGACGGCGTTCCTCACCAGCGATACGCCGACGTTAACGATCGTGGCGCTCGGAGCGATGTCAGCACTGAAATTCTTTTCCCCCGTCTTTGCGGACCCGGTCTATTCGCGCGTAATCGCCGCGGCGATGATCATCACGCTGGCAGGGCTCCATTACCGGAGTGTCCGCACCGGCGGAAACTTCCAGATTATTCTGACCGTTGCCAAGCTGACGCCGCTTCTTGCGATCGTCGTGCTCGGGTTCTTTTTCCTGCGTTCCGGCAATCTCGGCAGCACGGGTGTCGTTGCCGACGCCGGTACGACATTCGGAATCATCGCCGCGGGCCTCTCTTCGACACTCTGGTCGTATGCCGGATTCGCCAATATTCTGTACATGGCCGGAGAAGTGAAACGGCCAGAGCGGACCCTTCCCGTTGCGCTTATCGGGTCCCTGCTCTTCATCACCTTGGCCTACACCCTGATCGCCCTGTGTACCTCCGCGATCGTCCCGTTCACAGATCTGGTTGCGGCGAAAGGTGATTTTGTGAACCCATTCAACTATCTGGGTGTCGGGGCGCAGATTGCCGGCGGCGTGTTTGCTGTCGCGGCGTTTGTATCGATGCTGGGGGTGCTCAACGCCAGCATCATGACGCAGCCGCGACTGGAGTACGCAATCGCGCGTGACGGGCTGTTCTTCTCGGTGTTCGGACACCTGCATCCGAAGTTCCTCACGCCGGATTATTCCATTCTGATTCAATCCGGACTTGCGATTGTCCTGTTCCTGCTTGGCGACATCGAAAACATGCTCGGATATTTCACGATGTCGTACGCCCTGCAGAACGCCCTGGTGTACGGGGCGATCTTTTTTCTGCGTGGACGGGAGGATTACCGCCCAACGTATCGCTCCCCCCTCTGGCGTGTGATGGCGGCACTGGCTATCCTCACACAAGGACTTGTTGGGGTGGGCACGTTCTTAGCGTATCCGGCGGGGGGGATCCTTGCGTCGTTGGTGCTTATCGTGTCAGGACTTCCCATCTATTTCTATTACACTTCCAGGAAACGTCAACAGCCTCCGGCATGACCATGAAGTGTTTTCTGAATGGTGTTGTGCATACCGTCAACCCCTTCCTTCCCCGTGCGGAAGCCGTCGTCACGCAGGGAAGCAGGATCATCTTTGTCGGGACATCATCCGCGGCCAGGAGGTTTGCGGGTGAGGGGGCAGAAGTGATTGACCTGCAGGGCCGCCTTCTCTTGCCGGGGTTTATCGATGATCATGTCCACTTCGTGCTGGGCGGAACACAGGTGGACGGGCTCAACCTGCGCGGCTGTACAAGCACTGCGGCGTTCATCGCCGGAGTCGGAGCGTACGTCCAGTCCCACCGGGGCGCGTGGGTGACGGGCGGAGATTGGGACCAGGAGGCATGGGAGGCGAAGACCCTGCCACGGAAGGAGTGGATCGATCCGGTTTCCTCGGATACGGCGGTGTTCCTGCCGCGATTCGACTGGCACATGGCTCTGGCGAATACGGTCGCACTGCAGCGCGCCGGCATAACACGCGATACGCCGGACCCGCCCGGGGGCAGGATCGAGCGTGATACAACAACAGGCGAACCAACGGGTATCGTGAAGGATGCGGCGATGGAGCTTGTCCTGGGGGTCGTCCCCAAACCCGCGTCCCACGATCTGGAGCACGCCGTACTCAAAGCACTCGGAGAAGCGCGAAGGGCTGGGGTCACCTCGGTGCATGACATCGCCGAAGAAGCCCACATCCCGGTCTATAAGAAACTTGAGGGTGAGGGGAAATTGACGTGCAGGATCTATGCACGTCTCCCCCTCGCGGGATATCAGAAGCTGATGCGTGAGAGGGCACGACACGCGCACGGCGACGACCTGGTGAAGGTGGGATCAATGAAGGCCTTCGCTGACGGATCGCTCGGCTCGAACACCGCATGGTTTTTCGAACCATATCTGAATGAATCCACGACAGGGCTGGCCATGGAAGCCCTGACCAGCGGTCTGCTGCGCACGTGGGCAGTGGATGCGGACCGGCATGGTCTCCAGCTGTCGATTCATGCGATCGGTGACCGCGCCAACGACGAGGTGCTGGGGATCTTCGAGGATATCGTGCGCACGAACCCGCCGTGGGACCGCCGGTTCCGGATCGAACATGCCCAGCACGTGCGCAGGTCCGACGTTGGACGTTTTGTCGCTCTGGGCGTGATTGTGTCGGCACAACCATACCACTGCATCGATGACGGCGTATGGGCAGAAACCCGTATTGGCGCGGAGAGGGCGACAAGTTCGTATACCTTCAAAACGTTTCTTGACGCCGGTGTGCGGGTGTGTTTCGGCAGCGACTGGACCGTTGCTCCGTTGAACCCGATTCTGGGCATTTATGCCGCGGTTACCCGTGCCACGCTCGACGGAAAGCGCCCGGGGGGATGGATTCCGGCGGAACGGTTGACTGTGGAAGAGGCGGTGCGGTGTTACACGATCAACAATGCCTACGCTTCTTTTGAAGAACAGCTCAAAGGGAGCATTGAGGCGGGCAAACTCGCGGATATGGTGGTGCTCTCGGAAAACATTTTCACGATCCCGGCCGAGGCGATCAAAGATGTGCGTGTGGAGATGACGGTGGTGGGAGGAGAACGGTACGATGTGTAGGCATTCAACCCGCTCTTGCCAGAAGCCGTTCGAGATAGCGTGATTTCATCTGCTTGCTTGCCATAACCTGTTTCAACGGGGGCAGAGACAGGATCACGCCGAGTATGGCCGCCATGGCGCGGTGATTCCACAGGGCCTGATTGTCGAAGATCAGATTTTGCAGTTTTCCCCGTTCGATGGCCATCAATACCACTTTGTGGACGGAATTCACAGGCGTAACCGCACGTTCGGGCCGTTCCGTCAGCCGGATTCCTTCATTTTGTGTGGGGTCCGGAGTATATCGGTCAACGGTTCCCTGTGCCGGTCCACAACATAGGCCCATAAGACAAACAGCCAGGCGGCGTTGCCGGCTAGTGCGATGGCGGCTTCACTGGGAGGTGGCGGACCGAAGATGTTCCCCGTATAGATCAGCACGAGAATGACCAGGAGCGACCATAAGCCGTATGAACCGTAACGATCCCGCACCCTTGTACATCTCAGGTACAGGACAAGTCCGGCCAGGAACAGGCCGAGTTCGAGCAGAAGGGTTCCCCAGAGCGAGTTCCAGAGTCCGAGACCGACGTACACCGTACTGCCGAACCCGAGCGGGAGGTCCGGACGGTGCGTCAGCAGGTCGAGGATCCAGTGGCTGAACACCGTGCCGGCGACCACGAGGGCGTTCCGCACCTTGCTCCGGAACCCGTAGTACACGAGTCCGGTGAGCAGCGACCAGGCAAGAGCACCGGGCAGACTATGAGTAAACGGATAGTCGTAGAAGTCCAGTGGGGTCATGACGGTATTGCCCGGATCAATCCGCACGTGCTCGAATCCCAGGAGCAGGAACAGCGGCCAGAGGAGGTCGACCAGCTGGGTGGCAAGAAAGAGCGTACCGAGGGAAACGTCAGGCGCGGCTCTTTTTGCGCCGAGAGCCACGGCGTAATGACCGATAAACATGGATGCCTCCTCTCGCGATCGTCCGGCCGGGGCCGGCGCTGTGTCAGGCGAGTCCAAACAGTGTGAGCAGCCCTTCGCCGACCCACCGGATGGCTTTGCCGATAGGCAGAATATCGATGTTCAGACCCCGTTCGGCGATGATAATACCGAGCAGAAGAAACGTTCCGTATTTATAGAAAGCCCGGACATTCATCTCGTCTTTGATGTTGAGGGCCTGCAGCAGTACGTGCGATCCGTCAAGGGGCGGGATGGGTAAGAGGTTAAAGACGAAGAGTCCGAGGTTGACATACACTCCGGCGATCAGTGCGTTGAGGATCCAGGTGTACACGACATTTTCTTCATACGGGGCCGTGAGCAGGACAATCTTGATGATCCCCGCGATCAGGAAACTGAGGCCGAGGTTGGAGAGAGGCCCGGCGACGGCGATCAGGGCATCGTCGCGGCGCGGGTTGGCCAGCTTGGACCTGTCGATTATGACGGGTTTGGCCCAGCCAAAGCCCGCGATGATGAGGAGGAGAAAGCCGAACGGATCGATGTGTTTCACCGGGTTGAGGGAGTAGCGTCCCATACGCCGGGCCGTATCGTCACCCAGGTGGAAGGCAACAAAGGCGTGTGCGAACTCATGCACGGTGAATCCGAGAATAATACCCGGAAGGACCTGGAGGATATAGCCGATGTCGAGGTTGGTCATGGAGGAGAGTCAATCATTCTTCTTGTGTAGTCTGTATCCGCTTCCGGGGCCGCGCGGTCTCTAACTGCCTCCTCAATGATAGGGAGGTGCGTGGTGTGATGCAACACCCGGTCGGCGGCGGCGTTGCTTTTCAGACGGTATGTTTGTAAACTACCCATTCAGGCGGCTTTCCGGGACTCCGGTCTCAGACCCAATTCGTATCACACGGAGTTGCCATAGATGAAGGGACGGACGGTCCTGGTGACCGGAGGGACAGACGGCATCGGCAAACAGACTGCCCTCACACTTGCCCTCATGGGCGCTTCTGTTATCATCCACGGCAGGGATCCGGCCAGGACCGCCATTGCCGCGGCCGAAATCCGCGCAAAGACCAACAGCGGGGCTATCGAAACCACCGTTGCCGACTTTTCTTCTCTCGCCCAGGTCCGCCAGTGTGCCGCAGACATCAAACTCCGGTTCCCGGAACTTCACGTTCTCATTCATAATGCCGGTGTGTTCATGAATGAGCGCGTGGTGACCGTTGACGGCCTTGAGGCTACGCTCGCGATCAATCACGTTGCTCCGTTTCTCCTGACGCACCTCCTCCTCGATCTGTTGAAAAAGAGCGCACCTGCGCGTGTGATCTCCGTGAGTTCGATTGCTCACACACGTGCCAAACTGGATTTCGGGAATCTGCAGTGGGAAAAGGCGTTCGAAGGGTATGGTGCGTATGCTCTCTCCAAGCTTGCGAACGTTCTTTTCACCGTGGAACTGGCCAGACGCCTGAAGGGAACCGGCGTGACCGCCAATTGTCTTCATCCGGGAGTTATAGCAACCAAACTGTTACAGACGGGCTTCGGCAATGTGAAAGCCAGCCCCGTGGGGAGGGGCGCTGGAACCTCAGTCTATCTTGCTTCCTCACCAGACGTGGAAGGGGTGACCGGAAAATATTTCGTACATTCCCAGGAAGCGCACGCCTCTCCGGTGGCAGAAGACGCCATTCTGTGCTGGACCTTCTGGGAAACAAGCGAACAGCTGGCAGGTATTGCCCCTTCATGAGTAAGATCATCTGGCAATGGCATACATATCAACAGCTCTCCACGGACCTTCTGTATGCCATTCTCCGTTTGCGCCAGGAAGTTTTTGGTGTTGAACAGTCGTGCGCGTATCTGGATCTGGATGGGCGCGATCGGTATTCGCTGCATCTCACCGGCCACGATGCCGATGGGGAACTGGTGGCGTACCTTCGCCTTGTGGAACCCGGGAAACGTTTTCCCGAACCATCCATCGGCCGCGTGGTCACAAGTCAGAAAGTCCGCCGGTCCGGCGTGGGGAAGGTGCTGATGGCAGAGGGGGTAAGGAAAGCGGCCGGAATGTATCCGGGGCAGCCCAACCGTATCTCCGCCCAGCAGTATCTTGAGCGATTCTACAACGGTTTCGGTTATGTGCGGGCGGGGGAGGTGTATGATGAGGACGGTATTCCGCACGTCGACATGGTGAGGCCGTAGCCCGGTAGTGTTTTCGGAGTTCTGCAGGAGGTCCGGAAGGCGCCCTCAGGGTGCGGAGAGCTTCACATGGGAGCACACAGCGGCAGGACATATCGCGCAACGACCATCATCACCGGCGCATCGTCGGGCATCGGGCGTGCTGCGGTGCTGGCTTTTGCCCGGGAGGGTGCACGGCTGGTTCTTGCCGCGCGCAGTCCGGAGCCGCTTCGCCGCACGGAGACCGATGCACGTGCCGCGGGTGCCGAGGTGCTGGTGGTTCCGACCGATGTGACGGACGAAGCGAGTGTGGCACAGCTCGTCCGGGACACGCTTGACCGCTTCGGCCGGATCGATATTGTTGTGTGTAACGCCGGCGTGTATCATCGCTGTGCGGTCCGTGATCTGGCCCTTGCCGACATTGAACGGTGTATGGCGGTCAATTATTATGGAACGGTTCATCTGATCCGCGCCGTGCTTCCACACCTGCTGGCGCAACGATCGGGACATATTGTGGCGGTCACCTCTGTTGACGGGAAAAAGGGCTTGCCGCCCGATGCCGCGTACGTGGCCTCCAAGTTTGCGACAACGGGTTTTATGGACGTGCTGCGGCAGGAGCTGCACGGCACCGG
>Ga0315283_10005301_pt1 | contig 11366 bp, 14 predicted proteins | sample YL17G09_0_MG_FD_204541 | JGI IMG/M metagenome (GOLD analysis project Ga0315283, IMG submission 204541) | Sediment microbial communities from Yellowstone Lake, YNP, Wyoming, USA - YL17G09_0 | ecosystem: Environmental > Aquatic > Freshwater > Lake > Sediment | place: USA: Wyoming | collected...
GATGATATTTGTCGTCGTCGAAGAACTCGTTCCGGAGTCTCAAAGAGGAGGTAATCCTGATCTGGCGACCGGAGGGGCAATGATTGGTTTTGCAGCGATGATGGTGCTTGACGTTGCGTTTGGTTAAATCGTCGGGATAGAGTATGCGCTTTCGCCCCGGCGAATCCGCCTGAGGCGAACATTCCCAATCGTTCCTCCCTGCGAGGCTTTTGCCTCTTTATTTCAGAATGTATAGTTGACTATTGGTAAAAAATCCGCTCGCATACGCTATCCCCGTCTCACATGCTCTTTATCGACTTAGGATCGACGATACTCACCCTTGTTAATCCTCATTCTGCACATATATAATAGACTCAATGCGCGTACCGTATGAATGGATAAAGGAGCTTGTCGAAATTTCCGCTACGCCTGATGAGGTGTCGGAAAGGCTTACAATGATCGGGCTGGAAGTCGAGGGGACTGAAACTGTTCAAAATGAAATTGTCTTCGAGGTGAATGTTACCCCCAACAGGCCGGATTGCCTGAGCATCATCGGCATAGCGCGGGAATTGGCAGCTGCCTTTCAGACACACCTGAAAATGCCTCCGCATGAGATTGAGGAACCACAGCCGCAGTCGGAGTACTCAGTTGATATTGCTGACGCGGAGCTCTGTAACCGATACGCCGGGCGCGTGATAACAGGCGTTACCATCGCCGAATCCCCTGCATGGATAAAGAAGCGCCTTGAGCAGTGCGGCATACGGTCGATCAATAATATTGTCGATATCACCAACTACATGCTTCTGGAGTTCGGGCATCCCCTTCACGCATTCGATGCAGATACCCTGCTCGGCAATAAGGTTATCATCGGCGCGCCGAACACTCTCAGGGGGCCGCACCTCCGGCCCAAATTTAAGACCCTTGATGGTATTGAGCGGGAAATACCTGAAGACTCCCTGTTGATATGGGATGCAGTAATGCCCGTCGCGGTTGCGGGAATCATGGGTGGTTCTGCCACGGAAGTAACCGCCACGACAAAAAATATCTTTCTTGAGAGTGCATATTTTGCGCCTGCTTCTATCAGAAAAACCTCGAAGAAACTCGGCCTTGCGAGCGAATCTTCGTACCGGTTTGAAAGAGGTACTGATATCGAGTTCCTCGAAAAAGCCCTCGACAGGGCAGCGCTTTTAATGAGAGATATCGCGGGCGGAACAATCCATCAGATCATTGATGTCTACCCTGTCAAATATATTCCCGAACCTGTTGAGATTAATTATGCAAAAATAAACACGTTATTGGGGACAGCGCTGGCGGATATTGCAATCGACGAAATCCTGCAGCGTCTCGGTATTCCGTCGAGTAAAAGCGGGGATGCCGTCACGGTATTGCCTCCCGCGCACAGACGTGATATCAGGAACAACTGGGATGTTGCGGAAGAGGTTGCCCGCATTTTCGGCTACAATAACATCCCCACCACTGTTCCGAGAACCCCATTGTCTTCAGGCAGACTCGATCATAAGGCGATAAAGCTGAAAAAGATTCGGGAGGCGATGAGGAAATCAGGATTCAACGAGGTCATCAATTTCAGCTTTATGGGAGGGGCAAGCCTTGATCTTCTCTCCATACAGGACAACGACAGGAGGCGGAAGCAGGTGGTGATCAGTAATCCGCTCAGTCAGGACAGTTGCCTACTGAGGACGACGCTGCTGACGGCGTTGATCGCAAACATGCAATATAACCTTGACAGGGGGATGAAGCATATACGATTCTTCGAGATCGCACGGGTGTTTGAAGAAAAAACGGCCGCGCTTCCAGCGGAAGAATTAAGGCTCGGCGGGATATTGTTTGCGGAGAAAACCCCGTCGTTATGGAAAGAAGAAGCACAGGGTTTTTATGTGATGAAAGGCGCCCTGGAATCCCTGCTTGAGGAGTTGAGACTGAGCGGCTATTCCTTCACTCCTTCTTCTGAGCCGTTCCTTCATCCGGGTCAGTCAGCTGATATAACCGTGAAGGAGTCCTGCATAGGGCATATCGGCGTTCTGGCACCGGCTATTGTTGAGAAGCTCGACCTGAAAAAAATGAAGCCGGAGATTGTTGTCTTCGAACTGAACCTCGACTTCCTTCTCGCCCATACCCCTGATACGATACTGTACCGTTCCATCCCGAAATTCCCTCCTGTTGAGCGGGATATCGCGCTTGTGGTTGATGAGAAGATCCCCGCGGCCCGGGTTCAGGAGATCATACATTCCTTCCCGTCGGAGCTGATCGCCGGGATTTCACTCTTCGATTTTTTCAGGGGTAAAAGTATTCCTGCAGGCAAAAAGAGTCTGGCGTTCAATATTATTTACCGTTCGAATGAGAGAACACTCAGGGACGAAGAAATCGAAACCCTCCATGCCTCACTGGTGGAATACCTGATCGAAAAAACCGGCGGTGAGCTGAGAAAATAAGCAGGCGTGGACCATCAGTGAAGAATGGTATTGAAAAAAAGTAAGAGTTCTTTTTAGAATACAACTATACATGACAGGAGGTGATTATCATGTGCAAGAAATGTAGTTGCGGCAAAGGCGGCAAAAAGAAGTAGGGAAAGACTGGGTTCCGCCGAAGGAACTCCATTTGTGCTGATCGGGAGTGCAGAAGAAGTAGTGATTGCTATCGGATCCCGATAGCTTTCGGCCTGCATTTTAGCTGTTCTTCGAATGTGAAGTCATGAAGACACGCGCCAGAAGGCGCAGCTTTTCATGACTTTTTTTATTTGCACCACCCTCAACCTTGACTTTTCTTCCCAAGCCTGCTTAAATAGAAACGATTTCTATTTACCCCACGGAACGCATAATGACAGAAACGATTTCTTCAGCTCTGAAACAATTGAATCTTAAGGTAACCCCCAAGAGGCTCGCCATCCTTACAATCCTCATGAATGAACCGTCGTATCTGAGTCCTGAGGAAGTCTGGAAGAAGATGAAAAAGCAGTTCAGCCATATCGGGTTGCCGACGGTATACCGCAACCTCGAAGAGCTGGCAGCAGGGGATGTCATCTCAAAGGTCACCCATCCTAACCGGCAGCTCTATTATTATTTTTGTGCAAACAGGGACCATCACCACCACTTCGTCTGTCTTTCGTGCCGTAATGTTGAAGACATCAATTTTTGCGCACTCGATGCCCTGCAGAAGGAAGTGAAGAAGAAACTCAATGGAAAGATCATTTCTCATATTCTTCAGGTGAACGGCTACTGCCGTAATTGCCTGAACAAGAAAGAAGGGGGAAATGAAATTTAAACAGTCGCTTGCGGTATTTGTTGCTATCGTTCTGGGCTGTTCCTTTTTTGCATGCGCAAAGCGAAGTGAAGAACCTGTTCAGATGAAAAAACTCAGGGTGGTGACAACGCTTTTCCCACTGTATGATATGGCCAAAAGCATTGGAGCAGACAAGACGGAAGTAGTATTGCTTGTGCCGCCTGGAGTAGAAGCCCATTCGTTTGAACCCAGACCCAGTGACATTTTCAAAATCAATGAAGCCGATATTTTTGTGTACACAGGGAAATTTATGGAGCCATGGGCTGAGGACGTCATCAATGGAGCCGTTAATAAAAACCTTGTCGTCGTAGATGCGAGCCATGGCGCAAAGATGATTCCGGGGGTATCCCACGATGCCGATGAGCCGGCAGGATCGCTTGACCCGCACATATGGCTGGATTTCGAAAATGCCGGAATTATGGTGAAAAACATTCTTCAGGCATTCCAGATTAAGGACAGCGCGAACAAGGCTTTGTATGAGCAGAAAGCCGGTGAATACAGCAGAAAACTGACCGAGCTTGATTCCCTATACAAAACAACTCTTGCTGCCTGCAAACACAGAACAATCGTCTACGGCGGCCACTATGCATTCGGTTATCCGGCCAGGCGGTACGGCTTAAGGTACCTGTCCGCTCAGGGGGTCTCGCCGGATGCCGAACCGACAGCTAATGATCTGATTAAGCTTGTGGAGCAGATTAAAAAAGGCAGGATCATGTATATTTTTTACGAAGAATTGACCAGTCCCAGGATCACCGAAACCATCGCCGGCGAAACCAATGCAGAAATGCTGCTGCTCAACGCGGCCCATAATGTGTCCAGGGACCAGCTCGATCAGGGGGTTTCTTTATTCGATATCCTCAGAAGAAATCTCGAAAACCTCAGCAAAGGACTGGAGTGCCGGTGAAAATACTTTCTGTCGAACAGCTCGGGTTTCGGTATAACTCAGTCGAGGTGCTGAGCGATATCTCTTTCAGTGTTGATGCAGGAGATTATATCGGGCTGGTAGGGCCGAACGGTTCAGGCAAAACCACGGTAATAAAGATAATCCTCGGCCTTCTGCAACAGGAAAAGGGTTCGGTTACGTTATTCGGTACGGATTCATCCGCATTCAGGGACAGGCAGAGAATCGGATACCTGCCGCAGAAACCGACACATTTCAATCCCCACTTCCCGGCTACGGTGAAAGAGATCGTTTCCCTGGGATTATTCTCGAAGCAACGCTTTCCGAAACGTATTACGAAGGACGATCAGGCATTGATATACGACGCCATGGCTATGGCTGAAGTCCTTGATATCAGTGATGCGCTGATCGGTGAACTATCAGGCGGGCAGCAGCAAAGGGTATTGGTTGCAAGGGCGGTTGTCAATAAACCGGAGCTGCTGATCCTCGACGAGCCGACAACTGCGCTCGATCCTGAAGCGAGAGAACATTTTTTTAAAGTCCTCTATGAGCTTAACCGCCGGGAAAATGTGACGGTCATTCTCATTACCCATGACATTGCGAGTATAGGGAAATATGCCTCCAAACTTCTGTATCTGGATAAGAAGGTCGTCTTTTACGGAAGCTTTGAAGACTTCTGCCTGTCGGAGAATATGACGCAGTATTTCGGTGAATTTACCCAGCACCTGATATGCCACAGGCATGATTGATATGGACATAGTCACTGCGCTCCAGTATGAATTCATCAGACGGGCCTTTATTGCAGGCTCATTTATCGCGCTTGTCTGTTCAATCCTCGGCGTGCTGCTTGTATTACGGAGGCTTTCTCTCATCGGCGACGGACTCGCCCATGTTACCTTCGGAAGTGTGGCAATCGCGCTGCTTCTCAGGCAGCACCCTGCCATCGTTGCTATCCCGATCGTCATGCTGAGTTCGCTGGGTATCCTGAAATTAATGCAAAAGGCCAGGCTCTACGGAGATGCTGCGATAGGAATCGTGTCGTCCATAGGCATTGCAGCAGGGATACTTATTGCGGCCCGATCAGGGGGCTTCAACGTCGATCTTTTCAGTTTCCTCTTCGGCAATATTCTGGCGATCAGCAATGCGGAAGTTATAACGTCAATCGCCTTATCAATTGTGGTGCTATCCGTCATAATTCTATTCTATAACGAGCATTTTTCGACTACCTTTGATGAAGAATTTGCTCGAGTATCAGGAATCAACGTGCAGAAGATCAATGCCCTGCTTGTCCTTCTGACTGGCATTACCGTTGTCCTTACCATGAAGGTAGTAGGTATTATGTTGACCTCTGCTCTCCTGATACTGCCTGCGGTAACAGCCCTCCAGATAGCAAAGAGCTTTAAGCATACTATGCTACTCTCTTCTCTGACCGGTGTTGCGTCGGTGATAATTGGCATTTACGCGTCATTGGTCCTGAACCTGCCGACAGGGGCGACGATCGTAATGGTGAATTTCTTCTTCTTTGTAATCGCGTTTTTGCTCCGGCATGTCGTACAGAAAAAGCGACGTTCAATACGTCCTGGCCTTCCCGAGTTATAAAAACCCTTGACATGCATTTCTTCTCTGTGATAACGTTTCATTAGTAGGACGCCACGAAGGCTAAAACAATGACCTGAAGGTCAGAGTGCTTTCGCGGCTTTTTTTTTGCCGCGGGAAAGGGGAATCAAATGAGGGCAAACAGTTTGGGTTCAAGAGTTAAGGGGGTGTTTTCTGTTTTTTATTTTCTGCTTTTGTGTCTGTGTGTTGCCGGTAACTCCTATGCCGCACATCCTTTGATTTCGGATGATCCAGGAACAACCGGCACGGGCAAGTTCAATCTCGAGGTGAATGCCGAATACGCAAATGACAACGGTGATTCGGAAACACAGCTTGCTGCAACGCTGTCAGCGGGAATAAGGGAGAATATCGATCTTGTCGTCAGTGTGCCGTATCTGTTCACAAGGATGGATGAGGGCGCTGAGACTCTTAAGGAAAATGGTTTCTCTGACATCACTCTTGAAGTGAAATGGAAATGCTATGAGAAAGACGGTTTCAGCTTTGCAATAAAGCCCGGCATTATTCTTCCCATCGGAGAAGAAGATAAAGGGTTGGGCGACGGAAAGGCGGCGTACAGCCTCCATTTCCTTGCAGCGAAAGAACTCGATCCGGTGACCCTCTACCTTGACCTTGGGTACATCAAAAACAGAAAAGAGTTGAGGGATATCTGGCATTATTCACTGGCGGCAGAATATGCGGTATCTAAACCGATTACGCTTGTTGCCAATATCGGCGGGGAGACAAATCCGGAACGGGAATCGAACGCACATCCATTGTTCCTGATCGGCGGTTTGATTTACAGTATAAATGAAAATATCAGCATTGATTTCGGATTGAAGACAGGACTGAACAAGGCGGAAGCTGATTATACAGTCCTTGCCGGAATAATTCTGGATTTTTAGGAGGCGGCTATGCATATGGCAGATGCGTTGCTTTCACCCGCAGTGGGAGGCGCTATGTGGGCGGGCTCACTGGGTACGATTATTTATTGCGCCAAAAAGTTAAGGGACAAGATGGATGAAAGGCTGATCCCTCTCATGGGAGTCCTCGGCGCCTTTATTTTTGCAGGGCAGATGATCAATTTCACGATTCCCATGACAGGTTCGAGCGGACACATCGGTGGAGGAATGCTCCTTGCGATTCTCCTCGGGCCGTATGCAGCATTTCTTGTGATTGCGTCCGTCCTTACGGTGCAGGCACTTTTCTTTGCGGACGGAGGATTGCTCGCGCTTGGAGCGAATATCTGGAATTTGGGCATTTATCCCTGTTTTATCGGGTATCCGCTCATTTACCGGTTCATTGTAAGGCCGAATGCATCTCCCCCGAGAATCACGTTTGCTGCTATTCTCAGTGTTGTTTTCGGACTTCAGTTAGGTGCGCTATCGGTCGTCCTTGAGACGGTTCTTTCAGGAATCACGGAGTTACCCCTGAATACTTTTCTCATGCTGATGCAACCAATACATCTTGCAATTGGTCTCATAGAGGGATTTGCTACGGCGGGCATTGTTATTTATGTGAGAACGCTGAGACCCGATATCGTCGATGATCTTGAAGGGGTCAAATCCCTTGCTTCAGGCGTCTCCCTGAAAAAAGTTCTTGTAACCATGGGCATACTCGCGGTCATTACCGGCGGAGCTTTTTCCTGGTTTGCCTCTACCCATCCCGATGGACTCGAATGGGCGATCGAAAGGATATACGGGAAACCGGAACTCCCTGAGAAACAGAATCCGGTGAAAGAGAATCTGGCGAAATTGCAGGAGAAAACAGCCATCCTCCCCGACTACTCATTGCCGTCAAAGGCGGGAAAAGAGGGTGAGGAACATGCTCCCTCCTGGCCTGCGGTTGACCCGGGTACATCGCTCTCCGGGCTGGTTGGCGGTATCATGGTCTTAATGCTGGTTGTCCTATTCGGGATAGGAATAAAAATAGCGCGTAAGCATAAAGAGCAACTGTGACATTCGATCTGGAATTTTTCAACCTTGGCTATCTTGATACGCTTTCCAATAAAGATACCCTTGTGCACAGAATTGATCCGAGGATAAAGATAATAGTCTCTTTTATCTTTATCCTCTTTGTTGTTTCTTTCCAGAAATACGAGATTTCATCTCTCATGCCCTTCTTCCTCTACCCGGTTTTTTTACTGACTGCCGGAGATATTCCCTTTAAGGCAATAGCGAAAAAGGTGTTATTCGTTTCCCCTTTTGCCCTGTTCATCGGTATATTCAATCCCTTATTGGACACGCAGATAATCACCAGCCCATTAGGGATTCCGGTTTCAGGCGGCTGGTTATCCTTTCTTTCCATCATTATCAAGTTTGTCCTCACGGTAAGCACCGCCATCCTGCTGATTGCAGTGACTTCTTTTCCCGGCATATGTGAAGCCCTCGAAAGGATGAAGTTCCCGAAACTATTCGTCATACAGCTTCTCTTTCTCTACCGGTATCTCTTTGTGCTCCTTGATGTAGCGCTGCGAATGATGAGGGCGAGGGAGGCGAGGTCATTTGGCGGAAGGGGAAAGGAAATCAGGACATTCATTCGGCTTATTTCCGTCCTCCTCATCAGGAGCGTTGAGAGGGCTGAAAGGATTTACCGGGCAATGTTGTCAAGGGGCTTCAGGGGAGAGATTAGAGTCCTCAGAAGCCTCCGTCTCCGCCCATTTGATATTGTATTCGCCGCAGGCTCAATCACGATGTTTTATCTCTTGAGAAATTACGATATCGTCGATCTTGTGGGTGCAGCACTGGAAGGGGTATTGCGATGAGTCACCATATTGTCGAACTGAAAGATGTTTGTTATGCGTATCCGGACGGGACCGAAGCACTGAAAGGGATAACCTTCAGAATACTCCACGGAGAGGCAGTCGGATTAGTCGGCACCAACGGCGCAGGAAAGACAACCCTTCTTCTCAATCTCAATGGTCATCTCATTCCGACAAAGGGTGAAATAGCAGTGGGAGAAGTTCCGCTCAGTAAAGGGACGAGGCAGGAGATAAGAAGAAAAGTCGGTTTCGTCTTTCAGAGACCTGACGACCAGCTTTTTATGCCGACTGTGTATGAGGATGTCGCGTTTGGTCCGATCAACCTTGGATTAACTGAAGAGAAGGTTGAAGAAAGGGTAACGAAAGCCCTTGAGATGGTAGGCTGTCTTCATCTCAGGAACAGGCCTCCGCACAGGCTCTCGGAAGGACAGAAGCGATCTGTCGCAATCGCGACAGTAATGGCCATGAAACCCGACATCCTGGTCATGGACGAACCCGGATCGAACCTGGACCCGAAATCGAGAAGGCAGCTCATTAATCTTCTCAAGGGGTTCAGGCATACCAAGATTATCGCTTCGCATGATCTCGACATGATCCTTGATGTGTGCGAACGATGCATTATCATAAAGGATGGAAAAATCGTCGCTGACGGGCCTTCTGAAGAACTGCTGTTGAATGAAACCCTGCTCGAAGAAAATAATCTTGAATTGCCATTGTCCCGGCAATGTCGGCCAGTTAAACGGCCTTCTTGAGAGAGATCTCTTTTGCTGTCTCAGAGTCGATCTCGATTGTCGTCTCATCCCCGGTTTCTGCGTCACCGTCACCCAAATGCATAAAAAATATCTCCCTGTTACATGCGTTCGGATGCTATTCTATTACAATGAAGGGGCAATAATTTATTACAGAAAGGAGAAATCATGAAGCAAAAACAGTTTATATTCTTTTTCTGTATAGGCTTATTCTTATTGTCTTTGGCTGTTGTTCAGGCAGAGGCAAAAAAGCTTACCGTTATTTTTGATCAGGGGCATGGACAGAAATTTGTCATCGAAAAAGAGGGCGAGCTGCAGCTTTCGGGACTCTCGGGATTATTCAGGGAAAAAGGATATGATGTCAAAGTGAACGCGGGGCAGATGAATGATGCAACGCTGAAAACCGCGGATGTCCTGATTATCTCCGGAGCATTCCAGCCCCTTTTGCCGGAAGAAATAGATGCAGTTATCCGGTTTGTCGAGCGAGGGGGAACCCTCTGCATTATGCTGCATATCCCGCAGCCGCTCACAGGATTAATGGGCAGACTGAAGATCTATGGATCTAATGGCGTGATTCAGGAAGAAGAGAATATGATTCATAATGCCCCGAAAGACTTCTTTATCACAAACATGGAAAAACATGCAATCACAAAAGGGCTGAAGAAAATCGGGGTCCACGGCGCATGGGCCCTCATGACCGAGAGCAAGAACGCGCAGATAATTGCCCGGACAGGGCCGAAGGCATGGATCGATCTGAACAGGGACGGGAAATTCAATAAGCCCGATGCCCGGCAGTCATTCGGAGTGGTAATCGCAGGCACTCTCGGCAAGGGGAAATATGTCATCTTCGGGGACGACGCGATATTTCAAAACAAGTTCCTCGATCAGGAGAATATGACCCTCGGAAAAAATCTGGCAGATTGGATGCGGTGATTATCATGACAGTCCCGATCAGCAGGGACAATTTCATGGCTTCTTCATTATCCTAATCATATGAAAGAAGATGAAGATATTGAAAATGCAGAGGTTGTTGAACTGCCGATTGACGGAATACTCGACCTGCATACCTTTCATCCCCGGGAGGTCAGGGGCCTGCTGCCGGAGTATCTTACGGCATGCAGGGTAAAAGGGATCCTCGATGTCCGCATCATACACGGGAAAGGGACCGGTATGCTCAGGGAGAGTGTCCACGCCCTGCTGAGACGTTTGCCTGAGGTCGTCTCATTCAGGCTCGCCGGGCAGGATGGCGGCAGCTGGGGCGCAACAATAGTCCGTCTATGGCCGATGGACCACGCGCTGAGAGCAAAGGAGTAGGTATGGCAGCGATATCATTTCACCGCATTGTCTCTGCATTTACGGTCCTGAATCCTTTCAAGAGTATTCAGGAGGAAGTCCACAGGGTAGTGGTCCGCAAAGACCCACTCCTCGGTGATGTGAGCATCTATAACCCTTATTTGAAGGACAAGGCGAAGTTCTTTTCGGGGGCAACGAGACGATTCTTCCTACCTTTTGATATTGCAAATATTTCCGAAAGATTTTAATATTGAACTGAAATGAAGGAGGTGATTACAGAGTGAGGAAAGAATTTACCGTTATTATTGAAAAGGATGAACAAGGATATTTTATTGCAGAAGTCCCTGAACTGAGAGGATGCCACACTCAGGCAAAGTCGCTTGACGTGCTTATGGAACGGACGAAAGAGGCAATTCAACTCTGCCTTGAAGTATATGGAAGGAAATCTTCAAAGACCCACCTTGTCGGTGTTCAGAAACTCGCGGTATGAGCCAATACCCCTCTTTGACCGGAAAACAACTCATCTCCTTATTGAAAAAGAAGGGCTTTCTTGCCATCAGACAAAAGGGAAGTCATGTATTCCTGCAGCATGGCAAAACTCGGGACACATCCCATATTTTAAACTAACGGGACAGAGCAGGTTTTTTTCTTGCAACTTTTTTGCGCCATATTCATCTCTTTTTCTTCTCAGATGTCTTCAGGTCACTTAATATCTTCGCAACAGCAGGTTCGATTGCAGGCAAGTCTTTCTTTACAACCGACCACACTATTTTATAATCGATCCCAAAATAGC
>Ga0315283_10005303_pt1 | contig 11363 bp, 6 predicted proteins | sample YL17G09_0_MG_FD_204541 | JGI IMG/M metagenome (GOLD analysis project Ga0315283, IMG submission 204541) | Sediment microbial communities from Yellowstone Lake, YNP, Wyoming, USA - YL17G09_0 | ecosystem: Environmental > Aquatic > Freshwater > Lake > Sediment | place: USA: Wyoming | collected...
CCCGGGGCGGGTCGCGTTGGTCGCGCGCGGGCGCGTGCGCGGGGCGTGGCGGTGGTTGTCTGGGGGGGGGTACTGGGGGGGGTGGGGGGGGGGGCACGGAGGAGGCGGCGGGGGAGCGGCAACGGCGGGGGTCGAGGTGAGCGAGGCGAAGAGGGCGCCCTTGCCTCGCTTCCCCTTCCCCTCCGCCCCCTTCTCGGGGCGACTCCGGAGGACCCTCCGGGAGGCGACGAGGGCCAGAAGCAGCGCCGCGGGAACGGCTAGGGAGAGGAGGAGGCCCCGGGGGAGCGGCTCGTTGCCGCCGCCATCGGGGCCCTTGCCGCCGCCACCGCCCCTGCCGCCGCCGCCGCCTCCTCCTCCGCCGCCGCCGCCGCCCTCGTCATCGCCCCCCTCGTCCCCTCCACCTCCCCAGTCCTGCAGGAGCTTGTCTCCGTCGTCGTAGCTGCGTCCCGCTGCATACGCGGAGGGAATCATCAGAGGGAGGAGGGCGACGAGGCCAGGAGGAGGAGGGAGGAGGAGAGGTTGAGGAAGAGGGAGAGGGAAGAGGCGAGATCGACGAATGCTCGTCGCCGTCATCGACGCGCCCGCCCTTGCTGTTGCTCGTGTGTCCCGCGCGCTGCTGGCCGCGAGCGACTGCTGACGAATCACGGCGTGTCGCTGCATCTCGAAGCGCTCCTGGCTGGCGGCGAAGAGGAGAGGAGCGCCGCGAGGAGCGGATTCCTCAAAAGTTCTTCCCTTGAGAGAGTGAGTCTTGGCCGGCACAGAGGCGAAGAGAATCTCGACGCCACTTTTTTCTCGATGAAGAGCGGAAGCCGGCAGTTTCGGCGCAGGTTTGCCGTCGACGCCGACGAGGAAGAGGATGACGACGGCGGCGCCGGTGTGCCTCCTGTCCTCTCTCCTGCAGCCCTCAGAGCGGCAGCAGCCAAGGCCAAGATGCAGCGCGAGCAGCAGCAGCAGCGGTCAGCCCTCTCATTCGGCACCGGCGGCGACGACGACGACGACGAACGCGACGAAGAAGATGACACCGGCGAAGAAGAGGACGCCGGCGCGCTCCTCGCTGCCCCGTCCTCGTTCCGCAAGGCCAGGGGGGGCATGCGCGCCTCCGGGGCGAAGCTCTCTTCGGTCGCGGCCAAGGACGACGCGGACCTTCCCCGGCCGACGACGCTGCGGGCCGCGGCAGGTGCGAGAGCGAGACGTTTTTTTTCTTTCGGTGCTCTCTCTGTTTTTTTCCCCAACCTCCTTCCTCTCACCCCGCCCTCGGCGCCCCCTCCTCTTTTGCTCTCTTCCCCGCGAAACGAAAACAACGACACAGGCGAGTACACCGCCGAGCGACTGAAGGAACTGGCCAGGGCTCAGGCCAGGGCTCCTGCCGCCCTGGCCGCGGACGTGGACAGCGCCGTCGCCGCCGCCGCCGACGAAGATGGCCGCAGCGACGAGGACGAGGAGGAGGAGGAGGAGGAGGAGGAGGTGGAGGAGGGACGGGGACGAGGAGGCGCGATCCCGAGCGCGACGGCGGTCGCCGCCGCCCGGGCGAGGAGGGAGCGCCTCCGGGCGGGCGGCGGCGGCGGCGGCGGCGGCGGCGGCGGCGCGGAGGGCGAAGACTTCATCCCGTTCTCGGAGAAGAAGTCCGCGCCGCACGGGGTCCTGGGAGGCGGCGGCGGCGACGGAGGGGACGAGGACGAGGCCGACGCCTTTGCCCGAGCACAGCTCCGCCGCGGAGCGGCAGCGAAAGCGGCCGCGTCCCCTCCCGCTTCCGCGCCGCACGCGGGCTCCTCTCGGCCTCGTACCACCCACGCGAATAGGACCGCGGACGAGGCCGCCGCGGCCCTGGCCGCGGCCGGAGACAGGGCCCTCTCCCAGCTCGCGGCCGCCCGCGACCGCGCGGCCGCCCGCGCCTCGGCCTCCCGCCGCGCCGCCGAACGCGCCTCTTCCTCCGCCTCCGCCGCCTCTGCCGCCGCTTCAGAGGCCTCGCGGGCCCTCGAGGCCGCTTCCGAGAAATACGGCGACCTCCAAGGGATTCGTCTGTTCGTCGCGGACCTCTGCTCGGCGCTGAGCTCCAAGTCGCCGCTTGTCGAGGAGCTGGAGGAGCACTTGAGTTCTCTCAGGGCCTCGGCCGCCGCGGGCGCCGAGGAGCGGGCGCTGGAGAGGGATGAGGCGGAGTTCGAGCCCGCCGCCGCCGGGGTCGCCGCGGCGCTGGGGGCGCTCTTTCGCGCGGGAGGGGGAGGAGCGGGAAAAGGAGGAGCGGGAGGGGACGATGAGGTCAAAGGGATCGCCGAGGCGGCGGCGGCAGAGGCCGAGAGGGCGCTCCCTCAAGGGCGTCGTCCCCGATCGAAGGGTTCCTCTTCTTCTGCGGTCGAGGCCTCGCTGCTGCGGGCCAGGGCGCGCTCCGAGGCGGCCGGGGCGGCGGAGCCCGCCCTGGGGGACGAGACGACGGACGAAGAGGAAGAGGAGGACGGCGGCGAAGGAGGAGGCGGCGGCGTCGGCGACGACGACGCATCTCCCTCCTCCTCCGGCCTCCTCCACCGCTTCGCCCGCAAGCGTGCCGAGCTCCTCCGCGTCGCCTCCACCACCTTCGCCGATGCCGACGAGCCCTTCGCCTCGCTCGGCGCCGTCGCAGGGCGTCTCCGAGACTGGCAGCGCAGGCAGCCGGCGAGCTTCCGGGCGGCCTACGCCGCGACCGCCGCGCCGGCGCTCTTCGCGCCGTTCGTCCGCCTCGAGCTGCTCGCGTGGGAGCCCCTGTCGACGTTCGCCGCGAGGCAGAGGAAGGAGGAGGAGGGCAGCAACGAGGCGGCCGAAGGAGAGGGAGGAGGAGGACGAGGAGAAGGGAACGGAGGAAAGGGAGGGAGCTTCAGGGAGCACGAGTGGCTGCGGACGCTCTCTGCGGCGTTCCCGCCGCGCCTCAGCTCCCCCCCCCCCAGTGCCTCCTCCCCCTCCTCCCCCCCCTCGAGGGAGCGGGACGAGGGGCCCGACGGCGGCGGCGGCGGCGCGGCCTCGGCCTCGGTCGTGCCCAAGCTCGTCTCGGACCTCGTGCTGCCGCTGGCCGCCGAGGCGCTCGTGGGGCCCTCCGCGGGCTGGCGGCCGTCGAGGTCGGCCAGGGGGTCGGCCGCGGCCGCGGCGCTCCTGCGCGACCTCGCCCCGTTCTTCCCGCCGCCCGCCCCCTCCTCCCCCCGCCCCTCCCCCTCGGAGGGGCGGCGCCGCTTCGAGGCCCTGGCCTCCTCGGCCGCGGCGAGGATCCTCGAGGCCGCGAGCCGGGAGGGGCCCGCCGTGGTCCCGCCCTGGCCCCCGCAGGCGGCGGCCAGGTGCGCGAGGGCGGCGGCGCTGCTCGCGCGGCGCTTCGGCCGCGGGCTGCGGCTGCTGCGGGGCGTCGCCGCCTTCGCCTCCGTCTCCGAGGAGGAGGAGGGGGGGCAGGGGGGGAACGGGGGCGGGCCCCGCCTGTCCGCCCTGCTCCCGCGGGAGGCGCTGAGGGAGGCGGCCTTCTCCGGCGTCGTCGACAGGCAGCTGCTGCCCTACGTCCGCGCGGCGTTCTTCGCGGGGGCCTCGGCCCCCGAGGCCGCGGCCAGGGCGGCGGAGCGCGCCGCGCGCGTCGTCGCGGCGCTGCCGCGCCCGTGGCTGCGTCCCCCGGAGTCTCCCTCGAGCGCTCCTCCGCCTGCCGCCGCGCTCGTCGCGGAGGCCCGCAGGGCGGCCGACGCCCTCCTCGCCCTCCCCTCTGCCGCGGAGGTGAACCGCCACGCGGCGTGGAGGCTCGCGGAGGCGCTGGACGCCCTCGAGGGGGACGGCGGCGGCGGGGAGGGAGAGGGAGGGAGGGCCGGGAGGCTCCGCGCCCTCGTCGCGTCCTCTTCGGGGTCCTCGAGAGCAACAGCGGGAGAAGAGATGGAGCTCGGGTGAAGCACGCGAGCAAAAAGTGTCCGCCCCCCTTCCCCTTGTAAAATATCCCACCTTTTGAAAAAAAGAGAACATTGAGTGCTTGGAGTGGCAGTTTTACAGATAGAGCGGGGGGGGGAGGGGCGGGGAAGAAGTTTTCGTTTGGCGAGCAAAGCACAGAGAGACGCTCCCCTTCTCCTCTCTACCACGAGCTCCCGGCCCCCCCGCCGCCAGCGCTCCCCCCTCCCCCGAACCCGCCGACGGCCCCGAACCGCGCCCCCTCCTGTCGCCTCCTGCCCGCGGTCCTGCCGCCCTCCGCCAGCTGCGCCCTGCGGGCGCCCTCCCACGACGACAGCGGCGCGCCGCGTCGGGCCTGGCCGAGCCACTCCGAGAGCACCTCGGCGGTGACGACGGCGGGGTAGAGCCTGTGCAGCGACCCCAGGCGGAAGGCGAGCTCGTCGCGGTAGCTCGGGCGGGGGCGGGAGGGGGAGGAGGGGGGAGAAGCGGCGGGGGCCGCCCCCGCCGCGGCGGCCTGCGCGCGGGCGGCGGCCGCGGCGGCCAGCGGCGAGCGGCAGATCGGGCAGGTGTCGTGCCCTCCGTCCGTCCACCTCGCGATGCAGTCGCCGCAGAAGACGTGGCCGCAGTGCATGGTCAGCGGGCGCACGCAGCGGCGGCGGGGGGGAGGGGGGGCGGAGGGAGAGGAGGAAGACGCGGAGCGGAAGAAGCCGGGGAGGAGCGGCGCCGAGGGCGGCGGCGCGTCGCTGGCGTTGCCCCCGCTCCCTCCGAGGACGCCTCCTCCTCCTCCTCCTCCTCTTTCGCCGCCGTCGTCGTCGTCTTCAGCCCCCTCGACGGGTGTGAAGTCCTCCAGGCAGACAGGGCACGAGGGGCTCGCGAAAGGAGAGGGGGCGCTCGCTGCCCCCTCGCCGCCGCCGCCGCTCCTCGCCGCCGCCTCGGCCGCCGCCTGCTCCCTCCGCAGCTTCTCGACCGCCTCGCTCGCGGCCCGCTGCTGCGCGCGCTGCTGCGCCGCGGCCCTCGCAGAGGTCACCACGATCGCGAGCACGACGGCGAAGAAGAAGAGGGTGCTCCAGTCAAAAGAGGAAGATTTGATGCTCGGCGGAGGCGCGCCGGCGAGCGTGAGGCCGACGTCGACGACGATTTGCTTGAGCGCTCCCGCAAAGTCTCCGGCCCTCAAAAGAGGTTTCGCGGCTTCGAGGATTGCGGAGGAGGCCTTTGGAGGAAGCTTCGAGAGGGAGCCTCGGCCCGCGAGGATGTACGACTGTATTTGTTTTCGTTTTTTTTGTGTGTGTGGTGGTGGGGGTGGGGGAGAAAAAGTTGAGTTTTTTTCCCCCTCGGTGTCGGCGTCGAGAATGAAAAAGCAAAAGAAAAACGAAAAACCAACCTGCCGGTCCTCCCTCGAGAGCACGATGACGACGCCGTCGTCGCATCCTGCGTGCCCGACCCCCCAGAGGTCCATTATCCCCGCCGCAAACTCCTCCGCGGCGTCGCTCGCGGAGGAAGAACCCGAGGACGAGAGGTCGAGGCGGCCGAGGGCAGCGAGTGCGACCTGATAACCCGAGTGCTGTCCCGCGCACGCCGACGCCGCGAAGGGCTTTTTCGCCTGCGCAATGTCCCGCAGGATCCCCTCGATCTCGTCCGCGGAGCCCCTGGGGAGGAGGGCGTCAGGGTCGCAGAGCCAGCTGGGCCTTCCCGCGGGCCTGTTGCAGGCTGCCGGGTCGGACGTGGGGTTCGGGTAGTCCTTGCCCGATGGAGCAAAGGGCGAAGAAGAAGAAGAAGTAGAGGTCGACGCTGGAGGAGAAAAGGTGAAGAGATGTTTCGGCGCCGCACTTTCCGTCGTCGTCGCTGGATCCTGGAGTGTTGCTGAGCAGAGGCGTCCGGCACAGCAGAGAGTGACGACGGTGACGGCGAGGAGGAGAGTGAAAGCGAAGCCGTTGCGGCGGAAGGAGAGGCGCGGTGGCATCGCCCCCATCTTTGGCATGGCAAGCAAGCAGCTGCTGAGAAGTGCGCTCTCGACGACGAAAGAATGAAGAGAACAGAAGCGATCGCCTCGGTCTCTTTTTCTTCTCGCTTGCCCATCGAAACCGTTTTCGCCCTTTGCCGGCGAGCGGTCCAGCACTCGGTCTTTGCTGCCGTCTACCTGAGCTCGCGTTTCTCTTCGACAGCTCTCCCCCACCCGAGCGAGAGTGACCTGATGGAGGCGCCGGCCCGGGCGCTGCTCGCAGAAGGAGCGAGTCGGGTTGTTGCGTGGAAGAAAACTCCGACCTCTTCTTCGAGCGCAACGGTCCTCTTCTCGTCCTTCTCGCCGCCTCCCACGGACGACGAGCTCTCTTCGCTCGAGAGGCTGTTCGAGGACCGGGAGGCGGCGATCAGATCCGGGATGGTGCTCGAGGGGAAGAGGTTCGAGGTGAGGAGAGAAGGACGAGGGAAAAGAACGAAAACCGAAAACCGAAAGAAAAAAAACTCGGGGGAAGAAAGAGAACTTGTCTTGCCCATTTTTTTCAAAGCCCAACCCGAAACAAAACGACCTCAAAAACCAGGTCCACCGCCACCACCCCCCTCTGGTATACGGCCGAGAGATGGGCACTGATCCCGCGCAGGCGGAAGGGGCCGCCGTGTGCCGCTTTGAGGGAGCAGGGAGAGGAGGAGGAGAAGCAGCGAAAGCGGCGGCGGAAGAGGAGGGCGAGGCGGCGGAAGAGGAGGGCGAGGCGGCGGAAGAGGAGGAGCAGAGGGGGGGGGCGACGACGAAGGCCTTCGCCGCGATCTCCTACAGGCTCCCCCACGTTTCGGCGAGGATGGTGCCGCTGCTGCAGGGGTTCTGCCACGAGGTCTTCGGGGGAGGAGGGAGCGAGGAGGAGGGTGGCGCCGTCGGAGGAGGCGCCGCCTGAAGAGGGGGAGGGAGGGAGGGAGTGACGTCTTCTCTCTCTCTTTCCTTCTTTTTCACCCCCCCAGCACGAAGAATCAAAAAAGAATCAAAATTGAAGTAGAATAGCATTGTGACACAAAAAAATAGAACGAATTCTAAAAACGAAAGAGAGAGGGAGAGGCAGCGCGAAGTGGCGGGGAGCGTCGGGCGAAAGAGCACTCGAGATAAAAGAAAAGAGAAAAGAGAGGAAGGAGTTTTGCTCTCTCTCTTACTTTCACGCATCGGCCGTCGAAGCAGAGAGCTCTTCCTCTCTCGCGCATTCACTCGCTTCGTCCGTGCTCTGTTCGACTTTCCCTTTCGCGCACGAAGTCCAAGACGACGCCTCTGACTGCTCCGCGACGCGCCTCGGGCGTTGGACGCCGGTGAAGCGCGGAGAGAAGGGATAAAAAGCAAGAAGAAGGGCTTCTTCAAACGCTTTCACGTTGCTCTTTCTCTACCGCCCCCATCAATCCCTCGACCTCCTCTTTGAGAGAAAGAAAGAGAGAAAAAAAAATGTGGTTCTCGGGCGCCAGCCCGCCGACCGCCAACGCCCCCGCGGCCCGCCAGACGCCGCGCCTGACGCTGGAGGCCGCCCTCGAGCGCTCCTCCAAGACTTTTTCGACGCCCGAGGACGAGGAGGCCGCCGTGGGGGCGCTGCTCGACGCCGAGGGCTGTCTGGCTTCTGCCCGCACCGCCGCTCTGATCCCAGGGAGCATCACCTCCCCGGGGGCGCGCGTCGTCGCGGCGCTGAGCGCGAGGCCCGAGATCCTGGTCAGGCTCGTGACTGAGCCGCCACCGCCCGGGGCCACGGCGGCGAGGCGGTTCAAGCGGCCGTTCCTGGCGACGGAGCTCGTGGCGAGCGTGCCGGCGGTCGCCGCGGCGGTGGCAAGGAGCGACGGGGCCCTGCGGCTGCTGTTTCCGGACCCGGATCCGGATCTCGCCGAGGAAGAAGAAGAAGAAAAGAAGAAGGAGGAGGAGGAGGGGGGGGAGGAGAGCAGCAGCAGCAGCAGCAGCAGTGGGAGCAGCAGCGACGACGACGGGGGAGAAAAGAAACCGCCGTCGTCCCCCATTCCCGCCCCTGCTCCCGCCGCCTCCGCCGGCGCCACCGCCTTCCAGCTCGGGCGCGCCAGCAGGATAACGCGAATCGTCGACGCGGCCTTCGCCGCCGCGCCGCGGAGGCTGGAGGCGTGGCTGCGCGCCCGGGGCCCGAGGAGGTTCCTGGCGCTGGCGGCCCCACGGGCGCTCGCGTCGCAGGGCGCGGCGGAGACGCTCGCCCGCCTCGTCTGGGCCGGGCCCGAGGGCGCGCCGGGAGCGGCAGCCGGGGGCGACGACGGCGGGCCGGCGGGCGCGGGAGCGGCGGAGCGGGAGCGGGAGCGGGAGGCGCACGCGAGGTGGCTGGCGTCGAGCGGCGTCCTCGGGGCGCTGCTGTCGCTGGCGCTCGCCGACGGAGGAGGAGGAGGGGGAGAACACCCGGCTCCCCCCGCTCCCTCCTCCTGCGCCTCCTCTGTCGACGCCGCCTCTCTGGAGGAGGCAGCGAAGTTCGCGTCGCTGATCGTCGCCGCTGTCGCGCGGACGCCTCCGGAGCTCTGCCCGCTGTCGCTGCCGCTCGCGAGCGGCAGCTCCGTCGCGAGGCTCGTCGCCGCCGCCGCCAGGGGGGCCGGCGCGCCCGCGGCCTCGCCGGAGAGGGAGGCGGCGATGCGGGCCGTCAGCATCCTGATGGCTCTGCTCGGGGGCGCGTTCGGCGGCGAGGAGGAAGAGGAGGACTGGGAGGAGGAGGAGGAGGAGGACGGCAAGGAGGACGGAGGGGAGGCCTCGCCCCGCGGCGTCGGCAAGGTGGAGACCTCGGCGCAAGAGAGCATCTCGGGGAGCTCGGTCGGCGCGGGCGAGGACATGATGACGACGACGGAAGGCGGCGACGACGGCCGCGGCACCGGGGAGAGCGCGGGCCCCGCTGCCCCCGCCGTCGGCGGCGGCGAGATCGAGAGCGGGAGCGGGAGCGGCGCCGCCGCCGCCCCTCGCCCCTCGGCCCTCGACTCGGCCTTCGCCTCCTCCGCGGCCTCCCGCACCGTCCTGGCCCTCATGCCCCACCTGACGACGCTGGTATCGACGCTGGAGCTCCGGGGGGTGGTCCCCGTCGAAGAGGAGGAGGAGAAGGAGGAGCAGGAGAGGGAGAAGGGAAAGGAGGAAGGGAGCGACGGACCAGCACCGGCTCCGGCGGGAGTCGGCGAACACCGCTTCCTCCTCCGGACCTCCTACGGCCGCGCCCTCTCCCCTCCCCTGGGATGCGCCCGCCTCGCGATCGTCGCGGCGCTGTGCTCGTTCCTCAGGGCCGCCAACCGGGTCGAGGCCAGGGCGGCCGCGGCCGCCGCCGCCGAGGGCGCGAGGGGCGACGCCTCGGCCGCGGCGGCATCCACGGCCGCGACCGCGGGGACGGCGACGGCCGCGGCGACCTCCGCGGCCGAGCGCGCCAGATCCAGCCCGGCCACCCCGCTCCGCGCTGCCGCGGTGGCACTCGTGGCGCCGACGCTGCTTCGATTGGTACTGCGGTACCCCTTCAACGCGGCGCTGCACCATCAGATCGGGGCGTTGGTGGCGGCTTCGGTCGACGCCGCGGCGTTCGGCGGGGAGCGGCGCGCCGGGCTGCTGGCCCTCCTGCTCGCCCCTGGGCCCGAAGAGGCGGAGGAGGAGGAGGCGGAGGAGAAGAGGCCCGTGGAGCGGCACAGGCGCGTTTTCCACTGCTGCGGGGACCGGGAGCAGGAGCAGGAGGAGGAGGCGGCAGCGAACGCGGCCGAGGGGAGGGGGAACAAGAGGAAGAAAGCCTCTCGCGAGTTCTCCCCGTCGTCGCTCTTCGCGCGCTTCGCCGGAGGCGGGGGCGACCTCGTGTCGTGGGTCCTGGACGCTCCGATGGAGGTGGAGGCGACCCAGAGCAGGGGATCGAGCAGCGGCGGCGGCTGCGGCGGCGGCAGCGACGGAGGGGGGGGCGAAGAGAGCGAAGGAAGCGCTTCCCGCCTCCGCCGCCGCCGCCGCGGCAACTGGAGGGCGGGCTACACAGGTATGCTCACCAACGTCGCTTCGGCCCTGTGCTCCGCGGCCGAGGCCGGCGTGAGGGTCGCGGTGGAGGCGACGGCGGCGGCGGCGGCCGGGCCCCGTTCCCTTCCTCCTTCCGCCGCCGCCGACCTCGAGGCCGAGAGCGACGGTCCGCCCTCCTCGTCGGCGGCTCCGTCAAAGTCCCTCGCGCAGCGCTGGGCCGAGCTCGTCGCGGGCCCCCTGCAGGAGAGACAGGCGCTGCAGGATCCCGACGCGTGGGAGTGCGGCCGGCCCCCGAGGGCAGGAGGGATGGCAGGGATGGGGTCGCTGATGATGCAGTCCGCCGTCGGGAGCCACGGGGAAGAGGAGGAAAGCGACAGCGACGACGACGAGGGTTTGGCTGCGTCGTCTGCGGCAGGGGAGGGAGGAGATGCAGCCGCTCCTTCCTCTTCCTCGTCGTCGCTGCGAGGGAGGAGGCTGCTGCCCGTGGACTCTTTCGAGGCCCTCGACGCGGCGCTCGCCGCGGCGGAGCTGGCAGCGGGGGTGCCGCCCCGCCGCTCGGCGTCCGATTCCTCGAGCAGCGGCAGCGGCAGCGAGAGCAGCGAGGACGGCGGGGGCAGCGTCGACGGCAGCGGGGAAGGACCCAAGGCGGCGGCGGCGGCGGCGGCGGCGGCGCGGCCCTCCTCCCCCGTCCCGGTCGCCTCGCCTCCCCGCAGCGCGCCTCCGGCGGCCCCCGTGGGCAGCCCCCCTTCGAGCTGGGAGGAGCAGCTCGTCGGAGAAGAGGGAGAAGAAGGAGGGGAAGGCGGGGGGGGGGAGAGGTCGCTCGCCGCCGCGGTCGCCGCTGTCGACCTCGCCAAATAGGGAATTTTCAGCTTTTCGTTTTCTGTGCTGATTCTGTTTTTTTATTTACATCCAACGTGCTCTTCTGTGTGCCTGCGCGCACCGCTGATTAGTAGTGGGGGTAGCGAGAGAGGGAGAGAGAAAACTGTTTCCTCTTTTAGCAAAAAAATGAAATGCAACAACCCCAGAAACAAACATGACATAAAAAACTCAACCTGTGTGTTTCGATTTTTTTGATCAAGAGCGAATGATGAGCGCTCTGAGCTGTCCCGTTCTGCCTTGTAACTTCTGAGCGGACTTAAGCCTTTCGTCGCCGAAACCTGTTCAAAGGGCGGGGAGAGAGAGGGAAAAAAGGGGAAAGAGAGAGACTCTCATTCTCTCTCTTCCCTCTCTCTACTTGTTGTCCCGGCGCGTTTCAGTTAATCCTTCTTTTTCCCCCGTTAAAAGAGGGGGAAAAAGAAGAACGAGGGGGGTAAAAAAAGCTGGACGCTCTCCTCCACGCGTGAAAGATTGCGTTTCCCCCTCCCTCCGAAAGAGAGAGAGAGGAAAAGAAGTCGTTGGATTTTATTTTTGTCCGACTGCCCAGCTCCCCGCTTTCCACGTCGGTTTTCTTTTTCTTTTCGAAATTCTCTCTCTCTCTCTCTCTCTCTCTCTCTCTCTCTCTCTCTCTCTCTCTCTCTCTCTCTCTCTCTCTCTCTCTCTCTCGCTCTGTCTCTCG
>Ga0315283_10005304_pt1 | contig 11362 bp, 18 predicted proteins | sample YL17G09_0_MG_FD_204541 | JGI IMG/M metagenome (GOLD analysis project Ga0315283, IMG submission 204541) | Sediment microbial communities from Yellowstone Lake, YNP, Wyoming, USA - YL17G09_0 | ecosystem: Environmental > Aquatic > Freshwater > Lake > Sediment | place: USA: Wyoming | collected...
TCTTTTTTTCCTAATCCTTTTAGGTTCCTTCCTATCAGGATCTTCTTTAGATTTTGTACTACATACAGGGCAGACTGAGTGGACCATTCCATCATTCGTATAATCTTCCTGATCTGTATTTTCTTCGACATCAAACTTATAGTGACAATGTGGGCATCTGGCATCCATAAAAGAATCTCCTATATACCACTGACTATATCAATTTGTTGCGTGTACGGATGTACACGTTTATGTGTTACTTTATATTTTCTGAAAATTCATTAGTCTACGTTTCTGAATAAATATATAACACGATGGAGACATGATATGCCTGAAGATATTTTTTGTGATATACGGAGAGTTAGAAGATCTCTAATGAAGACATATGAATATGTTTCTTTTCCACATTGTCTTATAAGAGGAAGAGGTCGATTTGAATGGAGACGAAATGTCTTTGATTATACATACGTGGATTCATTTTATGCCTTACTTGAAAATTATGACTTTGTAGACGGAGATGTACTTGTCAAATTTTATGAAAATGACTCTCTTATGGTTTCCTCTATTATGAATGTAAATAATTACCAATGTATTTTTTTGGAAAGAAAGTTTGTTGAACAGCCAAAAAGATTTTTTGTTGAAATAATAAGTGAATATGAAGCAACAAGATTTCAAATGTATCTTGGTTATTCCTCAGTTAAACTTCCTAAAGATTATAGACTACGATTACAATAGGAAAAATGATATGAATGATGCCTTTGATGATATAAGAGCCATGCATATTTCGGTTGATAATAACGGTGCATTCGTGTTCGTAAGATATTTTAGAAACTATGGACCAGCTATTTACGAAGCAAGTGTAATCGTTCCAAAGTATTCCATAATCCAAGCCAATACTTTTTTTACTTATCAACATTGGACAAATGATGCTACTTATGAACTTGTACTTGATGGTGTTGTAATACAAAGAATATTAGCAAATACTCATACTGAAATATTAGAACCAAATATTGATTTATATCAATTCTATTGCGATACTGATAAAAGAATTACAATTAGAATGATTGTTACTACTCCTGGAAATGGTTTGAGTATATCCTATATGACATTCTTTGAAAACAAATCTCAGGATGAAGCTCTTATCCCGCAACTTGAATTGGAATAATGATATGACTACAGTCTTTGATGATCTACGAAATCTTAAGAGAAAAAAAACTGTGTATAGAGATATGGGTGCTGAAGCCTTTGTACGAAGATTCTCTTACTCAGGTGTTGGTTCTTTCGAAACAAAAGTTCAACTACAACCTTTCACTATGATATTTTATATCATCATTCCTATATTACAAAAATGGAACACTTCAGCTATTGCAAACATCTATCAAGATAATGCTCTTATAACTAGCACAGATCTTTCTAATTACAGTGAAGGACAGACTTTTAATCCTATTGGATTCTATGGAAGATACTGCCAAGCAGGTGCCGAAATAAAACTAAGAGTTGATATACAAAGTCGTGGGTCCACAGGTGATTCATATATAGAAGTACTATTCATAAAAAATACTCATGCTATCTATATTCCAAACCCATCTATATAAAAATTGATAAAAAAAAGAAAGTAGAGGAATAGAACCTCAACACTTTCTTCTTTCAAGACTACTTCTCACCCCTCCACCACTTCTTCACCATCCTGGAACCCACATCATTCCACCAGGACACAAAGATGCAAAGGGCAATAAAACCAACCAACCCACCAATCAGGTGATAGGGGTAGTTGGCGCCGATGTAATAGATCCCCTCGTACATGTCTCTCTCGACGGGGGATCTGTACACGATGATGCTATTGGTATCTCCCATAGCTACACCTCAACCAATTCTTCAGAAGGTTTCTCTAGTGCATCCTTAGCCTTCTTAGAACTATTGTATCCGTCCAACCACCCATCCATGTAATGAGTGTCTTTTTCCAACGAATGGTCGAAGGGTTGCCCTGAAGATCCTGCATCCCATCCTTTCTTGTAGTTACCCGTCATCCGACGCCTCCTCTCTTCTTTACTTGTCTTTTCCATTCTGGTATAAAGGCAGTCAACTCTTCAACAAGGTTCTTCAGAACATCGTCGTCGTCCTCATCCACAGGAATGTGATCCACCACATGACTAATAATGAATCGAATATCCTGTGTATGGAAAGCTTCTTTTGGATGAAGCTTACATGCCTCTGACCCGTGTTCAGATGGGCAGAAACACGAAAAGGATAAATCGCCATTCATTTGTAGATAAATGGGAAATCCACAAAACTTCGAAGGCAAACCATTCATAACGGCAATATCCCTTTCTTAGCCATGGGCCCCGACATAAAAGGTCCCAAAGGAAGTCAAAACCATTCTCGGTTCCCTCATAGAATCAAATGCCGTAGTCTCGAAGATGGAAAGATTTTCATCCTTCATCGAATGAGGTACAAGTGCTACCCAATCTACGTCATCTAACTCTCCCACCAATTCACGATACGATTCAGGAAGATCCTCGGGCTTCCACATTTTGATGTATCTTGAACTGATAAGTTCGTACTTCCTACCAACTGACTTCTCCCCCTCACCACAAAACTTCACATGCAAACCACCCATGAACTTCTCTCTCCTTTATGTTAACCAACGAGCCAAGAGCCAAGCAACACATATTGACAAAATGACGAGATTGCGGCCAATCGGGAAGATCAGATGACGACCCTTTAACACGTCATCTGTCAGTTTGTCAAGTTCCGTATAGTTCATTGCTCTGATGATTTTGAGGACAATCAAGAACACGTTGGACAAGGCGAAGATCCAAGCCAAGATTGTTACGAATAACACCATCACATCCATCCGTTACGTTTCCTTTCTCCTAGTTAATGATTTCCATCAGGATCTCTTCTTTCGTCCTGCCTTCAAACACAGCTAACGTCTCCAATGCCTGCAGAAGACGCAACGAATAATCCCTGAAAGCAGGATACATTGGAACCAACACTTCGTAATCACCACATACCCAGATCTGCCGAATCCCGTCATCATCCTTCACACATTCCCATCCAGGAAGATAACCCATATACTTGACCACGAGTTCCGGCTTAACTGACTGGAGAAGTTTTGCATCAATGGCTTTGAGGACAATCTTCTCCTTTTTCATCTGTTCTGTTCTCAGAAGTTGTAAAGCCTCCTCCACAACGGCTTCCTTCTTGGAGCAGGGTGATACATTACCATCAGACCACACATGTATATCTGGATTACTGCAGATATCATTACTCCAGTAGGGACATTTTGCTAACTCACAAGGGTTCATGTTTTCACTCCCACATGTAATAATCGTGTTCGGACCCGCATTGTCCACAATCAGGGTTACACTTTCCTGTCTTACGACAAGTAGAACAATTCTTCCAAGGAATTATGAGCGGCGTAGTAGGCTCATATGTGTTGGACTTGATCATAGACATGATCACGGGTTCAGACGGTATCTCTCCCACAGCCGATCCAGGAGTACCTTCCAGAACACCGTTGTCAGCGAAGAATGCATCCCCTTGATTGAACCGGACCGGTAACACTTCTCCGGATTCCAATTTTTCAAACCAAAGTAATATATCCTCGCACATGTCTTCTTTCTGTTCGGCAAGAAACGCCAGAAACGCCTTGTATGTTTCAGGGGTGACGCCAACATACTTCGATCCCAGATCCAGGTCCTTATACTCTTTATAGGACATGTAAAATGTGATCAACTGTTGCCCCTCGGGTTTGCTCTTGTCCATACATTCTAGACAAAACATTTCCTCGGTAAAGTCATTTCCCTCGTGAGGCATTTCTGTGCCGGTTGCCCAAGGCTCATACCGTTCCATATCAACGTTCATAGCCTTACATATCCTCGGCATCTCGTCGTCATACCCGTAACAGCCGATACCGGCAAACCAACGACTATCCTCTTTCTTCTCCCAACTTCGCAGACTGATCATGCAGAATATAGAATCCTGCGGACCACGTTTGGCTGTGATTTCAAAGTCCGACATGATCACATAGCCATCATTGATTTGGGCGATGGTGTCATTCTCGAAAGGGCCATCTTCTTTCCACATCCTCTTGTCATGAACGTAGAGCCAATTTTTGTAAAGCTCTACCGAGGCATCCCCAGAAAGGTTCTTTAGACCAGAACACGGCTTAAAGTCCTGATCCATACCAAGCATGTCCCAGTTAGACATTGCCATGTTTACTACTCCTTCTCCTTGTCTTTTTCGTCTTCTTCTTTTTCTGGTATCCAATTGCTCAAATGCTTGCAGTAATTGCACCCCTGTGGGTAAGGTAGTTTTTTACCCCCACAATTACTACAGTCATTAGGAACTTTACTCATTACCTTTCTCCTTGTTTACTTCAACAGTTTACCTACTAACTTCACTACCAAACCGGAACGGTTTTAAGCGCCCCAGATCAAAAAAACGATTCCTTCGCCTTACTCGTCAACCTCAACGCCTCATCGAGATCTCGAAATAACTGACCCTTGGTAAACGCCTGTTGCACCTGCTCCACACGACCAAAGGATGTACGTGGATCATGCACCCTCCTCTCCATGTCAAGCTGTATTGACGCCATAGCCAAAGCGCGAGCAGAGATCAATGCCTTGGTGGCACGAACAATAGCCCGCTGATATCGCAGCTTCTCCTTCTTGGTCATCATCCCACAACTTACTCCTTTCCCTGGTCTTCCAAAAATGAAACACTCTTCTTCAATGACATGATCTCTAAGCACATCGCCCCCATAACACGAGTCATGTTAAATGCCATACGAGAACCTTCCTCTGTGCCATCAGCCTTCGATTCTGCATCAGCTAAGAAAGCATATAAGGCCTTTTCGGTAAGAACTTCCCCCAAGGAAGATATAGTCTCATCTTCTTGATATTCTGGTTTGACCTTATCAGAAACAAGACCAATTGACCTTTCACGCACGGCGATTCCTCCTTCATGTTAAAGTTAATCATAGAATTAGGGATAGGACCTAATACCTATGATAACTCGCTACTTACTCCTTGGCCCGATCAGAACACGTCCTACGAAGCGGACAACTGTTACAGGCCTCCTTGGTTATACCTTCGGCAGGAATACCAAACGGACTACGATGGTGGTGGTGAATGACATGGTGAGGTTTGACGACCTTCTTCCTCTTCAACTGCTTCGGATGCTTCTCGCAGATCTCAACCTTGCAGTTGGCGCAAGGAAAGGATATCGGTATACCCGCATGACACATTCCGCCAATGATGGGTTTCCTTCCCTTGGCAGAGAACCCGGCAAGGAAATCATCAATGGTGTCAAAGACGTTCTCGGATCCGAGGTCGTTTACGGACTGTTCCTTCAGCTCCTCAGTCCGGTTATTCCTCAACTCACTGATGTGGATAAGATCATCCTCGGTATCGATCTTCCTCTCGGCATGTCTTGCACCGAAGATGGAATTCAAGAGGACATCAACCATGGGAGACTGAAGATCCTCATTCTCCTTGTAGTCATCCTGCTCGGCCTCGGTGTCGGTTGCATCTTCTTCCTTCTGCAACCTTGCCTGATTCTCACAGAAGTCATGCTCAGCACAGCAATTGCAATCGGCTGGCTCAACACAACCAGTCATAAACATGTTAGGTTGGTCGACTGGTTTGATGGTGTCCTGGTCTTCCTTGATCACTTCATCCATCAAATCCGAGAAGACTTCGAACCACCCCTCCCAAGTAACTAATGAAGGAGTACGACCGTCCCTCGTGGCACGGAGAAGTTCCTTCAACAGATTGATGGCCTTGGCTTCAACAGGATTCTGCACTACAGGCATCTGCTTTACCTGCCTACGAAGTTGACCTACCTCGTTACAAAGAGTCTCATACTTCTTGTACAATTCGAGCTTCATCTTTATCCCGAGATCACGGGTATGAGTGACAACACGAAGCCGCTCGTTAAGAAGATCGTTCTCCCTACGGAGATCAGCATTGGTAGCCCAATGCCGTTGGTTCTCATCCAGTCTTCCATCGCACAACTTACGAAGACGATCGTTCTCCTTCTGGAGAGTGGTGTTGTTGGTCCAATACTTCTGGTTATCCGAAGTCTTCTCCTTGTTCATCAAACCAAGGTGTTTGACGTCCTGAAGGAGTGTATCGTGCTCTTGACGAAGAGTGCCGTACTCCCTGGTAAGACGCAAGTTCTCTTTCCGGAGAATACCAAGTTCCTCTTCATACCTCACATCGGCACCGACCTTCACATCTAACTGCCGTTTAAGAGAGGCATTCTCCTTCTCAAGATGTTCAGCACTGAAATCCCGCATTGCCCTGGCATAACTGGTTTGCAGAGATCTGTTGGCCTCGGTTAGCTCTTGGTTGGCCTTACGGAAAGACGCAACTTGATTCCGAAGTTGTGCACTGGTGTCGCGAAGTTGATTGTTCTCATCGCGAAAAGAGATGTTGTCAACCAGGGTCTTATCCAACTTCCGTTCCTTCTCACGAAGTTGGGAGGCAAGACTGTCCCGCTGGTCAACCATAACACGATGTGCAGTCCGAAGACTAACATTCTCGTTCCAAAGTTTCGTGGATGACTGAATGGCTTCATCCCGTTCCTTGTGGAGTTGTTTGATCTCCTGTACGAGACTTTGATTGTACTCGCGAAGATATTTATCTCCACTTGGAGGCGGAACTATCTCACAGATGAGAATGCGTTGATGGATATGAAGATCTCGAACGGAATCGTTGATCCTATTCCAGGCCCTGATTGCGTTCACTTCCACATTGTACTTTTTGGCAAGAGACGACAGTGTCTCTCCCAGTTGAACAACGTGGTGATGACGAATCAACCCCGTTCCCGTTGGATAGATCACAAGCACATCGTTTGCCGTGAAAACATGTGTAGGTTGAAGACGATTCCAATCCTGTAACTCTTGAACAGTCACGTCGCAACGCCACGCCAGTTTTGGTAGATCTTCTCCCTCCTGTGCACGTAAGAAGATCGGCTTGATCTTGCCATTGACTTCCGGTTGGACTTTCTCGACCAACCAGATTACAAGGTTATCCCCAGTATCCAACCCTATAAGAGAATCGATGTTATTCCACTTACGGATCTCTTCTTTGGATACGTGATACAGGGAGGCGATGTCGCCAATGGATTGCCCAGGTTGAACCGTGTGATAGACCTTCTTGGGAAAACCGGGATTCTTACTATCCAGTTGTTTCCGAAGATCCAGATTCACTTGCCTGACAACCATGTTATCCAGCAGGGAATTCGTTAGCTTATTCCGGAGCTCCTCGTTGTCCTTCTGAAGACTAACCTTCTCTTCCATATGCCTATTGGCATTCGCGATGAGGTCACTCCTCTCTTTCCGATCCCGATCGTCATCCTCACGACGCACTTGTTGGAGACGTTCGTTCTCTTTACGAAGAGTGACATTGATCACGACAGCACCGTGAAGTTCCGAACGAAGATTCTCGTTGGCCTTCATCCAACTTTCCCGTGACACAAGGAGATCTTTGACTTGATTATGAAGTTCCATGTTGGATTTCACAAGATCGTTGATGTGCTTGGAGAGGTTTACTTTCAACTGCACCGGGTGCTCCTTGAGATATTCCCAGTCCGGATGGATGGTCAGCTTCTTCCCTATTTCCATCTCGGTAGGAGACTTCATACCGTTCCATTGCATGATCGCGAAGACTGTGACGCCATACTGTTCGGCAATGTCTTCGGGCCGTTCACCTTGTACGGTGTGTTCGATCTTCTCAGACTGTACTACCGTATGAATTTGTCCTTGAAAATCTTCCCCGAGTTTGTCCGTGAAGATCTCGAGGGTATCGCCATCATGGATGTCTAGGACCGTAGAACAATTATTCCAGTCCAGGAGGGCCGCCAGTTTGGCACCATACTTGGTGGCGATATCGAAGCCTAATTCACCGGGTTGTACCTTGTGAAAGATCTTCCTTCTCGACTTGGGTATATAGATCCGTAATGTATCTCCGGTCTTGATCTCCAAGGTCGATTTTCGACCGTTCCACTGCATGATCTGTTCTTCGAGGACTCCGTGTAGTTTGGCGATGTCCGACACCGATTCACCGACTTGAACCGTGTGGAACACTGGCCAACTGTTGGGATTTTCCGCTTGCTCTTCCTCCACGTGATGCATACCAGGAAGGTCCTTCCGTCCGAAGGGGTGATCCGTTCCTTGCTGTACGGTGTGAACTTTCTTTTTCACAGTCCGTTTCATCACTTCGGGTTTGGATGCTTCGGCATACTCGGCGGCATACAATTCCCGCCGTCTGGCATTCCTTCGTTTTCTTTCCTCCTCCTTCTTCACCGTTTCCCTCACGGAAAATGGGCCGTTCATGATCAAATGACCCCGGGGAGGTTCTTCGGAATCTGCCTTCTTTTTCTTTCTTGGCATTGCTTTTGGCTCCTTTCTTGTTACTCGTTGTTTGTTTCTTGTTGTTTGTTTTTCTGATGTAAAATAGGTTTTCTTCATAAGTTAATATATATAAAGATCGCTATACATTCAAAAAGTATTTTATATAAAAAATCACACACTCTCTTTCAGTAACTTGATGTATACAGGTCAAAAGTGCTTGAATCTTTCTTAATACGGCAGGCCAGATCTTTCCACGGAGTACTTCAAAACCTCATGTAAAACCATTATAACTACCTTCCTCCACACGGTTTCTACCGTTCCTTCAGGCGATAAATCACTATATATATGTAATACTGAATACAACCTTTCAACACTACTATTACTTCGTCTTTATACATCAACAACAAGGATAGACGATATACTGCTCTCTCCCAAGAGACGTCAGAATCTGGCTGGGCTGCGTGTTAGAATCTGAAACATCATAAAATGGGCTAAAACCTGGTTTTGGCGTCTCTGGTAAATTTTGGCGAAATGCGAGAACTTACGCAAATTGCCATAACCGCGGTAACTCTTGGTGTGCGTTCTCTTTCGGATGATGTTACTGAAGTAACATACCGAAAAACTCCCAGTTAGGGAAATTCAAGATTGCCGCGGTTTAATTAAGACTAATTCCTCTTCGGGAAGTGGAAAGCCAGTCGGGAAACTAGGTCGATCTAGACCCGTCACGTTTAGAGCCACTGGCGTGTTGCTGGCACTAGCACTGAAGGAACGGCTTACAACTGTTCTGGCTAATTCTGTTCGCCAGTCGAGAAGAGGTGAGTTGATGACTACCCAAGCCCATTGCCGGTAGTTATCAAAAATAATCCAACTACACGTTGGTTAATATATCACACGTATAACCTGTTAGGAATTAGCCTAGCAGATAACATGGGAGAGAACCATGACTGAAAAGCAAGAACGATGGCGGAAAGAGGCGGAGTGGTTAAAGGAGCATAATTGCTCACTTCGGGACGGAACCGACATGAGTAAATTAACTCCTAAACAAAAGGAGGAAAGATCGAGACAACTCAAATTCGAGTCTCAGATCATTTGCACGGCTTCCGGAAACAACGGTCGAGGGCGGGCTGTGAACTTTACTCGGAAATTCGCCTAGTCCTTTATGAGGATTCCTGTGTAGTGGAGGAAAAGGTATACGGCTTCTGACGCATCCTAGGTGCGGGTAAGAAGGTAGCCACTACATAGGAATCCCCCGGGTAGCAATTGGGAGATTGATTAGACTTGGAAGTTTGCCTCTAAGTATAATCCTCTTGTAAAGCTTGGGATAACTGACTCACAGAAGTCGGCGGAGACTCAAGAATCTTCCAGGGTAGCGAACGTCAATACGGAGTCTTCCTGGTTCTTACCGCCAACAAAGAACCAGTCCCAACAATAGTCAACCTCAGAAGTGGTGTTGGGTGAACAATAGGGTGTTCCTATTGGCTAATGACTGAAATGGTAAAGGAGAGATTACCATGACGTACCTATTGTTAGTATTGTTTGTGTTTGCTGTGTCCGGAGCAGGAGCTATCTTTGCCGGGCCGATTGGGTGGATCTGTGGATGTCTTCTGGGAATTTTCTGTATTCTTATGGGAACAGTTCCAGGAGGGTTAATGGCCGGTGTTCTGTTGTTGATTATTGCCGGAGTGGCCATTACCGGTTACTATGAACTCCAGGAGAATAAGGCGAAGGATGCCAAGAAAGATTTAGAGAAGGAACAGAACCTTCAGAAGAACCTCCTGGGAAATCTCCACAAATACACTTTACAGAGTATACATTTTCGTTGGGAAGATTGGAAGAACTCTGTAGAACGGGGAGATACTTTGGATGAAATACGCCACTACAAATCCGGATATCTCAAAACCGTGGCAGGTGTCATTACCGTCCTGGAGAGAATAAATGACGAGCAACGCATAGTCTTCTGGAATTGGATCTTCAAGACGGCAATGTTTGATATTCCAATAGAGGATTATCCACACACCGAGAAATTCTGGGATGAAGAAGTTCTCAGTGAGTACCTGCCTGAATGGACGGAGGAACTGATGGTATGATGACCCGTGCCGATGCAGAACGAGTGGAAGAAAGACGAGCACGGGAAAAGGTGTTGGTAGATGCCAGACGGCGTGCTCGTCGTAAGAAGGAGAAGATGTTCCAAACATGCCGTGCTGGGTGTGGTATTCCATTATACCCAGGTAAAGTGTGCCCGGAATGTGGTTCTCCTCTGGTGTGGAGAAAATAAGGCAACAAGGTCGGTAATTGTTACTGGCCATAAATCCCAAGAAAGGGAGGTTACTATGTCGCAAGGTCAAGATGGTATGGTTGATGTGCATGCGGAGGTCGTGGGTACGGTGGAGATGATCAAACGGAGACGGATCATGCACAAGATGTGGGCATGGCGGAAAACGATTGGCGTGTTGGTCATCGTCATCGGTCTCGTGTGGCTGGGTCAGGACATGTTCACGAATCCGAATTCGAACATCGTGCCGGTAGTGAACCAAGCCGTGGACAAGACCATGGAGAAGATGTCGGGACCGTCCTCAGCCGAGTTGTCGCGGATACAGCAGTCGACGTATCAGTACGGCGTCGCCATCCAATCCGGAACCGAAACGAAACTGAATAGTAGGTGGAGCAACATGTTTCGTTCCGATTCCTACGTGAAGACCGAAGCACTGAAGGCGGCAATCACAGCGGTTGACGGACTTAGGGTTGAGGAGGAAGTAAAATCTCCGGAGGCCCAAAAGGAAATCGACCGTGTGGTAAAGATCTTCCAAGCGGAATTGGGAATCATCCAAGCCGGTAAGAAGATTGCCGTCGCCGCTACGAAATAAGATCTTCCGGGCGCGGGTCAGGATAGGGTGGGCTGCTGAATTGGTTATTGATTTTTACAATTCAGCAGCCTGCCCATCCGTCCAAATTTATTTTTTTCGGAGAGTTATGATAAAAATAATTTTGATCGTCGATTTCCTCTAGTGTAAATAAAGACTG
>Ga0315283_10005305_pt1 | contig 11361 bp, 11 predicted proteins | sample YL17G09_0_MG_FD_204541 | JGI IMG/M metagenome (GOLD analysis project Ga0315283, IMG submission 204541) | Sediment microbial communities from Yellowstone Lake, YNP, Wyoming, USA - YL17G09_0 | ecosystem: Environmental > Aquatic > Freshwater > Lake > Sediment | place: USA: Wyoming | collected...
TCTTGAGAGGTTAGTTTACCCTCAAAATCGACAAATAGGGAGCTTCCTGGCATGTATGTTGCTAACGTGTCGAATATATTGGTAATAAATATACCTCTATTGAAATGTATTGAAATTTGGCCAGATCCGTCCGTAGAATCATTTCCAGGATAATCGACAATCTTAAACCTGTAACTAGCTTTAATTTCAAAACCCATCATAGATCCATTGTCGAAATTCAGTGGAGTTCCAGCTGGGACAACTATGATACCTTTTTTAGGGTTAAGTACTACATCTAGGTTACATGTGAAGGAGGTATCTATAATGTTTGTTTCATTTAGAGCGGCCATAACATCTACGGAACTTACAAGGATACCATTTACTTCTATTGAGGCTGATGGAACGACTTGAATCTCATCAACAACTGTTCCTGAGAAGGCAGTGGTCTTTGTATCATCAATGATTCCAATTGGCGGAATATTCTTACCATCACTAACAGTTATAAAGAGTTCGCCATTGATTTCAATCATTCCAGCTATTTGACCAGCTTCAAAAGTTGCCGATGGGTCGATGGGAGCTGACCAAACTAAAGAATTTGCGAGGACGGGTCTTAAAATCATACTAACTCCTTTACATCTGCTTTCTTATCTATATAAAGCTGAAGGTCATGAGCGTGCTCTTGCTCTTTAGTTAATATATTTTCAATTTCAATTCGTAAAGGATTATTAGTATCTCCAAGAGCGTTTAAAATTTCCTTATACTTTTCAATTGCTTGAATTTCGTGCTTTAATTGAAGAGCTATGATCATTTCAATATTAGAAGATTCTAAAGTTGGAATTGGATGTCTAGTCTTTGTTGGAACTTCTCCCATACTTACTAGATATCGCTGAAGCGTATCTATATGACTAGCTTCGTCAGCTGCATGCTCTTCAAAGTGCTCAATTACAGGATCTCTTGAGAGTCCTTTTATCTCAGACTTGTATGCATAGTAAAGATCCCATTGTTGAAATTCAGCCATTAGAGCTTCTTGCAGTAGTTCTACTACATTATAGCTTGATTGATCATTTATGGCTACCTGGGCTTTTAATATAGACAATCTAGCTGATCTTATTTTTGAAAGAGCAGTTCTCATATTACTCTCCGGTTAATTTCTTCATTTCGAGATCATTAGTAAAATCTAGATCATCTACATTTAGATCATCGAAATTTGTTATTTCGTGGATAGGTTTTGGTTTTGTAGGAGGAGCAACTACTTTTTTAGTCTTAAGTAAAGATTTAAATTTATCTTTAGTTTTATCTATCTTAGAAGAATCTTTTTGTAAGATATTATTTACTGACTGGAAAAGACTAATAACAAGATCTAGTTGAGCTGCAGAGATAACAAAAAAAGTTTTGCCATCCTTGTTTTTTCTCATCATGCCTGGACTAGAACCTCTTCTGTTGCTGGTTCCGTTGAATATGCTGTCTATGACTATTTGTGCATTTTTAACATAAGGATGATCTAAATCTACACGCTTAATAAAACTCATAATTTTTAGAATTGGTTTTACTTCTTCTTCGTTGAGTTCTAAAATACCTCTATCATGTTTGGCTTTCTCATGCATACGTTGAAGTATCTTTTGTTCTTTTTCATATTCATAGTCGGCTAACTCTTCGGTTGTCATCTTGCTGGTATCTTTTGGTTTAGGAGGGAATCTATCGTCAATTCTTACTTCATTTATTCCTTTTCCTTTTGGAAAGGGAATTCCTTTTGGTTCGGATTTTTGGCGAAGTTTTTCTTTAAGAAGATCTTTAAGTTTAGGATCGTTAAGCTTATCCCAATCTTTGTCTGCGAGTTTTTGTAAAGCTAATTTAATTGATAATTTGGCTAAAGTAATTTTATTGTGAGGCATTTTTCTCTCCTAAAACGAACGATATTTGTATTACATATAGAATTAAATCAATATACGACTTCAGATACAAAAAAACCCTGTTTCTCAACAGGGTTTATATTGTTTTTAACTAAAAAGTCTAACTTATTTCCAAGGTAGCTTGTCTAGTTGATCAGTAAAGGACGGCTGTGATTCGTTAATACCAACAGATAGTGCACCAGCAGTGCGAACTTGCTTAGGAGCAGAGGCAGTAGTAACTACTTTTGCTTTCTTGGTATTTTCTACAACTTCAGCAAATGCTAGAAAGCTTGAATCATCTAGATTCATTAGGCGATCAACATCAACTTCGATTGCTTCTTGTGTGCTTTCGATTTGACCAAGAGAAGCGCGGCGCATAGCAACCGAGAAAGCTCTTTTCATTTTCAAACCATGATCATGAGTTGCTGCAGTTGACTTCTTACCAGCAAAATCTTGAGTTAGTTGTGTGTAGAATTGACTTACAGCTGGATCTGGCTTTTGGCCAGTTGCAGATTGTGAACCTTCTTCTTTGTAGTATTGCTTAGTTTCTTTATCAACTTCAGCCTTACGAGTTGCAGCAGCTACTGGAGCTTTTGCTTTTTCGGCAGCAGCTCTAGCATCAGCTTCAGCTTTAATAGCAGCAGCCTTATCAGCCTCTTCTTGTTCTGGAGTTTTCTTAGGGGCATCTTCAGCAAAAATTAGCTTTTGTGCAGTAGCGATTAGCTTGTTGCGATAATTGCGGCGAGCTACTAATTCTCCACGTGGAAGCGAATTAGCTGCTTCCATATCTTTTTCTTGAGCTTCAGTAACGGTTTCTACCTTACCTTCTTCTTGTCCTGGAAAGGTAGTAGTATTTCCACCTTTTGGATGAGCTTCAGCAATCATATCGCCATCAGTAATGTTATAAAGTTCATTTGCAACTGCATAACGAGCATAGCGACGGAAAGTTAGTTCTTCATCAGAAAGAGCTTCTTTCTTCTCTTTCTTCTTATCATCTTTTTTGTCTTTTTTCTTGTCGTCTTTTTTGCCTTTACCTTTTTTGCTATCTAGATATTTCTGGAAGCCAGGATTCATCTTCTTCTTAGCAAGAACTTCGAGGGAATCTTCAGTGGTAACTTCTTCAACGAAAGCTTCTGCTTCAGTTAGAAGAGCATCAGCAGCAACTAGAGCAGTACGAACTAGACGCTTGTATGCATTTGCAACTGCAGGAGGCATTGGAGCGGCCATATCAGCACCAAGATCACCAAGTTCTTCACCAGCTTGGCCAAGATCGGAAGCTAGTTGTTCACCTTGTTCAGCTTCATCGCCAGAAAGAGTATCAACCAAAGAATTAATTTCATCTTTAGCAGATTCAATACGTTCTGCAGCGGCGCGAATACCTTCAGCTACTTCAGTTGTTGGAGTTACAGCCTCATCAGTAGGGGCAGCTTCTGGAGCAGCTCCTAGATCAGCTTCAGGAAGAGGAGCAGGAGCAGGAGCAACTGGCATTCCAGCAGCTTGTGCTTTAACGGTTTTTGCTTTTTTGATTGCCTTAGCAACTTTTTCTAGACCAAGAGACTTAACAGCTTGAATCAAATTCAAACCATAATTCTTAGAATCAAACCATTCTTGGTTAGTTGTGCTATCATCAATCTCGGTAGCAGTAGCTTCTAGCTCTGTGCTATAAGCTTCTTCTGCAGTAACAGATAGAAGTTGTTGTTCGCCTGCAAAGACGGTCCAACGATTCTTACTTGGATTAGCATGCTTCTCTAGGCGAGCGCGAAGTTTAGCACGAAGAAGTTCTTTTTTAACTTGCTCGTCTGAACCAAGGCCATAACCTGGATGCATTCCTTCACTGCCAGATTCCATACCTTCACCGTGAAGATGTTTATCATCTTCCCAATATTTTGTATAGTTCTTGTCTGCCATCTCAAAAGAGTTCTTTAGATCAGGCTCGACAGTACCTTGCATATAAGATACTCGCTGTAGAAGTGCTTGGCGAATTGCTTTGCGATCTCCTAGTTTAGCGCGTTGATACATTTTCTTAACATCTTCATCTGAACCTAGGCCATAACCAGCATGTAGACCTTCAGTCCCATTGCCGTCCAATCCTTCACCAGAAAGATGCTTGTCATCTTCCCAGTATTGCATATAACCCTTGTCGGCCATATCAAAAGAATTCTTTAGATCTGGTTCTACAGTGCCTTGCATGTAAGCCTTTTTTTCTTGTGTCTTCTGACTCATAAATCTGCCTCCAATTTCGTTTATCTGATTTTCTAGGTTTGCGATCTTATTTAGAAGTTCACTCGTAAGTGATTGTTCTTGTGCTCTAGACTCTCCTGCCATTTTAGCTAGGTGAGTCTGTAAATCTACGATTTGTGATTCTAGTCTACCAATAGAGTTTAAAATCAATTGATTTTCTGGCTGAGATGCAGTTGCTTTAAGATTTTCTAGATCTTTTTTTGCATTTTGGGCTTGTGCTATGATAGTTTTTATCATTGCGCGAGGATCTGCTGCATTTCCAACCATTGAAATTTCAATGAAATTTAATCCATTATTTACTTCGTAACAGCGCTTCTCACCTGCACGAGATAATCCTTTACCAGCCTTAACGTGATTACAATAATCATGCTCGGTTACAGCCTTGTTTCCACATAGAGAGCAAAGACTATAGTTGACCTGAGTACCCATACTAACTTGAGTAGAATATCCAGCAGAAACCTGTCTAGCAAGTTCTGGATAGTTTACCTTATCAAGAGCAATAAGTAGATCTACACCTTTAGATGAATGATCGTATTCAGCATCTAAAATAATTCCACGAATATTTTCAACTTCGCTAGATTTATGATCTGTGAATAGACCTTTTCCAATAAAAGTCTGGAATGCCTTGATAGTTTTGAGAGAGTCTTTTGGATCTGTTACTTCTTTGAGAAGTTCGTATTCGGGAAAAGCATCTCCATTTTGATTAATCCATGGCTCAACTTCAGAAGCTTCGCACCAGAGACCATCTATAGGATTTCCATGAGATTTAACTAAAACATGATTACAAGTAGCACACTGGCCTTTGCCATTATCGTGAGCTATGTGGCCAAGCTTTGGACTGTATTTTTTAGATACTGGATCAATTGCTGCATGCTCCATAGAATGGATGCCACGAGCAACAAAATAAAGAAACTCATTGGAACGTGGTGCAACTTTCCGAATTTCTGAAGCTAATCTTTTAAATCGTTCAGTAATTTGAGGGGAACTTAATGCCTGCTCTGCTGAGAGCTCATTTTGAGTACTTAAGACTAAATCTGAATTGGCTATTTTGATAAGCATATATATTCCTTAATCAAATTTCTTTAAACGAAGGGCTTCACCGGCTTCATCAAAGATACTATGTGTTTTATCTTGGTAACGCTTATAAGCATCATAGTACTCTTTAGCTTTTAGAGCGTGTTCTTTTGCTTTTTCTAGAGCTTCACGGCGAGGCTTATCAGCAATACGCCACTTCATTCCACCAAGGCGATCATCTAGATCTTCTAGACTAACTTCATCGAATTCAGGTTCTGGTTCAGAGGGAGTTGAAATATCTGGATCCTCAACTTCTAGAACTTGTGGATCAACAATATCTTGAACTGAGAAAGATCTAGATTCTGAATCTTCAGGAAACATGTCTTCATCCATTAAAGGACGCATACACATGTTTGTACAGGAATGACCTTCTTTATCCATTAGAGGACACATACCAGAGGCTTCCTTAAGAAGTTCCTGTAAGAGGGTGTCTGCAGACCTAGCAAGCTCTGGATCTGTTCTATCAAGTTCGTCTGCGATCTCAAGAAGTGCTGTTGCAATTTTCTTGATTCGAGAATTAGAAGAAATCTTTGGTTCTTTTTTTTGTTTCATAATTAATTGCTCCTGTATTAAAAGTTGTTTAGCTTCCTCGCGTGCTTTTGAACTTCCGGAATTTTTATATGTTGTATACACTTTTTTCTGAAATTCAGGGCGTTGAAGAGTTTTATAGGCTTGCAAGACAGCTGTATCAGTACAATGCTCATCCATCCATTTATCTGCAGCTGATTTTCTTTGATAAGTTTGAACTACTTCATCAAAGTTTTCTTGAGCTCTTTGAGTGAAAGTTGTGTACCACTTTAAAAATTCAGCACCATCAACAATTTCTGCAAACTGATTTAGATATACAGATTTAGAATGGCCCTTAAATTCAGAGGAACTTGCAAGTTCTTTGGTTACTTCTTTTTTTGCTAAATTAAGAGCTTTATCTAACTCTAGAGGATCGGCAGAATCTTTAAGAACATATTTAGGAATTGGAGGAAGATTTACTTGATCCTTCCTGTCATTCCAACGTGGAGAAATTGGGCGAGATTCTTGTCCAACCTGATCATAAAAACTTTTTAAATTATTTACAGCTTTTTGAACGCTTGGAGAAGTTTCAAGAATAGATTCAGCTTTTTTCGTAAAGCTAGCTAGTCTAGCAGCAACAAAGGGGCTTTTGTCCTTGAAATGATTAATTAACGGACTTAGATTCAGTTTCTTTGTCATCTGACTTCTCCTTGTTGTCCTCTTTATTTACTTCTTCATCTTTTACTAAAAGATCAGAAGCCTTGATTTCTGCAGTAACTATCTTCTTAAGCATAAATTCCTTATTGAGTTTCGATTAAATCTGCATGAGCGACTTGCTCTGATGTTTGCTTAATTATATTAGCAAACGCATCTCTAACTGATCTTATCTTCTTTAGAACAGGTTGAAGCTCCAAGACTCCTTGATCGTGATTTCTTTCTATCTTTTTCATCATCATATCTAACTCATCATAAAGTAAAAACTTATCTATCTTTACCTTAGCAGGAGTAATCTTCATTTTTAAAGATCTATCAACTTCGCGTTGAAGTTGAACTAAATGAGCTTCATATGCAGAAAGTGCCTCGTGATTGTATTCTTTTGTAACTTTTCTCAAAACCACTCTATAGATTGAAAATAATTGATCTATGGCAGCTTGAATTGTATTTACGTTATCTTCACCGAAATAACTAAAATGTACTAAGTTTTTTGAATAAAAATCTCTAAGTTCGTCAAACATTAGAAAATTAGTTCTAGCAAGTTTCTGATTTTCCTTTTTTGGATCTTCCTTAGCTACTGGAGGTAGAGACAAAGAAGGAGCCGAAGGAGGAGGTGTTGAAGGAGCTGGCGCTGGCGATGCAGGAGGAGCGGGAGCTGGTTCAACTGCCGGAGCAAACTGGGCTATAGATACTAGATATTTATCAATAGCATTTGCTTGTTTGATAAAACCTTTTTTATCAAGCATGTCTGCAATTTGTTTTAATGATTGAATATGTTCCATAGCTCTTTTTATTAAAAAATCAATACTTTTTATTCTGGGGTTGTTGGTGCTGCTGGAGTTTCTGCTCCACCAGCTGGCTCAGGACCTCCGGGAGGAGCTCCTAAGTCTGATGGCGGCTCTCCGCCTGAATCGGGGGCAGGTTCTTCTCCGCCTCCGGGGCTACCTCCTAATCCACCTAGATCAGGCATACCGCCTCCGCCCATATCTCCTCCGCCTGCTCCGCCAAGATCCATACCAGCATCTGAGCCTGCATCTTTGCCTTCTTCCTCAATATCTAAGGACTTTTCAAGAGAGTCTAATTCCCGAGTATCCATAATTGGAGTTTCTGGGGCAAGCGTCTTAAGCTGAGCAATATCCATATGTTGCATTGCTTCTATTTCTTTTTTAAGAACAATAGAATCTCTAGCTTCCATACGCAATCTAGCTTGTTCACTTTCATAATCAGTATCTAACAGCTCGTACCAAGTTCTCATAGAGATCTTGCCGGAACCTGGAGTTGCTGGATCAGCTAGACCTCCGGAAACAGCATTCAAGTATGTATCAGTTTCTTTTAAGTTTATCTTGCCCCACTCTACTGTTGGTACAATCAATTTTTGCTCGCCATTTTCAATAACGTAAAAATCTTGAATTTTTGCAATAGGTTCCAATATCTTTTTTTCGATCCATTTTTTTAATTGGAGTTGGAAATTTCTATAACGATCTCTAAGTACTTCTAACCCTACAGAAGCATTTGCATAAGATCCATAATCCTGATCAAATAAAGATGATGGAACCATTAGTCCTATCATTATATTTTTCATGCACATTTCAAGATCAGAATTCATATCTAAAGTTTGTCCGCTATTTGAAATCTTTTGAATCTCAACTAAACCGTGAGTTACAACAGTATATCCCATATCTCCCATAGAATCTAGAACTTGCTCTTGCCATTGACGAATATCATCATCGGTTGGTTTCCAGTTTTCGTTTCCTAACTTAACTAAAGTTAATGGATTTATAAAGTTATCTGCTTGAGTGATTTTGGCCTCTCTAATCTTATCATAAAGAAGAAGGTCTCTATAGCAAGAAGTTATTAAGGAAATACCTCGAGTATCATATGGAGATGACAGCATTTTAATATGAGATACGTTGAAATTATCAAGAGGGATATCTTCACCCTTTTGAAGGTGAGCAAGAAGTTCAAAGGGAAGCTGCTCTCTTAATGTTCTACTAACGATATCATTTGAGCTAATTACCTTTTTAAGATTTTCATCTGGAACTAGACTAATGATAGGGTCTTTGGAAAGAGGACTTGGATGAGCTACACGAATAAAATCGGGATTGTGGACTACAACAAAGTCCCATATACCTTGATCTTCGTTGAGTTCTGCATATGGAAAAACTTCGCCTAATTTAAAATATTCTACACCCATTTCTAAAAGAGTTGCTTGAAAGTTCATTTTTTCAAGCATATCCTCGAAGAAGTCTAGTATTTTCTTATGTTTACAAATTAGTTTAAATTTACCAGCGGTATATGATGCATGAAGATTGATAGCAGAACGAACCATAGGATTAGTTGCATAGTAATTACGATTCCATGCATTCTGCGTACGAAGATCTCTAGGTAAATTTAAAGAACTGTCAAGATAAAGTGGACTGTATACTTTAGGCTGCGTACGAACTACAGAAGATGAAGCGGCTCCAAGTTTTGTTTGTATACTTGGAGAAACTTTAGTATCATTAGTTTTGATAATAGTAGATTCAGGATCAGGATTATTAGCTACTGTTCTTCTTCTATTTTGCTTTTTCTTGTCATCTGCCATAAAATATCTATCCCTTAGTCGTCAATATAAAGATATCCAACTTATTCTTACTATATTCTTTTTTTTTACTAAGTCTATAGTCTGATTATTATATTATAAGTTTTTTAGGTAAGTCATAGCTTCAGATAGGGAGTCAAACTCTTCGACAGAAACATCGTTTGTTTCTTTATCAATTACTTTTACGGTGATTGAATCGTCTCCGTTTTTTGAATCAAATGAGAGGGTTGAGTATAGTTTTTCATCTTCTATGACATATGAGAGATGTTTGCTCAGTGTTTTTTTGGTTGATTCCAGTAAATCATTAGCTTGCTTTACTCTGCCTTTTTTGTAAAGATTAGAAGCTATTTTTTCTACCTTAGCATATAAAATAAAGGGTGTTTTATTGTATAGTTGCTTTATTGCTTCTATTCTTTCTTGTCTAGAACCTGAATGTAAGGATTCATTAGTAGGTTCTGGAAGATTGTCTTGCGACAAAAGTTGCTCATAGGTTTGAGGCTCAAGATTTGGAGAATCTAATGAGTTGGCTGGTAAGCCCGATGATGATTGTTGAGAGAAGTCGTTAGTTGGAGCGTAGTTATCAAAAGAAGAAAGCTCTTCTTCTAGTCCTAACCACATATCTTCAAAGTATTTTGTATCTGACATAATTCCTCTTTATTTAAAATAAACTAGTGCTAATTGATATATACTATAGATGGCACTAGCTGCTGCACCAAGACCTATAAAGATTTTGCTAGCTGCTATTATCCATCTTTTTGGTCTTTCGAGTTCTTCTACTTTAGCTCTTAAGTCTTCTTGATTTTTTTCAAATTCTTTGTGATTTTCATCAATCTTATCGCTTATTATTTCTATTTCTTCAGAATAATGAGATAATAATTCTTCATGTCTACCATCAGTAAGACTTAATTGTGTGGTTTGCATATCTGTTTTTTGGATATGTAGATCTAGCTTTTTGTCCAATTCACTTATGCTCTCTTTTGCTTCGTCAAGATATTCTCTTAATTCATCAGATTGAGAAAGAATTTTATTAAGTAAATCTATATGTACATCTCTATCCATACTATTTCCTACTTTATCAATACAATTATGCGCGATCTTCCCCGTATGTTTCAGGTTGTTGAGTATATTTTGGAGTCTGTGAGGTCTGCTTGTCAGCTTTTAACTTCTTAATAAGAAGCCTAAGTGTACTACAAACTTCAGAACTAGCATCTCTAATTTCACTAAACATTTCTTGTCTAGTTGGATCTTCGAAATTATTCTTCCAAATCCTTGTCTTCAAAAGCTCTAATAACTTTTCCATTCTTTTCTCCTTTCTCTGAGTCTTCAAAAGAAGGTGAGTTCAAATATTTAACTAGGATCTTTAATTGGATATTCATTTCTTTGAGTTCTCTTACTGTATCTCTCCCCATATCTGAGTCTTTTTTCATTAGGATTCGATCTTTTTCGTTTTGACGAATTTGGCTCATCATCAAGATAGGTGCTTGAAGAGAAGCTATACAAGATAATATTAGATTTAAAAAGATAAAAGGGAATGGATCAAACTTAGCGCCAGTAGAAAATGTGTTGAATACAATCCAACCAATTAAAATACAAATGAATGAGAGCACAAATGTCCAGCTTCCACCAAATTCTGCTATTACATCTGCGAGGAGTTCGCCTATCAGTTTTACTTTGGATTTTTGAGACATTATGTACCTCCTATTGAGATGTACTAACTCTTACTATGGTTATAATAATATCAATATGTTTAAACAGAAAAAAGCCCTTCAATTTCTTAAAGGGCTTTCTGACAGCTCTTGCGAGCTAGTATAACGACTCTACAGCTGCCTAGCTGTACAGTCTGATTTTTACCTCTTTACAGCTAAATCTGTCTCTCACCAGAATTATACTTTAGTGCTTCGAGGCTTAGAGAATTATTTAAGACGCTTCAATAATCTAGCAATAGACATACGAGCTTTACGAATTGCAGCGACCGATATATGTCCTTTGTTGTTCCAACCATCTGCATCACAAATTGTACACCAAGTTTTTCCATTTTGTATACCAGTATCTGCCCATTGATGTTGATCTTTTGCACAAGGCTTAATCTTAGCCTTATCTCCAGGCTTTGCAAAGCGAGATTTAAAAAGATGTATTCTAGATTCAGTAGGATGAGCCTTTCCCTCTATTCTATCTCCAAGATCTTTAATAGTAGAGGTTACTAGATCTATGATTGATCGGCCTGCGACTCCATTATACTCTATTCTTGTTACATTTGCTGGTGGAGTTGCAGATGTAGAGCTATTAATTGCTTGTTGCCTATGAGCTCGAGATTGATATACAGGTTTGAATCCTTTTTTAGCTCTAACTGCTACAAAATCTTTTAGATTAGAGATA
>Ga0315283_10005308_pt1 | contig 11358 bp, 9 predicted proteins | sample YL17G09_0_MG_FD_204541 | JGI IMG/M metagenome (GOLD analysis project Ga0315283, IMG submission 204541) | Sediment microbial communities from Yellowstone Lake, YNP, Wyoming, USA - YL17G09_0 | ecosystem: Environmental > Aquatic > Freshwater > Lake > Sediment | place: USA: Wyoming | collected...
CCGTCGCCCTGGGGGTCCAGGGTCAGGCCCACCGTGTCCGGCTCGAGCCGGGCCAAGGCCTCGTCCAGCGAACGCGCGGGCCGAACCTCCGGCACGATGGAGCGCCCGCACTGCTCGCAGGCGCTGACGACGATGCGCTGCCAGTGTTCGAGGCGCGCCTGGCCGCGCTCGGCATCGAGCCGTACCACGCTCCTCTCGGCCAGCACCGGCTGCACGGCCCGGACGCCGAGTTCCGTGGCTTTCTGCATGACGGTATCCATGCGGGGGCCCCGGCTCACGCCCTGGAACAGGGTGACGGCGAGCGGCGATTCACGCTCGATACGCCGGCCTGCGCACACCTCGGCCGACACGCCGCTGCGGGCCACGACACGGAGGACGGCGTCGTAGTCCGTGCCGGAGCCGTCGAACAGGGTGATAGGATCGCCCGCGGCCAGCCGCAGTACCCGTGTGACGTGGACAGCAGCCGACTCGGGCAGGGTGTGGGTGATCCCGGTGCGGAGGGCCTCCGGCGTGTAGATGCGGGGACGTTGCATGGGGCGAATAGTACCGATACGTCCACCGACGGGGGCACGGACCAGGATCCGGGATCGCCGTCTCGGACTTGAGCCGGGCACCGGCCTGCTCCGAGGGGCGAGGCAGGTGTCGTCACCAAACTGTGATGACCGCCCCGCTGGCGTCGTGCCGGAGCTCATTGTTGTCCACGGCATTTCCCTGCCACCCGGGCAGTTTGGCGGTCCGCACATTGACCAGCTCTTCACCAATACGCTCGATCCGGCCGGCCATCCCTGCTTCCGGGAGATCGCCGGGCTGAAGGTGTCCAGTCATCTGCTCATTCGCCGGACGGGCGACCTCGTGCAATACGTGCCGCTGCACCGGCAGGCCTGGCACGCGGGCAAGTCCAGCTACCAGGGTCGGCAGCAGTGCAACGGCTTCTCGGTGGGCATCGAGCTGGAGGGCGCTGATGACTCGCCCTATACGCAGGCGCAGTACCGGCGTCTAGCCACCGTGATCCGGGTGCTTCGACGGGGAGTGCCCTCCCTGGCCGCGGCGCCCATCGTCGGCCACAGCGATATCGCACCCGGGCGGAAGACGGATCCGGGGCCGGCTTTCGACTGGCTTCGACTGCGCAAGCTGCTCGCGCCGCGCACCGCCCGGCGCCGGTAGACTAGCGGCATGAATTTCCTCGCCCTGCTGCTAGGCTTGGCTCTGGAGCGGATGCTGACGCATCTCTTCCATCTGCGAGAGTTCCACTGGCTCGATCCCCTGTTCGATGCGCACCTGCGCCGGCTTCGCTCGGCCACCAGCGGCAAGGGTCGCCGCTGGGCGGCGCTGGCGCTCACCTGCCTGCTGGCCGCGCTGCTCGTGGCGCCGGTGGCGCTCTCATCCCGCGCGCTCCAGGGCGAACTACTGCAGATTCCCTACTTCCTGTTCGCCGTGCTGGTGCTGCTGTTTTCACTCGGACCCCGCGACCTGGACGACGAGGTGGAGGACTACGGTGACGCGCTGCAAACCGGCGACGCCATAACCCAGCGGAGCGTGGCGGAGGAGCTGCTGGAGAGACCGCCGCCGGACATGCCAGCAGATCGGAACAAGGCGGTTGAGCGGGCAATCTACGTCCAGGCCAATAACCGGATTTTCGGTGTGGTGTTCTGGTTCCTGCTCCTCGGGCCGACCGGCGCCTGGGCCTTTCGGGTGCTGGACCTGCTCCGGCATCGCGCTGAAATGAAAGCGGGCGAGGAGGTTGCCACGCCAACCATGGATGCGGTTCGCACCCTGCATGGCCTGCTCGCCTGGATTCCGTCCCGGTTGCTCGCGCTGGGCTACGTGCTGGCGGGAAACTACGAGGAAGCAATGGCGAGCTGGCGCAATGGCGGCCGCGAAGCCACGCTGTCCTTTGCCGAGGGCACTGCGGAAATAGTGGCGCGGGTCGGCATCGCGGCATCGGGTCGCGGCGCCCTCGACGTGGCCGACGCGGTTGAGGCGCTGGACCGGATTCGGGGCGCCCGTTCCCTCGTGATGCGGACCCTCTGGAGGATCTGGTGTCCGGTGATCGCCGTTCTGACACTCTATGACTGGCTCACCTGACAGGGGCCCTCCGGTCGCAGGAGCGCCTTTAGGCGCGACCCTCCTCGTCACTGCACTGCTGCTCACCGCCTGCGGCGAGAAGGCAGCAGTGCCCGTTGTCGCCGACCAGCCGGCCCAACGCATCGTCGCCCTGTCCCCGCACCTGACCGAACTGGCCTTCGCGGCCGGCGCTGGCCCGAAGCTTAAAGGCGTGGTCGAGTTCAGCGATCACCCGGTTGAGGCGCGCGCGTTACCCCGGGTGGGCGACGCGTTTCGCCTGGATCTGGAGGCGCTTGCTGCGGTGAAACCGGATCTGATTCTCGGCTGGCCCAGTGGCAACTCGCCGCCGGCGCTCGAACGGCTGCGCCGGCTGGGGTACCGGGTCATTGAGCTGGAGCCCCGCAGGCTCCGCGACGTTGGCGACCAGATCGAGGCGATTGGCCGACTCGCCGGCACGGAGGCTGAGGCGCACAAGGCGGCCAGCGCCTGGCGGAACGGGCTGGCGGCCTTGCGGTCCCAGTACCGGAATGCGCGGCCCGGGCGGGTCTTCTACCAGATCGCGCCCCAGCCGCTCATCACCGTGAATCGCGAGCACTTCATCGGCCAGGCCATTGAGCTGTGCGGCGGCCAGAACATCTATGCCGGCGTGTCGGGCCTGACGCCGGTCGTCAGCGTGGAATCGGTGGTGGTCGAGGCGCCTGAGGCCATTGTGGCGAGCGACTTCACTCGCGGGCCCGGCCGTCCGACCGAGGGTTCGCCCCTCGATCTCTGGCGTTCCTGGACCCAGTTGCCGGCCGTGGCCCGCAACCGCCTGTACGTGATCGACCCCGATCTCATGAGCGTGCCGGGGCCCCGGTTGTTGGCCGGGATTACCCAGCTCTGTGCCGCGCTCAATGGGGCCGGGCGGCTCCGGCCGGCTCCTACAGCCCCTTCTGCCGGGGCTTCCAGATGACCTCGGCACCGCCGTCGACCCGGCACAGAACCCGGGACATGACGAAGAGCAGGTCCGACAGGCGATTCAGGTAGCGAACTGACTCCGGGTTCACCGGCTCGTCCCGTTGTAGCGTGATAACGCGCCGCTCCGCGCGGCGGCACACGGCGCGCGCCAGGTGGCAGGCCGCGGCGCCGGGGGTGCCGCCGGGGAGCACGAAATCCTTAAGAGACGGCAGATTTTCGTTGAGTTCATCCAGTATTCCCTCGAGACCTAAGCTGTCGGCGGCAAGGATGACGTTGCGGCCGGGGACGGCCAGTTCCCCACCCAGGTCGAAAAGTCGGTGCTGGATTTCCGGGAGACAGTCCCGGATCAGCGGCGGCAGGGCGGGCGTGGCGAGCATGAGCCCCACGCAGGAGTTCAGTTCGTCCACTGTGCCGTAGGCCTCCACCCGCGGGCAGTCCTTGGCCACGCGCTCACCCGTGCCGAGGCCGGTCGTGCCGTCGTCACCGGTACGCGTGTAGATCTTGGTCAGCCGATTGGCCATGGTGTGTTGTCCTGAAGCATTCCTGTTCGTTCAGTGCTGCCCGTCGAGTGTAACCGCGTCAGAAGCTCAGCCCGATGCCGGCATAGGCTCCTCGCCCTGCCGTGCTGTAGCCGTAGACGTCCTCGTAGTTGTCATCCAGCAGGTTCTCCACCCGGACGTACGCGCGAGCCAGCTCTGTCAGGCGGTAACTGACGGCCACGCTGGCAAGGTAGTAGGAGTCCAGATTGACGGTTTCGGCACCGAAGACCACGGGTTCGAAGAATGTATCGGTCCGGTTGCCCATGTAGGACAGGTTCAGATTCACGTCGGCTCTCTTGTCGAGAAAGCGCCAGTCGCCGTTCAGGCTGGCCACGTGCCGGGGCCGGCGGATTTCCCGCGTGTCGTCGCCGGTATTCGCGTCGGGCTGGGTGGCGTCCAGGTAGGTGTAGGAGCCTGAAAACCGCAAACTCTCCGTGACGCGAGCCTGGGCCGTGACCTCCACGCCCCGCCGCTTGCTGATACCGCCGAGATTCTCGACGGTGGACCGAAGCGTGTCCGGGATGAAGATCGTGTTGATCTCGTTCCTGAGATCTTCGTGGAAATACGTGGCGCCCAGGCTGACCCTGTCGTCAAAAAGTGGCTGCTCGATGCCAGCCTCCCAGCCAGTGGAGGTTTCGGGCTCGAGGTCGGGATTGCCAATGAACTGGTCCGGGAAGTAACCGAAGCGCTCAACAAACGTGGGGGCCTTCTGTCCGGTGCCGTAGCTGGCGTGCAGGCGAGTCCGGGTGATTTCGGTGGTCCAGGCCGTCGTGGCGCGAAAGGTGGCAGCATCGTCATACGCGCTGTTGTCGTCGTAGCGCGCGCTCAGGGAGATGGAAGCGCGCCGGAGCGGGCTGAGAATCACTTCAAGTACTGCAGCACTGGTCCGTTGGTTCTCATCCTGATTGGGGTCCAGATCCTGGCCTGGATCAGCCGGGTCAAGGACGATGACAGTACCCCGCTGTTGAAAGTCCTGTTTTTCATGCAGGACAGCGACCGTCACTGAATTTCCGGTCGAGTCCCCGCCGCCGGGCGTGAACTGCCAGGAAGTCTGGTAGTAGACGCCATACTTGTCTGCTGCTGTAGACCCAGCTTCGCCGAAGTCATTCGAATTGTCCGTGTCCGTCGTCGTCCATGCCGCGCGGAGCGATTGAGTCCAGCGATCGTCGAGTAACTTCAGCGTTCCGCCTGTGCCGAAGTATCCGAGGTTCACCCTGGTCTCGTCGCCGGAGTCTGCCGGGATGCCGGTGGAAAAATCCGTGGCGTCAAATTGCTTGATCGTGTCCGTGTAGCGGCCGACGAAGTCCAGCTCCAGGTTGTCAGTCGGGCTGCCCGCAAGCGTCAGGGTGCCTGTCGTGTTCCGATAGCCGTCATTCTCACTGCCCGAGCGGGAACTGTTGGAGCCGTTGGAGTTGACGCGCGAGAGCGAGAGACCCGCGCGCGTACCCAGGACCTCGCCAGCCACCCGGCCGCCAAGGCTGTAGGTGTCGAACGACCCGGCTTCCGCGAAGCCCCCGGCGGAGAACTCCTCCGTTGGCTGACGGGTGATGACGTTGATCACTCCCGCCAGTGCATCACTGCCCCACAGCGCGCTCTGGGGCCCACGCACCACTTCGATGCGCTCCACGTCCCAGGTAGTGAGGTCCTGGAAGGCGAATTCGTCGTTGCCTGCCGGGTCGTTGGCCCTGATGCCGTCGATCAGCACGAGAACCTGGTTGGCTTCGGCACCACGGACGCGGACTTGCGTCTGGGAACCGATGCTGCCGGAGCGGCTGACCGCAACGCCGGGCACGTCCTGCAGCAGATCCACGGCGAAGACTGCTTGCCGGGCATCGATCTGCTCCCGGTCAATGACGGACACCGAGCTGCCGGTGGCGCTGAGCGGCACGGGTATCCGGGACGCCGTGACGACGAGGGTGTCGCGGATCTCGTCCGCGGGGACCGTGGTACTGACGGCCGTGGTAGCCAGGAATACAGACAAACAGACTGAAATGCGCACACGATTCTCCCCATGACACGCCCACACCCGAGCGTGAGAATCGTCCGGCCGCCAGGAGGAGAAAGGTGACCCCCGCATCGACCAGGGGTCGACCCAGGGAAAACACGCAGCCGACGGGCTCGTGCCGTCACGCGGTCTCCACCCGAGACCTGACGATCCGATGACACCTGCCGGCCGGTATACGGGCTCGCGCGGGGGATGCAGCATTAGCTGCATCCGGGGCCATCGCCTTCCCAGGCGCTTCCGCCCAGTGGCTCGTGTGATGGCCCTGATCCTGCGCTTACCGTTGCGGGGGCAGCGGCGGCGTTGTCAGCCCTTTTTCGAGGAGAGGCCGACGCACCGCACTTCCCGTTAAACCCTTCGGTCTGGCCGACCGTCAGGCACCGGCAGGAACGGGAAACAAGTTAGCCGCGCAGCAGGGGATCGTCAAGCGCGGGCTCCTGCAGTCGTCCCGGCAGCAGGGCTGTGTCGCCCCGCCCATTGCGGTACTCATCGTAGGGCGTGTCGAACAGGCGGGCCAGGTTCACCGGCGTGAGCGCAGCGCGAGTCGTGTCGAGCAGCCAGGTGCCATCCGGGAAAAGCAGCAGCGAATGGCTGGCGAACCGTGTGGCAAGGGACGGATCGTGCAGCGTCATGATTACGCCCCGGCCACCCTGGGCCAGCGCGTGGAGGTAGTCCAGCACGGCGATCTGGTGGCGGGGATCGAGGTGGGTTACGGGCTCGTCCAGCAGCAGGACGCTGGGATCCTGGGTCAGAAGACGGGCCAGCCCGAGTCTCCGCCGTTCACCGCCGGATAGCGTGGATACCAGCCGGTCCCCGAAACTGCGGAGCCCCATCGCCAGCAACGCGGCCCGGGCTCGGGCGAAATCGTCCGCGGACTCCGTTGCCGCGCCGGCGAGATGCGGGTGGCGGCCCATCAGGGCCGTGCTGAGTACGGTGGCGGGAAAGGTCTCGGCATCGTCCTGCAGGAGCAGGCCCAGGCGTTGCGCAATCTGCCGGCGTCGGAGCTTGGTCAGATCGTCGCCGCCCAGCCTGATGGACCCCTTGCCGGGTGGTCGCAGGCCCGCCAGCGTGTGCAGGGTCAGTGTCTTGCCGACGCCATTGGGGCCGAGCACGCAGACGACGTCGCCCGGGGCCAGGTTGAAGCTGAGGTCGCGAACCAGCTTGCGGCCGGCAACGCTCACCGTGAGTGCAGAGCAGGTCAGCATGGAAAGAGATCAAAAAAAAACCCCGCCAGTGGCGGGGTTATACGGGTTTTTGTTGTTGTCGCGAATCCGGTCTCAGCGCGTGCGTCAGTCTGTGGTGGTTTGTTGTTGTTTTTTGTGCCGCTTCTACTTCTAATTGTTGGTTTCTTCTTCTTCTTGTGGGCTTCTTCTGGCTTCGATGTCTGGTTACAGATGCCGAGCTTTCCTGCCGCGCGGAACAGAGACCTTTCTTATGCAGGATATAACTAGCAAGTCCCGTGCCAGGGTCCGAAAACCCTTGCCCTGCCAGTGGCCTGGCCGGAATACGTGGCCTGACTTGGGATGGGGCGTCGGGCGATCGTAAGAAATTCCGACTACCGGCGGGGAGGGTGACCCTAGTCAGTTCTTGACCAGGTCGCGCCAGGGCCCAAGTTTTCCGGGGCCCTGGGGGCAATGCTGGGAGCAACCCGCGGGATTCTGGCCGATTAATGGCGGCTTAATCGGCCAGATTCTCAGCTCCAGCTTGCTCAGACCCTGTAAAGGATCCCAACGGTCGGGGTCGCACTTCCCCGGCTCTTGCCTGTTAAGGGACCGGCAGACCGGGTACTCTCGCCGGCGCCATGGATCTGGAACAACTGCGCGACCAGCTGTCCGCGATCGACCGCCAGATTCTGGAGTTCGTCGCTGAGCGGCAGCGATTGTCGGGCGACATCGGCGCCCTCAAGCGGGCCACTGGCCGCCCGACCCGGGACTTCGCCCGGGAGAAGCAGGTGCTGGACAAGGCCCGGGCGCTGGCGGGGGGCCTTGGAGTCTCGCCGGGACTGGCGGAGGCGCTGCTGAGCCTGCTGATCCGTTCGTCGCTCGCCAACCAGGAGCAGGCCCGCGTCCGTGCGGAGGGCCAGGGTTCTGGCAAGCCGGCCCTGGTGATCGGGGGCAGCGGCAAGATGGGTCGCTGGTTCACCGAGTTTCTCCACTCCCAGGGCTTCAGTGTGACGGTGGCTGACCCCGCAGGACCCGTCCCCGGCGTCCGGCACGTAGCGGACTGGCGGGACACCCCGGATGAGTTCGCGGTGACGGTCGTGTCGGCGCCGATCCACCTGACTGGCGGCATCCTGCGCGACCTCGGCGCACGGCACCGATCAGGGCTGATCTTCGACATCGGTTCGGTGAAGTCACCCTTCATCCCGGAGTTGAAGGAGCTCTGCAGACTCGGTCTGCATGCCACGTCGGTCCACCCGATGTTCGGCCCGGACACGGAGCTGCTGTCGGGGCGGCACGTCCTGTTTCTTGACGCCGGCTGTCCTCCGGCCACCACGGAGGCGGCCCAGCTGTTCGCCTCGACCATGGCGGCCCAGATCCGCATGGGCATCGAGGACCACGACCGTCTGATCGCCTACGTGCTGGGCCTGTCCCACGCCGTGAACATTGCCTTCTTCACGGCGCTTGCCGAGAGCGGCGAGACGGTGCCAAAGCTTGCCGATATCTCGAGCACCACTTTCGATGCACAGTTGCAGATTGCGGGCCGGGTCGCCGAGGAAAATCCCCATCTCTACTTCGCGATTCAGGCAGGGAACCCCTTTGGTCTGGCTACCCTTGAGGAACTGCAGCGGGCCGTCACCCGCATTGCTGAGGTAGTCCGCACGGGCGATGAAGCGGGCTTCGTGCGCTTGATGGAACAGGGTCGAAGTTACCTGGCGAGTCGGCGCTAATCCCGCACCTGCCCGCCGTTCCGGCGACTCCGGCGGAGCAGGAAAAGAAAGGCTGGCACTCCGACTGCTGCTGTAATGGCGCCCACCGGCAACTGGCGTGGCGCCAGCAGTGTGCGTGCCAGTGTATCGGCCAGCACCAGCAGCGTGCCGCCAGCCAGGGCGGAGCCCGGTATCACCACCCGGTGATCACTACCCCCGGCGAGTCGCACGAAGTGCGGCACGATAAGGCCGACGAAGCCCACCACACCGGCTGTGGTCACCGCCAGGGACGTCAGCAGGGCGGCGACCGCGTAGATTGCCCCTCGAACGCGGGCCACTTCTATGCCAAGCAGGGCCGCCTGCCAGTCGCCGGTGCCGAGCACGTTCAGTGTTCGCGCGAGCAACAGTCCTGCGACCGTGCCACCGGCGGCCACCGCCAGGATCGGGCCTGGACGGTCGACGAAGGAAAAGTCGCCCATCAGCCAGAAGAGCAGGCCACGCAGGCTGGTTTCCGGACTGATCGCCAGCAATAGGCTGACAGCCGCACTCCAGCCCGAGGCAACGACGATGCCCGTGAGTAGCAGGCGGCCGGCGGCCCCGCCGCCGTCGTATCCGCGACCGTCAGACCAGGTGCCGCCGGTCCGGGCCAGGGCAAACACGAGCACGGTACTCAGCAAGGCGCCGGCAAACGCAGCGACGTTCACCGTCAGGCCAGCGTAGCCGAGAAGCATCGCGCCGAGGGCCGCCACTGCCGCCCCGCCGGATGTGCCGAGGACGTAAGGGTCCGCAAGAGGGTTGCGCAGCAGTACCTGCATCAAGGCGCCCGCCAGAGCCAGCGCCGCGCCGGTGCCGAATGCGGCCAGCGCGCGGGGCAGGCGCAGCCGCAGGAGGATGTCCACTTCCATGGGGTCTGCATCGCCAGTGAGCAGGGCGCGCAGGGTACCGGTCCCTGTGGGACCACTGCCGGTGGTCAGGGCGAATAGCAGCGCGGCAATGCTGAGTGCCGCGAGAATCACCAGCAGTTGACGGGGCGCGAAGTGCATTAGCTGATTTGGGAACAGCCAGCCGGGCCGGCGGACGGGGAGAGTGTACCGGGTGATTCCTGGCAGTGACACGGCCGCTGCCGATGTGGAAGAATTCCGCCGCAGGCAGAGGTAGCGCGTGGATCAGATTGATGCAGAAGGTTTCCGCGCGAACGTCGGCATTATCGTGTGCGATGCTCGGAGCCTGGTGCTGGTTGGCGGTCGTGTGGGTCAGGACGCCTGGCAGTTTCCCCAGGGTGGTATCCAGCTCAACGAGTCGCCGGAGCAGGCCATGTACCGGGAACTCCGGGAGGAGATCGGCCTGCAACCGGAGGATGTCGCTGTCCTCGGCAGTACCCCGGACTGGCTCCGGTATCACCTGCCCGAGAAGTACCTGCGGCGCAGGATGCGGCCGCTATGCATTGGCCAGAAACAGCGCTGGTTTCTCCTGCGGCTGCTGGCTGCAGACACCCGTCTGCGGCTGGACACGACGACCACGCCCGAATTCGACCGCTGGCGCTGGGTAGACTACTGGCAGCCCCTGCGCGAAGTGATCTTCTTCAAACGCGACGTTTATCGGCAAGCCCTGCAGCAGCTGGGGCCGATCATCTTTCCCGAGGGCCTGCCGCCGCTACCCGATAGCGTTGCCAATGGCGACATCAGTGGTTAAGCGCCGCCGGCTTGCGCCGCAAACCGCGCAGGACGTTCTTGCCGCCGTTGATCTCGGTTCGAACAGTTTCCACATGGTGGTGGCCCGTTTCGCCCATGGCCAGCTCACGGTCATCGACCGTCTGCGCGAAATGGTGCGGCTCGCCTCCGGGCTCGACATCCGGAATCGGCTGACCGATGCGAGCCAGGCACGGGCCCTGGCCACCCTCCGGCGCTTCGGCGAGCGCCTCCGCGACATGCAGGCCGGCCGGGTGCGGGTGGTGGCCACGAACACGCTCCGGAAGGCCAAATCCACGGGCCGCTTTCTGCAGCGGGCCGCGAAGGCCCTCGGCCATCCGGTAGAGATCATTTCGGGCATCGAGGAGGCCCGGTTGATTTACCTGGGAGCGAGCCACAACCTGCCGCGCGTTGACGGACCGCAACTCGTGGTGGATATCGGGGGCGGCAGCACGGAGATCATTGCGGGCAAGGGCCTGGAGCCGTCCGCAATGGAGAGCCTGGCCCTGGGTTGTGTTTCCCTGACGGAGGGCTTTTTCCCCGGCGGGCAGCTCTCGGCGAAGAACTTCGAGAAGGCCCGGCTGCAGGTCCGCCTCGAACTGGAGCCTGTGCGTTCCCAGTTCCGCAAGGTGGAGCCGGCCCAGGTGGCTGGAACCTCCGGCAGCATCCGAGCGGCGCACGCTGTGTTGTCGGCGCTGAATCGGGCGCCGCAGGGGGTCACGGTCGATGGCCTTGAATATCTTATCGAGGAGATGGTCTCCGCCGGGCGCACCGCAGACTTGAAGCTACCTGAGTTGTCCGCTGACAGGGCCGAGGTTTTTCCCGGCGGTGTCTCGATTCTCCTGGAGGTCATGCGGACTCTGTCCCTGAGTCGTATGACCATCGCTGACGGCGCGCTGCGCGAGGGCATCCTCTACGACATGATCGGGCGGCTCACGGACGAGGATGCCCGGGTGCGGACTGTGCGGGCCATGGCGGCGCGCTACCAGGTGGATCGCCCGCAGGCCGAACGCGTGGAAGCCACCGCAATGAACCTGTACGCGCAGGCACGCGATGTCTGGGAACTGGCCGGCGACCAGCAGTTGTTACTGGCCTGGGCGGCCCGCATCCACGAACTCGGGCTCGACATTGCCCACGCGCACTACCACCGGCATGGGGCCTATGTGCTGGAGAACGCCGACATGCCCGGCTTCCCGCGCGAGGAACAACTGGTCCTGGCCCGTCTCGTGCTGGCCCATC
>Ga0315283_10005310_pt1 | contig 11355 bp, 11 predicted proteins | sample YL17G09_0_MG_FD_204541 | JGI IMG/M metagenome (GOLD analysis project Ga0315283, IMG submission 204541) | Sediment microbial communities from Yellowstone Lake, YNP, Wyoming, USA - YL17G09_0 | ecosystem: Environmental > Aquatic > Freshwater > Lake > Sediment | place: USA: Wyoming | collected...
TACCCCGCCGGGTTCCGCGTGCGGCTGCACGAGAAGGACCTGCGCATCTGCCGTGACATGGCGGCGCGCCACGGTGTCGAGCTCCCGGTGGTCCAGGCGACGCTCGATCATTATCGCCTGCTCGTCGAGCAGGGCCACGGCGACGAGGACATCTCGACCCTCTTCCGCCTCAAGGACGCGCTGTTCGCGCACGACCCGCCGAGCAGCGAGTCCGCGCCACGCCGATGAACGCGGAACCGCCGGCGCCGGCGCCTGCCGGGGACGAGCGCAGTTCCTACCTGCCGGACTTCTGCCAGCCGCGTGCGGTGCTGGCGATCGTACTGGTCGCATCGCTGGTGGCGCTGGTGCTCGCGCTCGCGCGCCAGAGCGTGAGCGGCGAGCTTTGGACCGAGCTCGCCCGCACCTCCGCCTACCTGCTCTGGACGGCGCTGCTCTGCGCGGCGCTGCTGTGCCGCGCGCGACCCTGGCTCGCGCGCCAGTCGCTGCGCAATTCCACGCTCTCGGCCCTCGGCATGATCGTTGGAACCGTGGCGGTCGTGTCCGAGTGCATCTACTGGTTCGGCCGCTCCTGGGACGCCCGGCTCGGCGCCCCGTCCGGGCTCTTCCCGACCGAGCAAGCCGCGTTCCTGCTACCGAACCTGTTCATCGGTGCGATCGTGGGCGGTCTTGCGCTGCGCTACTTCTACGTCGCGAACGAGTGGAAGCGCAGCGTCGAGCTCGAAGCCCGCGCGCGGGTCCGCGCGCTGCAGGCGCGCATCCGCCCGCATTTCCTCTACAACAGCATGAACACCATCGCGGCGCTCACGCGCACCGATCCTGCGCGTGCAGAAGAAGCTATCGAGGACCTCGCCGACCTCTTCCGTTTCACGCTCGCAGAGTCGCGCCCGCAGATCAGCCTGCGCGAGGAGCTCGAAGTCGCACGCATCTACCAGCGCATCGAGCAGTTGCGGCTCGGATCCCGTCTCACGGTGCGCTGGGACGTCGGCGCGCTGCCGCCGAACGCGATCGTCCCGGGCCTGCTCCTGCAGCCGCTGCTCGAGAACGCCATCGGCCACGGCATCGAGCCGCTGCAGGAAGGTGGCACCGTGACCGTGGTCGGGCGCGCAGCCGACGGCATGATTTCGCTCGAAGTCGCCAACCCGGTGCCCAGGCGCGCCCGGCCGGCGCGCCCGGGAAATCGCATGGCGCTCGACAACATCCGCCAGCGGCTCGAACTCGTTTTCCCCGGCCGGGCCTCGGTGACGGTGCAGGACGATGGCGACGCGTACCGAGTCACCCTGCATTTCCCCCTGGTGCCGGGCCCGGCGGCTTTTGGCGGCAAACAGTGACAGGCCGGGGCGGGCCAGCGGAAAATGCCCGCTGCCATGCCCCATAGCCCTCCTCCCCAGGAACCTCTGCGCGTCCTGATCGTCGACGACGAACCGCCGGCACGCGAGCGGCTGCGCTGCCTGCTGGAAGAGATCCCTGACGTAAGCGTGGCCGGCGAGGCCGCAAACGGCCGCGAGGCACTGGAACTCTGCGCGAGCCTCGACCCCGACGTCGTGCTGCTCGACGTTCGCATGCCCGGCATGGACGGCATCGAGGCGGCGCGGCACCTGGGCGCGCTCGAGGATCCGCCCGCCGTAATCTTCACGACCGCCTACGACGAGCACGCGGTGGAGGCCTTCGAGGCGCAGGCAGTCGGTTACCTGCTGAAGCCCGTGCGGCAGGAGAAACTCGCACGCGCCCTGCACCACGCGGCGCGGGTCCTTGGAACGCAGCTCGCGAGGGTCGCCGAGCAGTCACAGCTCGGGCGCCGCCGCGCGCAGATCTGCGCGCGCCTCGGGGAACAACTGCGCCTCATTCCGCTCGACGACGTGTACTATTTCCTGGCGGGCCAGAAGTACGTCACGGTGCGGCACCGCGGCGGGACCGACCTCATCGACGAGGCGCTGCGCGCCCTCGCCGTGGAATTCGCGCCGGACTTCGTGCGGGTGCATCGCAACGCACTCGTCGCCATCCGCTCGGTAAGCGCGCTCGAGCGCGACGCGGACGGTCACTACCTCGTGCGCCTGCGGGACTGCGAGGAAACCCTGCCGGTGAGCCGGCGCCACGCGGCTCAGACGCTGCGGCTGATCAGGGGCGGCCACTGAGTGGACACACCGAAGGAAGACGTCGGGGAGTCGACGATCACGCTCGCTAACGAAGCGCCCGGGCCCGCCCGCAGCGACTACGCGCGCCTGGGCGGCCTGCTGCTGCCCGCACTGCTCGTCTACCTCGCCTGGCGCATCGTGGTACCGCTCTGGCAACCGCTGGTGTGGGCCGCGCTGCTCGGATCGCTGCTCGCGCCGCTCAATGCGCACCTCACGCTACGCCTGGGCGGGCGTCCGCGCCTCGCGAGCGGGATCACCACACTGCTCGCCGTGCTGCTTTTCCTGCTGCCGGTCGCGATCGTCGCGGGCGGGGTCACCGCGCAGGCAGCGCAGCTGCTCGGCCGGCTGAACGCACAGGCGCCGCAGGTGGGCACCGCCTCGCTCGAACTGGCGAACATTCCCCTGCTCGCACGCCCGCTCGAGTGGCTGGGCAGCCACACGACGATCAGCGTCGAACAGCTGCAGGGCTGGTTCGTCGAGGCCGTGAAGCGCGTCCTGCAGTCTCTCGCGGCGTCGGGCGGCAACCTGGTGCTGGGCGCGCTCGGCACCGTGGTCAGCTTCGCGCTCATGCTCTTCGTGCTGTTCTTCGTGCTGCGCGACGGGCCGGCGGTCGCGCAGAAGGTGGTGCGCATGCTGCCGATCGAGGAACGGCGCCGCTCTCGCCTCTGGCGGCACCTGGTCGAGGTCACGCGTGCAGTGTTCATGGGCATCGGGCTCACGGCGCTGGTCCAGGGCGTCCTGATCGGCGTTGGCTTCTGGATCGCCGGCCTGCCGAGCCCACTGGTCTTCGGCGTACTGGGCGCGCTGTGCGCGCTGATCCCGCTGGTCGGAACGTCGCTCGTCTGGGTGCCTGGCATCGCCTTTCTGCTGATCCACGCCGACTACGGGCACGCGACGTTCCTCACCGCCTGGAGCCTCCTCGTCGTGGGGTCGGTGGACAATTTCCTGCGGCCTATGCTGATTTCAGGCCGGTCTGAATTGCCTACTCTCGCGGTTTTCATCGGCGTGATGGGCGGGCTCTCGGCCTTCGGCTTCATCGGCCTGTTCCTCGGTCCCATCGTGCTCGGCCTGCTCGTCGCCCTGTTCCGATTCGAGAACGAGGAGCGCGAGGCCGCGAGCCGCGCCGCCTGACCACGACCCACACGGAGTCCTGCTTGCCGAACCACATCCGCATCGCAACCCGTCGCAGCAAGCTCGCCCTCTGGCAGGCCGAGCACGTCATGTCGCTGCTCCGTGCCGCCCACCCGCAGGTCCCGGTCGAACTCGTGCCGATGAGCACGCAGGGCGACCGCGTACTGGACCGCGCGCTCGCCGAGGTCGGCGGCAAGGGACTGTTCGTAAAGGAACTCGAGGTCGCGATGCAGGAAGGCCGCGCCGACATCGCGGTGCACTCGATGAAGGACGTGCCGAGCGAGTTGCCGCCGGGCTTTCGCATCACTGCCGCCCTGCCGCGCGCCAACCCGCATGACGCCTTCATCTCGCTCAAGTACCGTCGATTCGCCGACCTGCCGCAAGGCGCGCACGTCGGCACCTCAAGCCCGCGGCGCCAGGCGCAGCTGCGCCACGCGCGCGCGGACCTCGCGCTCGAACTGCTGCGCGGCAACGTGGACACGCGCCTGCGCCGCCTCGAGGAAGGCCGTCTCGACGCGATCCTGCTCGCCTGCGCCGGACTCGAGCGACTGGGCCTGGGCGAGCGGATCACCGAGGTGCTCGACGCCGACCTCTGCGTGCCCGCCGTCGGCCAGGGCGTGATCGGCATCGAGTGCCGCGACGATGACGAGCGGAGTCGCGACCTGCTGGCCGCGCTGCACCACGAGGAATCGTTCGTGCGGCTCTCCGCCGAACGGGCGTTCGCCCGGGCGCTGGGCGGCAGCTGCCACTCGCCGATCGCGGCGCATGCGACACTCGAGACGGGCTCGCTCACCCTGCGTGGATTCGTCGGCGCGCCCGACGGCAGCGAGGTGTACCGCGATCGTCTCACGGGCCCGGCCGCCGACGCGGACGGTCTCGGCCTCGCGCTGGCGCGGCGCATGCAGGCCGCGGGCGCGGGACCGCTGCTCGCGCGCCTGCGCAGCGAGGCGGTTCCGCCACCGTGACCTCCTCGCTCGCGGGCCTCGCCGTCGTCGTCACGCGGCCCGCGCGCCAGGCGGCGCGCTTCATGCAGATGCTCCGCGACCGCGGCGCCGCGACCGTCGCTTTCCCCGTGCTCGAGATCGAACCCGTGAGGCTCGACGTGGCGGCGCGCACCTCGCTCGCCCCGGATGAATACGACTGGGTCGTCTACACCAGCGCGAACGCGGTGGAGCGGTCGCTACCCCAGCTCGGGCGGCCGATGAGGGTGCGGGTCGCCGCGATCGGGCGCGCGACGTCGCGGGCGCTTGCGGCCGCAGGCGTCGACGTACACGCCCTGCCCGGGTCGGGCGCGAACTCCGAGGGCCTGCTCGCGCGTCCGGAATTTGCCGAGCCTCGCGGGCAGCGCATCCTGATCGTCAAGGGTGTCGGCGGACGCGACGCGCTGCGCGCGGGACTCGTGTCCCGGGGTGCCGTCGTGAGCGAGGCCGAAGTCTACCGGCGCGTCCGGCCGGCGCCTTCGGCCGAGGCGCTCGGCGAACTCGACCGTGCCCGTGAATCCGGGACGGTCGTCGCCTCGGTGACCAGCGTGAACGTGCTCGATTCGCTGCTCGCGCTCGCGCCCGAGGCGCGCTATCCGTGGCTGCGCGATGCGCCGCTGCTGGTGCCGGGCGAGCGGGTCGCGGCGGAGGCGCGCCGACGCGAGTGGCGCGGCCCCCTGGTCGTCGCCCGCAGCGCCGAGGACGAGGCGATGCTCGAAGCCCTCGAATTGCGGTCGTCCGACGCCGGCAGGACCACGCCTGCGTGATACGATCCGCCTGAGTCCCGGGCGCGCCTGCGCGAAGCCGATGTCCGCCGAAATCGAATCCCTGTCCAGCGACATGAACTCCCGACGCGCGGGCAGCGGCGGCACGAGCCCTATGCTGATCGCCCTCGCCGTGCTGGGCCTGCTGCTCGCAATCTACGCGCACTGGCGCATTGGCCATTTCGTCGACCGCAGCGACCGGGTGCGCCGACAGGTGGTGGAACTGCGCGCGGCGCAGGGCCGGTTCGCCGGCCAGCTCGCGACGCTCACCACGCGGCTGGAGACTTCGCAGAACGCGATGCGCTCGGAACTGCGCGGTCTGCAGGAGCTGCCCGCGCAGCTCGCGGTGCTCGGTCGCGGCGTCGAGGAGCTCAGGGCCCGCACCGAGGCGCCGCAGCGCGCCTGGGCGCGAGCCGAGGCGCTGTACCTGCTCGACCTCGCCGAGCGCCAGCTCTACATAGACCGCGACGTCGGCACGGCCATCGCGGCGATGGAGGCGGCCGATGCGCGGCTCGCGTCTTTCAACGACCCGGCGATCGCGGAGGTCCGCCGCCTCCTGGCACAGGACCTCGCGGCCCTGCGCGCCGTGCCGCTGCCGGACCTCGCCGCGGTGCTCGCGCGCATCGCGGCGCTGGAGGACGGGGTGCCCAGGCTGCCGGTGCTCGGCGTGCCCGTGACGCGGGGATCCAGGACCGACAAGGAACCGGAGCCGACCGGTGCGTTCCGGCGCGCGATGCATCGGATCGCGGAGGCGCTCCGCAGCCTCGTGACATTGAAGCGAGTGGATCCTTCGACCTCGCGGTTGGTCACGCAGGAGGAGCAGTCGCTGCGGCGCCAGCACCTGGAGCTGCTGCTGTTCGCGGCGCGTGTCTCGGCCATGCAGCCCGACGGCCCGGCCTATGCGCAGTCGCTCGAGGCCGCCGGCACCTGGCTCACGCAGTTCTTCGACCCCTCCTCGCCCGAGGTGGCGGCGGCGCGAACCGAAATCGAGGCGCTGCGCAGCGCCAACGTCGAGCCCGCGCGGCCTTCGATCGGCGCAGCCGCCCGCCAGCTGCAGCGCCTGATGGACGCAGGCGCGACCGCGCCATGAAGGGCGCCGCGCTCGTGGCGCTGGCGCTGGTGGGCGGCGGACTGCTCGCCCAGTTCCTGCTCGGCGACCCCGGCTACGTCGCCATTCGCGCGGGCCGCTCGCTCGTCGAGACGACGCTGCCCGTGTTCCTCCTGCTGCTCGGCGCCGCCTACCTCTCCGTGCGCGGCGTCGCCGGAGCGGTGGGCGCCCGCCGGCGCCTCGCGGAACTCCGTGCGGAGCGGCGGCGCCGGCGCGCCCGCGACGACACGGGCCGCGGCATGCTCGACCTCGCCGCAGGCAACTGGCGCAGCGCCGAGGACTTGCTGTCGCGATCGGCGCCGGACGCGGATACGCCCGCGGCCAACTATCTCGTCGCGGCACGGGCCGCGGACCTGCAGGACGCCATCGACCGGCGCGACGACTGGCTCGCGCAGGCACAGGAGAATGCGCCCGGGGAACGCGCAGCGGCGCTCGTCACGCTGGCCGAGATGCAGTTGAGGCGCGGCCAGGACCAGGCGGCCGTGCAGACGCTCGAGCAGCTCGACGCGTCAGGCGACTTGAACTCCCGCGGGCTCGAACTGCTCGCGCGCCTCTACCCGAAGCTCGGTCGCGGCGACAGGCTGCTCGCACTCGGCCCGCGCCTGCGGAGCGCGAAGGAACTGCCCGGAGCGAAGGTGGCCGAGCTCCTCGCCCAGGTGCAGCTCGAGGAAATCCGGGCCGCGGGCGATGCGGGAAACCAGTCGCGCCTCGAGAAGGCATGGTCGGACCTGCCACGCGGCGTGCGCAGGTTGCCGCAGTCCATCGTGACCTACGCACGGGCCGCGATGTCCTGCAGTGACCACTCGACGGCGGAGAAGGTCCTGCGCGAACTCATCGAGGAGCAGTCGGACCCGGCCGCGGTCCGCCTGTACGGAGACCTGGTACTCCCCGACCCGCTCGCGCCGCTCGAGCGCGCGGAGGCGTGGCTGCGCAAGCGTCCCGAGGACCCGGAGCTGCTCGCGAGCTGCGCGCGCCTCTGCCTGCGCGCGGAACTCGTCGGCAAGGCGCGCAGCTACCTCGAGGCCAGCCTCGCACGGCGGCCGAGCCCGGAGAACAGCCTGATCCTCTCAGACCTGCTGGAGCAGATCGGCGAGGGCGCGAAGGCCGCGGAGTGCCTGCGCAAGGCCGTGACCGGGTCGGTGGGCCGCCGACCCAACGTGCCTCGCGTGCGGCTCAGGCGCCACTGAGACCGCTCAGGATCGGGGGCCCTGCGCGCCGAGCTTCGCGAGCGTGTCCGGCGCGTAGTCGAACGAATCGAAGTGCAGCTGTTCCCGCGGCAGGCCGGCAGCCGCTGAGCGCGCGCGGATGGCTTCGATCATCGCCGGTGGCCCGCTCGCGTATACGTCGTAGCCGGAAAGCTCCGGGTGATCGGCGAGCATCGCCTCGTGCACGAGACCCGCCCGGACGCCGGCGTCCGGCGGCGCGGGATCCGACAGGACCGGGCAATAGCGGAAGCCCGGCCGTTCCTTCTCGAGCCCGCGCAGCCACTCGTGCTCGTAGAGTCCGTCGGAGTCGCGGGCTCCCCAGTAGAGCGTCACCTGTCGACGGTCGCCCATGGCGACCAGCTGGCGCAGCATCGCCCTGAGCGGCGCGTAGCCCGTGCCGCCGCCCACCATCAGCGCTTGCCTCGGGGACTCCGCCCGCAACCAGAACTGGCCCAGCGGTCCCTCGATGCGCAGCAGCGCGCCGGGGCGCAGGCTGTCGAACAGTTGCGCCGTGAACCCGGTGGTCGAGGCGCGCCGCACGTGCAGCTCGAGCAGCCGGCCGTCCGCCGGTGCGCTCGCGATCGAGAAGCTGCGACGACGACCCTCCGAAAGCATCACGTCCAGGTACTGCCCGGCCCGGTAGTGCAGCTCCTCGACCGCGGGCAATCGCAGGAACACCGCCATCACGTCGGGCGCGAGGAGTTCCTTGCGCTCGATGCGGCACGGCAGGCTCTTCACTTCGACGTCGGGCGCGGGCCGCACCTCGCGCGCCTCGACGCGCAGGTCCGAGAGGGCGCGCGCCTGGCAGAGGAGCGCGAAACCGGCGCCCGCCTCCTCCGCCGTGATGCCGGCCGGCCGCTCGCCCGCGTAGGCGACCTCGCCGCTCACGATCCGCGCAAGGCAGGACGCACAGTGGCCTCCCTTGCAGCTGTGCGGCAGGTTGAGTCCCGTGCGCAGAGCGGCGGCCAGCACCGTCTCACCGCTCTCGACGGTGAAGTCCTGGCCCGATGGAAGGAGCGTGACCTGTGGCATGCGCGCAGGATGCCACGAAGAGCGTGGCCGCGCGGGACCGGCCGCCGCGCGTATCCTAGCCGGCATGGATCGCAGGTTCCTCATCGCGGGTTGTGGCTACGTGGGTGGCCGGCTGGCGACGCGTCTCATGGAGTCGTGGCAGGTCGTCGCCGTGGCGAGGTCCCCTGCGACCCTCGCGGAGCTCCGGACGCTTGGCATCGAGGCCATTTTCACGGACTTCGATGCGATCGCGGCGTCATCGGCACTCGGTCGGGTCGCCGACGGAGCCGCCATCGCCTATCTCGCACCCCCGCCCGGCACCGGTGTCGCGGACCCGCGCCTCGAGCGTTTTCTGGCGGCGCTGGGGCATGTGCGACCGTCGGTGCTTCTTTACATGAGCACCACCGGCGTCTACGGCGACGCGGGCGGTGCAGCGGTCGACGAACGCAGCCCCGCCGTTCCCGCCAACGACCGCTCGCGCCGCCGGCTCGCGGCTGAGCGGGTCTCAACGGCGTGGTGCGACGCCCGGGGCGTCCGCTGCGTCGTGCTGCGCGTGCCCGGGATCTACGGACCTCACCGGCTTCCGCTCGAGCGGCTCGGCCGCGGCGAGCCCGTGCTCAGGCCGGAAGACTCCGGTCCCGGCAATCGCATCCACGTGGACGATCTGGTCGCGGCCTGCGTCGCAGCCGTCGAGCGGCCGGCGAGCGGGGTGTTCAACGTGGGCGACGGCGATCACACGAGCACGACGGAATTCCTGCAGAGGACAGCAAAGCTCGCCGGCCTGCCGCCGCCCCGCGTGGTCTCGCTGGCCGAGGCGCAGGCCGGACAGATCAGCCAGGGGATGCTCGAGGTCCTGGTCGAATCGCGCCTCGTCCTCACCGGCCGCATGCGCGAGGAGCTCGGCGTGGTGCCGCGCTACCCGAGTGTCGAATCCGGGATCGTGGCGAGTCTCGGGGAAATGCGCGCGCAGGAGCGTTGAGCGTCGGATATGCTTGGTTCCATGCGGCTCGCCTTCACGAAGATGCATGGACTCGGCAACGACTTCATCGTCTTCGACGCACGCGACCCGGACGAGGTGCCCTCGCCGGTCGCCCTGCGACGCCTGGCCAACCGCCGCACGGGCATCGGCTTCGACCAGGCGCTGGTCCTCGAGCCGCCGCGACGCGATGGCACCGACGTCTACTACCGCATCTTCAACGCCGACGGCTCGGAGGTCGAGCAGTGCGGCAACGGCGCGCGCTGCATCGCACGCCTCGTCGCGACGCGCAGCTCGCGCCAGGACCGGCCGCTGCTGATGGAGAGTCCCGGCGGCGTGGTCGAAGCACGGCTGCGGCGCGACGGGCTGGTCTCGGTCGCCATGGGCGTGCCAGATTTCGCGCCTGCGGCGCTGCCGTTCCTCGCCGATCGCGAGGAGCCGGGATATCGCATCGACCTGCCCGGCGGGCCGGTCGAGTTCGGCGCCGTGTCCATCGGGAATCCCCACGCCGTGATCCGCGTTCGATCCGTGGACGACGCCCCGGTGGACAGCGTGGGACCCGCGATGGAGAATCACGCGCGCTTTCCGCGGCGGGTGAACGTCGGATTCCTCGAGATCGTGGCACCCGACCACGTGCGGTTGCGGGTGTTCGAGCGGGGCGTCGGCGAGACACAGGCCTGCGGCACCGGGGCCTGCGCAGCGGTCGCCGTCGCGCGGAGGCATGGACCGCTCGCCGAGGAGGCCCGCGTGGATCTGCCCGGCGGGCGGCTCATCGTGCAGTGGCCAGGACCGGGTCGACCGATCTGGCTGACGGGACCGGCCGAAACGGCCTTCGAAGGCCAGGTGGACGTCCCGGACGTCGCGCAGGAGAGTTCAACGTGAGCAAGCAGCCGATACGCGGCGCCGAGACGGAAGCGATCGCCGACGAACAGGTCGGCGACTACCTGGTGGCGCACCCTGAGTTCTTCGAGCGCCACCCGGGCGTGCTCGCGCGCCTCCGGCTCCCGCACCAGCGCGGCAGTGCCGCCGTGTCGCTCGTCGAGCGGCAGGTGCTGGTGCTCCGCGACAGGCACGGCGCGCTCGAGCAGAAGCTCCACGAGCTGATCGAGAACGGCCGGGCCAATGACGCCATCGCGGACCGCACGCACCGGCTGACCCGCCGGCTGCTGCGCGCGCGCGACCTCGCCACGATGCTCGCCGGCCTCGAGACCTCGCTCCGGGAGGACTTCGGCGCCTCACGCTGGCTCGTACTCCTGACGGATTGCGGGCTGCCGGGCCTGTCCGGCCACCAGGATCCGCATGTGCGAGTGGTGCCGAGGGGCAGCGCGGAACTCAGGATCTTCGAGACCTACTTCGAGTCGGGGCGGCCGCGCAGCGGCCAGATCCGCGACACCCAGCGCGACTACCTGTTCGGCACCGAGGGCGGCCCCGTGGGCTCGACCGTGCTGATCCCGCTGGGCGAGCGCGCATCGCTCGGCCTGCTCGCCATCGCGAGCCATGACACCGAGCGATACCTGCCGACCATGAGCACGGACTTCCTGGTGCGCATCGGCGAGATCGTCACCGAGGCGATCACCGCCCGCGCGGCATGAACGAGGCGCTCGCAGGCGGTGTGACCCGCTTCCTGCGGAGCCTGCGCGACGAACGGCGGCTGTCGCCGCATACCGAATCCGCCTACGCGCGCGACCTCGAGTCGCTGCTCGGGTACTGCGACGCCCAGGGAATCTCTGCCTGGGACGGTCTCGACCCGCAGCACGTGCGCAGCTTCGCCGCGCAGTGTCACCGGCGCGGGCTCGCGCCGCGCAGCGTGCAGCGCCGCCTCTCGGCCGTGCGGAGTCTTTTCCGCTACCTGATGCGCGAGGGTGAACTCGCGCGCAACCCGGCCGCGGACGTGCAGGCGCCCAGGGCCCGCAAGCGCCTGCCGGTGACGCTCGACGCCGACGCGATGGCGCGCCTGCTGGAGTTCCGCGCCGACGACCGCCTCGGCCTGCGCGACAAGGCGATCATGGAACTCCTCTATTCGTCGGGCCTGCGACTCGCGGAGCTGC
>Ga0315283_10005311_pt1 | contig 11355 bp, 9 predicted proteins | sample YL17G09_0_MG_FD_204541 | JGI IMG/M metagenome (GOLD analysis project Ga0315283, IMG submission 204541) | Sediment microbial communities from Yellowstone Lake, YNP, Wyoming, USA - YL17G09_0 | ecosystem: Environmental > Aquatic > Freshwater > Lake > Sediment | place: USA: Wyoming | collected...
ATTGGCATTCGTGGTGGTTCATTCGAGCAAACGCTTATCCTGCTGAATGGAATACCTTTTAATGATCCGCAAACCGGGCATCACAACCTCGACTTACCCCTAGAACTCAGCCAGATTGAACGCATCGAAATACTGGAAGGACCTGGCTCGCGCGTATTTGGCCCGAATGCTTTTTGTGGTGCCATTAATATCATTACTTCGGGCAGAGAAGGGAGTTCTGTAAAAGCAGGAATATCGGCGGGAGAGCATAAGCTTTATACCAGTGAAATTTCGGCTTCATTTAACCATAAATCATTCTCAGGATATGTGGCTGCAGGCAGAAAAAGTAGCGATGGCTATATTGCCAATACGGATTATCGCATAAGTAACCTTTTTGGAAGCGGAATATATAAATCGGGACGAATGCGGTTTGAGTTACAAGCTGGCGGCCAAATGAAGGCATTCGGGGCTAATAGTTTTTACACTGCCAAATATCCCGATCAATACGAACAAACGCGCACACGTTTTGCCAGCCTTAAGTTTTCACGCCAAGGAAAGTTGAAGTTGTCTTCATCTGTTTACTGGAAGCGTCATCACGACCGTTTTGAGTTGTTCCGCGATGAGAGTCCATCATGGTATCCAGGGCATAATTACCATCTTACCGATGTCGGAGGCGCCGAAGCCAATGCAAGTTTTAACAGCCCTATAGGTCTCACGGCTATTGGCGTATCATGGCGTGTGGAACATATTTTTAGCAATGTATTAGGAGAGCTGATGAACGATACATTATCCGTTCCTGGAGAGCCGGAAGGCAAATTCACACGCAGCGCCCAGAGGCAATATGCAGGATTTTTTGCCGAACATCAGGTTTCCCTGGGGAAATTTTCAATTTCGGCAGGTGCCTTACTCAGTTTCATCCCATCGGTGGGCCCGAAGCTGTTTCCGGGAGCAGATGTCAGTTATGCCATTAACCAGCATTTGAAAATGTTTGCTACTTTCAATACCTCGCTGAGGTTGCCATCATTCACCGATCTGTATTATGTGGGGCCTGCCAATATTGGTAATCCCGACTTAAAACCCGAGCAGGCAACCAGCTGCGAAACAGGTCTTAAATTCACCAGGGCCAGGTTTAACGGGCATGTGAGTGTGTTCCGCCGCGATGGCATAAATATTATTGATTGGGTGAAATCCGTTGATTCCCTTAAATGGCAGAGTAGAAACCTGACGCGTTTGCAGACCGATGGCTTCGAATTTGTCCTTAACTTCCAGCCGGATACCAAGCCAAATGCTGCCAGATTTATTCAATCTGCAGGAGCGTCTTATGCAGGGCTTGTTTCGCGAAAACAAAGCAATGAGTTTCTGTCAATGTACGTGCTCGATTATCTGAAACATAAAATTACCTTATCACTGCGCCACCGGATTTTTCGAAACACCGGTGCATCCTGGCTTTTTACATGGCAGGACAGGGCAGGAAAATATGCCGATTATGCCTCAGGGTCAGAACAAGAATACCAGCCTTTCGCCATGCTGGATGCACGCTTATGGTGGACTAACACACATTTTCAGATTTACTTCGAAGCATCCAATGTGTTTAATTCAACATTTATCGACCTTGCAAATATCCCCATGCCTGGTCGCTGGATGCGGGTTGGAATTGCCTATGATTTCCATTGGGCTGCAAAATAATTTTACGCTGTCGCTTTTCTGAAATAATTTCATCATTGAATCCAAAATTCATACCTTTGGCTAAAGAAAGAATATTTAACGATTTATTTCAATTTATTTCAATTTATTTCAATTTATTTCAATTTATTTCAACCTATTTCAACCTATTTCAATTTATTATAAATGGAAGTAACCCGCATTTTTGACCTTCTGCCGAACTATGCCTCCAGATTCTTACCAAAGGACGACGTACTGGCTTTCAAGGAAAATGGCGAATGGAAGAAATATTCTCTCAAGGATTATATCGGTGCTGCCAATAACATCAGTTATGGATTGCTGGCACTGGGCGTGAAAGTTGGCGATAGAATTGCTACCATAATGAACAATCGCCCCGAGTGGAACTTTCTGGACATGGGCATCATACAGATTGGCGCAATCCATGTGCCGATCTATCCCACTATCAGCGAATCGGATTATTTAACCATCCTTAACCATGCCGGTGTTAAGTATATTTTTGTCGCAGGCGAAGAACTCTACCGGAAGATTGAACATATTCTGCCAGGCATCCCTTCTGTACAGGAAGTATATTCTATAAAGCCACTGAATGGTAACAAACAACTGGCTGATCTCATTTCTCTCGGAATTAGCCGGCCACAGCCCGATAAACTGGTTGAGATCAAAGCTTCCATTCATACCAATGACCTGGTTACGCTTATTTATACTTCAGGAACCACAGGTACACCCAAAGGCGTGATGTTGTCGCATCAAAATATCATAAGCAACTTTATCGCAGTTTCCTATATTCCAAAGTTCGGGCAGGAAGGTAAAGCACTTAGTTTTCTGCCACTATGTCATATCTACGAGCGCATGATAAATTACATTTATCAATACCTTGGGATTTCCATTTATTATGCTGAGAGTCTGGCAACAATTACCGAAAATATCCGCGAGATTAAGCCAGATATGATGTGCTGTGTACCCCGGCTACTCGAAAAAATATATGAGAAGATACTCAGCACCGGCCGCAAACAAAAGGGGATTAAACGGATGGTTTTTTTCTGGGCGCTCAATATAGCCCTGCGCTTCGAGCCCGGCGGCAGGAATGGCTGGTATTATATGCTGAAACTGCAATTGGCCGACAAACTCGTGCTGAGCAGATGGCGTGAGGCTCTTGGAGGTAATTTTAAAATAATTGTATCGGGCGGCGCTGCCATACAGCCAAGATTGCTCCGTGTATTCTGGGCAGCAGGCTTGCCGGTATTTGAAGGATATGGTCTTACCGAAACTTCACCTGTAATAGCCACTACCAGCGATGATGAGCATGGATTAAAGGTTGGTACCGTTGGTTTCCCGCTCAAAGGGCTTTCAGTAAAAATAGCCGTAGATGGCGAAATCCTGTGTAAAGGCCCTAATGTCATGCTGGGGTACTATAAAGAACCCGGGCTAACCCATGAAGTGATTGACGAAGAAGGGTATTTTCATACAGGCGATATCGGTCATATTGAACCCCAGGGACAACTAAGGATTACCGGACGTAAGAAAGAAATATTCAAAACATCGCTTGGCAAATATATAGCACCCGATTTAATAGAGAACCAACTCAAGGAGTCACCTTTTATCGATAACCTTATGGTAATTGGGGAAAATCAGAAGTTTGCCGGAGCATTAATCGTTCCCGATTTTAATCACCTCCGGTCGTGGTGCAAGATAAAAGAGATTGAATACTCCACCGATCAGGAAATGATAACCTTGCCACGGATAAAGAAAAGGTACCTGAAGGAAGTCCTTAAGTTTAACAAACGCCTGGGCACCACCGAGCAAATCAAGAAATTTGAACTTCTGGATGCTGAATGGACAGTAGCAGGAGGTGAACTTTCACCCACACTCAAGCTAAAGCGTAAATTTATTTGTAAAAAATATCGCGATGTCGCAAACAGGGTTTTCGATACCGAAGAAGAACTCTGCAACAATACTAACACATAATCACCATGGATGAAGTAACCAGGATATTTGACCTCTTGCCGCATTATGTTCAGAATTATAAATCTAAAGATGACGTACTGGCAGGGAAAGAAAACGGTAAATGGATCAAGTATTCGATAGAAGAATACATTGAAGCAGCAAACCTGATCTCTTATGGGCTTATCGCGTTGGGCGTGGGAAAGGGTGATATTGTCGCAACCATCGCCAATAACCGGCCCGAATGGAATTTTGTAGACATGGGCGTGCTGCAGATTGGTGCTATTCATGTACCCATCTATCCTACCATCAGCGAATCGGACTACAACTTTATTCTTAACCATGCCGGAGTTAAATATCTTTTTGTTTCCGGAAAAGATATTTACCGCAAAATAGAACACATACTGCCAGGTGTAAATACGCTAAAAGGCGTTTTTGCATTCCAGGAAACGGAGAATGTTCAGCACCTCAATGAACTTCTTCAAATAGGCCGGGAGAATCCCTGTCCGGAGAAAGTTGCAGAAATTAAAGCATCTGTCGAACCAGATGATCTGGCCACACTCATTTATACCTCGGGAACCACCGGTAATCCCAAAGGGGTGATGCTTTCACACAACAATCTTATCAGCAATTTTAAAGGAGTAGCGCATATTCCACCCATTGGTGAAGAAGGAAAGGCCATGAGTTATCTGCCGCTCTGCCACGTATACGAGCGTATCATAGTTTATCTTTATCAGTATTGCGGAATATCGGTTTATTATGCCGAAAGTTTTGCCACTATTGCGGATAATATGCGTGAGGTAAAACCCGATATTCTGAGCACAGTTCCCCGTCTGCTCGAGAAAATCTATGATAAGATCATTGGCAGTGGACGCAAGCTTAAAGGAGTAAAAAAAATAATCTTTTTTTGGGCGGTGAGGCTCGGGCTGCGCTATGAGTTAAATGGTTCCAACGGCTGGTGGTACGAAACCAAACTGAAAGTTGCACGGAAACTGGTGTTTAGTAAATGGACAGCAGCATTGGGCGGCAATCTGAAAGTAATGGTGTCAGGTGGGGCGGCATTGCAGCCAAGGCTGGAACGTATCTTCTGGGCAGCCGGAATACCGGTACTGGAAGGCTACGGCCTCACCGAAACTTCTCCGATAATTGCTGTATGTAGTTTTGATGAGGATGGAATGAAATTTGGAACGGTTGGCCCTGTCCTTAAAGAAGTAATAGTTAAAATTGCCGATGATGGCGAAATACTGGTTAAAGGACCGAACGTTATGATGGGCTATTTCAGAAATCCTGAATTAACCAGCGACGTTATTGATGACCAGGGCTGGCTCCATACCGGCGATACAGGGAACATAGAACCACAAGGTCAGTTGCGCATTACGGGACGCAAAAAGGAAATATTCAAGACTTCATTCGGCAAATATATCAGCCCTGAACATATTGAAAACAAATTCAAAGAATCGAACTTCATTGATGCCATAATGGTAGTAGGTGAGAACCAGAAATATGCTGCAGCACTGATTGTTCCGGATTTTCAGCACCTGAGGGGATGGTGTGGTGTGAAAGAAATTCCATACACAACGGATGCCGAAATTATCGCTTTGCCCAGGATCAGGAAGCGCTTTCAGAAAGAAGTTAATATATACAACAAATCTTTTGGCGCTACCGAGCAGATAAAATCATTTGATCTGATGGATAGGGAATGGACTGTGGACTCAGGTGAACTTACACCTTCACTCAAGCTTAAACGCAATGTGGTTTGTGAAAAGTACAAGTCAGTGATCAGCAAGATTTTTAATATTCCGGACGAAGATTAAAGATTATAGCACGAACTCAACTTCTTTCATAGCAAATTTAAGAAAATCACCCTCCCGGGTGTCCATCATCAACTGGCCGTATGTGCTTACTCCTGTTATTTGCGCTTCAATGATACAATCACCTTTGCGAAACTTGCAGAATGTGTTTATACGGTAGAAATATTCGAGATAAGCCTTGTCGAGTTGGCCAAAGTGACGTGATCGCAGGAGCTCGTAATATTTTTCAATATTTCTGCATAGCAAACCAAGCACATCATTCAGGTCGAATTCCTGCCCGCTGATCATGCACAGCGAAACCGGATTAGGTGCTTTGCTATGAAATTTTAACTGGTTTACATTCAGCCCGATGCCTACAATTGTATTATCGATACCCAAACCCATAATACTATGCTGAATGAGGATTCCTGCAACTTTACGATCATCAATATAGATATCGTTGGGCCATTTAATGGATACGTTGTGTTTGGGTAAAAGCTGGCTTATAGTTTCCCTTATGCCCAATGCCACCACCTTGGTAAGGATGAATTGCCGCCCGGTCGGAAGAAAACGCGGATAAAGTATCATGCTAAATGTGAGGTTCTTACCGGGTTCGCTTTCCCATGTATTCGTGCCATGTCCACGACCTTCTGTTTGGGTGCTGGCAATAACAACAGACCCTTCAGGCAGATTGCCCTTGTTGGCCAATTCAGCAGCGTAAGCATTTGTTGAGCCAACAGAATCGAGCCTGATAATCCGGCTTTCGGGTAAAGTGTCTTCCATCATCAATACCTTGAAGCGTCAAAGCTACAACAAAACGGTATAATAATTGTTTGAAGTGCCCGGTAATAGTTTACTGTTGATTTGGCAGTTAAGAGGCAGCTATAAGGTAAGACACTGATAAATGCGTATGATAGGTGCAGCATCTCAACATACATCGACAAAAAAACTTACCTTTGCCGATTAAATGATTACTTAAGCGTATAATGGTAAAAAAGAAAAAAGTGAGCAACGATTCGGCCTCACTGGTCGAAATGATTATTAAAGGGATTCAGGAAAAGCAAGGGAAGAAGATAGTAAGCCTGCAACTTGGCGTTCTGCCAAACACAGTTTGCGAATATTTTGTTATTTGTCATGGAAATTCGCGTACCCAGGTTGAGGCCATCGCAAACGCTGTGGAACATCATGTTAAAACCAATCTTGGATACAAGGTATGGCATCGCGAAGGCTTCGAAAATTCCGAATGGGTATTGCTGGACTACGCAGATGTTGTTGTTCACATTTTTCAGGAAGAAACGCGTGATTTTTATAGGCTCGAAACCCTGTGGGCTGATGCAGGACGTACAGATTATGCAGCCAACTAAAAAAGAATATTTATTTTTATATTAATTCATCAATCCGAATGGCTGAAGAAAACAGAAATATTAAAAAACCTATTCTTCCTGAGAATTCACCCAAGAACAAGATACCGAAAGTGAAGTTTAATTTCTATTGGGTCTATGGTCTGTTAGCATTAATTTTTATCGGCTTACAGGTTATGAACTGGGGTGGAACAACCAAAACTGTCGGCTGGGGCGATCTCAAGCCTATGCTCGAAAACCAGGATGTGGATAAAATTCTCCTGGTAAATAAAGAACAGGCAGAGGTATATATCAAGAAAGACAGACTGTCCCAGGATAAATACAAGGATGTTCGTGATACAAAAAGTATCGGCACTCCCAGCCCGCAATATATTTATACTATAGGTTCGGTGGAATCTTTTGAAAAAGATGTAGCCGATTCGCAACAGAATCTCACAACCAAAATATACATCCAGAATATTACACGCAAAAACTGGGGAGGAGAGCTCATTGGCTGGATTCTTCCAATAGTTTTACTGGTAGGTGTCTGGTTTTTTGTGATGCGTATGATGAGTCGTGGCGCCGGCGGCGGTGGCCAGATATTCAATATTGGTAAATCCAAAGCCCAGCTTTTCGATCGTGATACCATGGTTACCACCAATTTTAGCGATGTAGCAGGTCTGGAAGAAGCAAAGGTGGAAGTGATGGAAATTGTAGAGTTTCTCAAAAATCCGCAAAAATATACCAACCTTGGCGGTAAAATTCCTAAAGGCGCTCTGCTCGTGGGTCCTCCGGGTACAGGTAAAACCTTGCTGGCCAAAGCTGTTGCCGGCGAAGCTAAGGTTCCTTTCTTTTCCCTCTCAGGTTCCGATTTTGTTGAGATGTTCGTTGGTGTGGGCGCTTCCCGGGTGCGCGATCTGTTTAAAACAGCCAAGGAGAAAGCCCCGTGTATCATTTTTATCGATGAAATTGATGCCGTTGGCCGCGCAAGGGGCCGCAACCAGATTACCGGAGGTAACGACGAACGCGAAAATACTCTTAACCAGTTACTCACCGAGATGGACGGTTTTGCGACCAACGCCGGTGTGATTATACTTGCAGCAACCAACCGCGCAGATGTGCTCGACCGCGCCCTGTTACGCGCCGGACGCTTCGATCGTCAGATTAATGTGGAACTGCCCGACCTTGAAGAGCGTAAAGCTATTTTCAAGGTTCACATGAAAAACTTAAAGTTGGATGTAGCAATAAATGTTGACTTCCTGGCAAAACAAACGCCTGGTTTCTCGGGAGCAGATATCGCCAATGTTTGTAACGAATCGGCACTTATAGCAGCCCGCACCGACAAGAAACAAATAGAAAAGCAGGATTTTCTGGATGCTATCGACCGCATTGTCGGAGGTCTCGAAAAGAGAAATAAAATTATTTCGCCTGGCGAAAAGAAGGTGATAGCCTTCCACGAAGCAGGCCACGCCACAGTAAGCTGGTTGCTCGAGTACGCTCATCCGTTGGTTAAAGTAACCATTGTACCCCGTGGGAAAGCTCTTGGAGCTGCATGGTATCTTCCGGAAGAGAGGCAAATCACTACTTATGAGCAGATGTTCGACGAAATGACTTCGGCCCTGGGTGGACGTGCATCAGAAGATATCATTTTTGGAAAAGTATCTACCGGGGCACTCAACGACCTGGAAAAAGTGACCAAACAAGCTTACTCCATGGTTGCATTTTATGGGCTTAATAAAAAAATTGGTAATATCAGTTTTTACGATTCAAGCGGACAGCAGGAATATTCGTTTAACAAACCATTCAGTGAGAAAACTGCCGAAGTAATCGACGAAGAAATCAGCAAACTGGTAGAAGAAGGATACAAGCGTGCTAAAAGGATTCTGATCGATAATAAAGGTAAACTTGAACAACTGGCAACGCAATTGCTGAAAAAGGAAGTCATTTTCCGTGAAGATCTGGAGGCTATTTTTGGCCCAAGGCCTTTCGAGGTTCCTACCGCAATGCTTGGCGATGCTGACAATGGCGATAACATTAATTCTGACAAAGCATTACCCCCAAATTCGGATGCCAATTCTGCTGAAATCGCCCCACCCAACCCGATAACACCCGAAGCATAAAATATCAGCTACAACTTAGTTTATGGAAGAGAGCACATCCAAAGAAAAAGTTCTGAAAAAAGTGCGGGATGCACTTATAAAGAAAACTGACAACCCATATCCGAATGTGGATCTTGAGTCATCTGTTTATAAAGAAATAAATGAATCGCTCGATGTAAATTTTGCACGGGAATTCACAGTAGCAGGTGGCAAATTTGTTTACTGCGAAAATATGGATGAGTTGGCTTCCAACTTGTCACTTATCTGCCAGGGAAATCAATGGGACGAAGTATACTGCATTGATCCCCCGCTTCAGGAAGTACTCGACAAGGCAGATATACCGTTTGGTTCCGATGATGACAGTTTTCATTCCCTTAAAGTAGGAGTAACAGGATGCGAATACCTTATTGCAAGGCTTGGTAGTATTATGATTTCTTCGCAGCAGATTTCGGGCAGGCGCTTGAATATATTCCCTGAAATCCATGTTGTTATTGCTTTCTCGTCACAATTGGTGCCCGATCTTAAACAGGCACTGGCCGATATAAAACTAAAATATAGCGCGAGGATTCCATCGCTCATCAGCATTATTACCGGTCCAAGCCGGACAGCCGATATCGAAAAAACGCTTGTGATGGGCGCTCACGGACCATGCGAATTATTCGTTTTCCTTGTCGAGGATTCTGTTTAAACAGAAACTGATCTTATGATAGGGAATTGGGTTAAAATTCATGTTGTATCTCAGGAGTATGAAGCCGAAATCGTAAAGGGATTGCTGGAAGAGAAAGATATAGATTGCGTTATTGTTAACAAGAAGGATTCGGCATACCTCTTCGGGGAAATAGAGATATTTGTAGATGTGGGAAATGCCTTTTTAGCTAAACAAATCATTACCAATCTGTCAGGTGAATAATCTTATAACACGCTCGCTTACTGGCACCGTTTTCGTGCTGCTAATCGTTGGTTCTGTGATAGCAAGTACATGGATATTTGCCATACTATTTTTAATAGTTTCAATTCTTACCCAACTGGAATTTTACCAGCTCATCAATAAGGGTGCTCATAAAACACAAACATATATTGGCCTTGGAACCGGTATGTTTCTTTACGGAACACTCGCGGCCAGTGCACCTGGTATCGGGCTTACCGGGATTAACGTCATCGTGCTCAACTTAATTCCGCTTGTGCTGGTTTTTGTTCTTGCCCTTTATTCACCCTCAGCCAATCCATTTGCAGATATTGGCCTAACCTTGACAGGGACTTTCTATATCGCATTACCTTTCGGTCTGCTCAATTATTTTTATGTACCTTCTCCCTTGCCAAATGGCGCGAATTATGGCGTATTGCTTGGGTATTTTCTGATTCTCTGGCTAAACGATACTGCCGCTTACCTGGCAGGATCAGCCATAGGGAAGCACCGCCTGTTCGAGCGAATTTCACCTAAAAAATCGTGGGAAGGAAGTATTGGCGGAGCTTTATTTGCTATGCTTACAGCCTGGTTGCTGTCGGATTATTTTACAGTTCTTTTGCTCTGGCAATGGCTGGCTATTGCAATTATCATAGTGGTTTTTGGCACGCTGGGCGACCTCGTGGAATCCATGCTCAAACGAAGCCTCGGAATTAAAGATTCGGGGAATAAATTGCCTGGCCATGGTGGCATGCTCGATCGTTTCGATGCAGTACTGCTTTCGGCTCCGGTTGTTTTTGTTTTTATCGCAGTGTTTATATAGATAATCTCCGTATTCAGCAATATGAGCCCCCCAAGCAAATAACTTAAAAATGAGGTTACAGAACAGGGACGGGGGGCGATAAAAGATAAAAGATAAAAGATAAAAGAATTTGAAAATTTGAAAATGAAAATTCACAAAGAAGGTCACAAAATAATTATTTCCACTACGCTCATTTGCATTGCTGCTGTTGTGTTGATCAATGTAATCTTCCCGGTACAGACATACTACCACCTGGCAGCGTACCTCGGTATTCTCCTGGTTTTTGGCGTTGTAGTAAGATTTTTCCGTATTCCTAACCGGCCAATGCAAAGCGATGCGGAAATCATTCTTTGCCCGGCAGATGGTACCATCGTGGCCATAGAGGAAATCCTGGAAACTGAATTCTTTAACGATATGCGTTTACAGATTTCCGTGTTCATGTCGCCCAACAATGTGCATGTTAACCTTTATCCAGTGAGCGGGAAAATTGTATACGCCAACTATAATCCAGGATCGTTCCTGGTGGCCTGGCATCCGAAATCGTCCACCGAAAACGAACGGAATACGGTCGTAATCGAGAAAGATAAGCAACATACTGTAATGGTGAGGCAGATTGCCGGTGCACTGGCCAGGCGCATTGTGTGCTATGCCAAAACAGGTGAGCGGATAACTCAGGGCTGCGAGTTGGGATTTATTAAGTTTGGAAGCCGGGTCGATCTGCTGTTACCACCATCGAGTAAGGTGCTTGTCTCGCTGGACCAGAAAGTAAAAGGCGGTCAAACAACCATTGCTAGGTTTTCCTGAGCTTTGTAGTGGC
>Ga0315283_10005313_pt1 | contig 11354 bp, 11 predicted proteins | sample YL17G09_0_MG_FD_204541 | JGI IMG/M metagenome (GOLD analysis project Ga0315283, IMG submission 204541) | Sediment microbial communities from Yellowstone Lake, YNP, Wyoming, USA - YL17G09_0 | ecosystem: Environmental > Aquatic > Freshwater > Lake > Sediment | place: USA: Wyoming | collected...
CCAGCTGATCGTCACGACGGCCTTCGACGGTGGCATCGAGCGCGCCTTCGCCGACGCAGGGGAGGAGCTGGATGTCGTCACCTACATCGCCGCAGGCCCGATGCGAGGGAGGTTCGTCCACTCGCCGCCGGATGCCGAGCCCCGGACGGTTGACGTCCCGAACGCCTACGCCGACCTCTCGCTGGAACGAAGAACCGTCCTCCTGCGGCTCCGGGGAGTCGCGGACCCGAGCCCTGACCGGATCCTCGAGAGCCTCGTCGTCACCGAGGACGACCACATCGACTATCCCGGTGCGAGTGAGCTCGAAGGTGCGATTCCCGTGACGCTCGCCGCCCGGCTGCGCCGGAGCCACCTGCTCTTCTTCGGCTACGACCTCGCGGACTGGAACCTCCGGCTCGTCGTCAACCGGCTCCGGGGAGGGCGCGCCGCGCCGTACGCTTCGTGGGCCGTGCGTGCCGCACCGTCCGCGCTCGAGCTCGCGTTCTGGCGCCATCTCGACGTCCGCGCCGTCGAGGTCGACGAGAACGCGTTCGCGCGCCTGCTCGACGGCCGGCTCGACGGAATGGCGGACGTATGAGCGTGATTCTCCCCGCATCTCCGTACAAGGGGCTGACGCCGTTCGCCGATACGGCGATCGACGCGATGCTCTTTTTCGGCCGCGAGCGCGACGTCGAGATCGTGTGCGCGAACGTCGTCGCCTCCCGCCTCACCGTCCTCTACGGCCCGAGCGGCGTCGGCAAGTCGTCGCTGCTCTCCGCCGCGGTGGCGAGGCGCCTGCGCGGGCTACCGGAGCACCCGGTCGTCGTCGTGTTCTCGGCCTGGTCCGAGCGCCCCGCCGAGGCTCTTGCGAATGCTGTCGCCGCCGAGGCAGAGGTCGAGACGGCGGATTCCCTCGCAACGACCGTCGCGCGCGCTTCCGCTGCCCGGGGTGACGTGTATCTCCTGCTCGACCAGGCCGAGGAGTACTTCCTCTATCACCCGGCCGGCGGGGAGCTGGAAAGGCAGCTCTCCGTCGTCCTCGGAGGGCCGGCGCGGGTCAACGTTCTGCTCTCGCTGCGCGACGATGCGCTGGCGAAGCTCGATCGCTTCAAGGCGTCGATCCCCGGCATTCTCGACAACTACCTCCGCCTCGACCGACTCTCCCGGGAGGCAGGCCGGGTCGCCGTCGCGCAACCGCTTGCCCGCTGGCACGAGCTCGGCGGCGAGGAGGTCGAGATCGAAGCCGCCCTGACCGAGACGGTGCTCGATCAGGTCGCCGTCGGCCAGATCGGCGCCGGTCTCGGCGGAGCGGGGGAGGTCGTCGAGGAGCGGCGTGAGGAGACGGTCGAGGCGCCGTACCTTCAGCTCGTGATGGAGCGGATCTGGGAGGTCGAGAGGGACCAGGGGTCGCCGATCCTGCGCCTCGCGACGCTGGAGCGGCTGGGTGGTGCGGCGCAGATCGTCGCCGCTCATCTCGAGCGCGCCATGGAGGCGCTGACGGCCCGGCAGCAGGAGATCGCCTCGGAGCTGCTGCGGCAGCTCGTGACGCCTTCCGGTGCCAAGATCGCGCATGCGGCCTCTGATCTAGCGGGCTACGCAAGCGTGCCCGAGGAGGAGGCGAGGGACGTGCTCGACGCGCTCGCCGCGCGGCGCATTCTGCGCCCGGGCGACGACGGTCGCTATGAGATCTACCACGACGTCCTCGCGGCTCCGGTCCTGGCCTGGCGTGCCCGGTTCGTCCACGCGAAGGAGCTCGTCGAAGCACACAGGCGCAACCGCAGGCTCGCCCTGCTCGCCACGGCGTCGCTTGCGGCACTCGCGGTGACGATGCTGATCGCAGTGTTCGCGCTCGTGCAACGCAGCAACGCGCGCGCAGACGCCACCGCCGCTCACGCGCGTGAGCTCGACGCCGTGGCCGTCTCGGTACTCCCGACCGACCCGGAGCTGTCACTGCTCCTGGCACGCAGCTCGGCCGTTCTCTCGCCGACGCCGACGGCCGAGGACGTCCTCCGGCAGGCGCTGACATCGTCGCGGATCCGCGCCGCGGTCGACGTCGGGACACCGCTCCTCGCCGCCGCGGTCGTGGCCGGAGAGGTCGTCACAGCTGCGGACGATGGCAGCGTTCTCGTCACGGGCACGGGAGCCGGGGAGACGGTGACCACCGGCCGGCCGGCGAAGGCTGCCTCGATCGACCCGACGGGCGATGTCCTGCTCACCGGGAGGGACGGTCGCCTGCGCCTCGTCTCCCGGGGCAGAGTGCTCCTCGTACCGGGCGTCACCGGCGCGCGCGGAGCCGAGATCTCGAAGGGCGGACGGGCCGCGGTCGTCCGGTTCGACGGCGCGAAGGGAAACCCCTCACCGATCGTCCGGCTCGTCGACCTCCGTTCGGGCAAGACCCTGCTCGAGGTCGATCACGGCGCGCCGGTCACGGCTGCGGCGCTGAGCGGCGGCAGTGCATTGCTCGCGACGGGAGGAAGCGACCACCTCGTCCGTCTCTGGCGCGTGGCGAACGGGAGTCAGCTGCGTGTGGTGAAGGGTCATATCGGCACCATCACGGCGATCGCTTTCAGCACCCGGGGGACGCTCCTCGCGACCGCGGCGACCGACGGCCTCGGGCGCGTCTGGAGCCTGTCGGACGGGGCGTCCGTATCGGTGCTCTCCGGCCACACGAACTACCTCACGGACATCGCCTTCAGCCCGAACGGCACCCAGGTGGTGACCGCGAGTTCGGACCGCACGGCAATGACCTGGAAGGCGGATACGGGTGGGGCTCTGGCAACCCTGATCGGCGGCTCGGAGGCGGTCAGTTCCGCACAATTCACCGATTCGGGAACCGAGATCGTCACTGCAAGCCTCGACGGCAGCGCCCGGATCTTCGACACGGTCGTTCAGCCGGAGCTGTCCCTGGTAGCGCAGCTCGGCGCTCCCGTCACCCGTGTCGCGTTCGTCCGCGAAGGCCGCGCTCTCGCTGCGACGGCGGGCGTGCACACCTACAGGATCGGTCTCCCCCGGGGGCCGGCGGTCGTTACCGGTCCTGCCCCGCGGGCCGCCGCGGTCGTCGTCGGGCCCGGCGGGCTCCGGGCGATGCTCCACGGCAAGAATGCGACGCTCACGAGGCCGGACGGAACCAGAGTCGAGTTGGAAGGCCACGAGGCGCCGATCACGTCGATCGCCTTCTCGCCTGACGGGACACAGGCGGTCACGGCGAGCGCCGATCACGACGGGCGGATCTGGGACACTCGGACCGGGACGACGATCCGCACCCTCCGTGGCCACTTCGCGATCGTCTCCGATGCGCGCTTCAGTCCCGACGGTCAGTGGGTCGTCACGGCGGGGCCGGGGACAGCGGGCCTGTGGAGCACGTCGAGCGGTCGACTGATCTACTACCTCCGCGGACACGAGGGCAAGCTGCTCTCGGCTGCCTTCTCTCCGGATGGACGGCAGATTGCGACCGGTGGGGCCGACGGCACCGTGCGGACCTGGGCGTGCCCGATCTGTGGCGGCATCGACGAGCTCGTTACGCTCGCCGACGCGCGGCTCGCGGGCACCGGGAGGGAGCCGACCGACGAGGAGCGGCGGAGGTATGGACTCTGAGGCCATCGGGCGAACATGCGTTCCCGTGCCTTCGCTAGGCTGTCGATGTGCCCGATCTTCGTGTCACCGCCGCCTATTCGCCGACCGGTGACCAGCCCAAGGCAATCGCCGAGCTGACCGCGTCGCTGGAGGCAGGCAACCGCTTCCAGACGCTGCTCGGTGCCACAGGAACCGGCAAGACGGCGACGATGGCGTGGCTGATCGAGAAGCTGCAGCGCCCCGCGCTCGTGATCGCGCACAACAAGACCCTGGCGGCGCAGCTCTGCAACGAGTTCCGCGAGTTCTTCCCGGCAAACGCCGTCGAGTACTTCGTCTCGTACTACGACTACTACCAGCCCGAGGCATACGTCCCGCAGGCAGATCTCTACATCGAGAAGGACTCGTCGCGCAACGACGACATCGACCGTCTCCGGCACGCCGCCACGTCGTCGCTCCTCTCGCGCCGCGACACGGTGATCATCGCGTCCGTCTCGTGCATCTACGGTCTCGGTTCGCCGGAGGAGTACGAGAAGCGGCTCGTCAACCTGAGCGTGGGGGAGGACCACGACCGCGACGAGCTGCTCCGCAAGCTGATCGACACGCAGTACGTCCGCAACGACACGCTGCTCGGCCGGGGCCGCTTCCGCGTCAAGGGTGACGTGATCGAGGTGCAGCCGGCGTCTGCGGAGACCGCCTACCGGATCTCGCTGTTCGGAGACGAGGTCGAGCAGATCACGCACTTCGATCCCCTCACGGGTGAGGTCTACGCGAAGCTCGACACCCTGACGATCTTTCCCGCGACCCAGTACGTGACCTCGAAGCCGACGATCGAGGCCGCGATGGGAGGGCTCCGCGGCGAGCTCGACGCGCAGGTGCGCCTGTTCGAGGCCGAGGGGAAGCTGCTGGAGGCGCACCGGATCAGGCAGCGCACCGAGTACGACATGGAGATGATGAAGGAGCTCGGCTTCTGCAACGGGATCGAGAACTACTCGCGCGTTCTCGAAGGAAGGCCGGCCGGCTCGCCGCCGCACACGTTGCTCGACTACTTCCCGTCGGACTTCCTCTGCTTCATCGACGAGTCGCACCAGACGGTGCCGCAGATCGGAGGCATGTACGAAGGCGACCGCTCCCGCAAGCAGACGCTCGTCGATTTCGGCTTCCGGCTCCCGTCGGCGCTCGACAACCGGCCGCTGCGCTTCGACGAGTTCCTGCAGCGAATCGGTCAGGCGGTATTCGTCTCGGCGACGCCCGGCTCGTACGAGCTGCGCAACTCGGCCGTCGTCAGCGAGCAGCTGATCCGCCCGACCGGGATCGTCGATCCCGAGGTCGAGCTGCGCGCGACGAAGAACCAGATCGACGATCTCCTGGGCGAGATCCGCCGCCGCTCCGACGTCGGCGAGCGCGTGCTCGTGACGACGCTGACGAAGAAGATGTCCGAGGACCTGACCGACTACCTGCTCGAGGCGGGCGTGAAGGCCCGCTACCTCCACTCCGAGATCGACACGCTGGAGCGGATCCAGATCATCCGTGAGCTCCGGCTCGGTGAATACGACGTGCTGGTCGGTGTGAACCTCCTCCGCGAGGGCCTCGATTTGCCCGAGGTGTCGCTCGTCGCCGTGCTCGACGCCGACAAGGAGGGGTTCCTGCGCGGCAAGACGGCGCTCGTGCAGACGATCGGCCGCGCCGCCCGCAACGTCAACGGCCGGGTGCTGCTCTACGGCGACAAGGTGACCGAGGCGATTCAGTTCGCAGTCGACGAGACCGACCGCCGGCGGGCGACGCAACTCGCCTACAACGAGGAGCACGGGATCACGCCCGAGAACATCACCAAGGGTGTGTCCGACATCGCCGAGTTCCTCTCGCTCGAGTCGCCGACCGTGCCGGGGCGGCGTCGGCGAGGGAAGGCGAAGGTCGAGGGCCTCGACCAGGCCGAGATGGAGAAGCTGGCGATCACGCTCGAGGAGGAGATGTTCGCGGCGGCCGAGGAGCTCCGCTTCGAGTACGCCGCCAAGCTGCGGGACGAGATCAAGCAGCTGCGACGAGAGCTGCAGGCCCTTGCCGGGGCTTGACCGGCGCAGGTGACCTGGCGCATCATCGCCCTGATATCCCTTGTGCAAAATGCGTAATTACGTATAATGCAGGCGATGGAGTACCGGATCTCGGCTACCGATCTCGCCCGGCGCGCCGGCGAGGTGCTCGGACGGGTGCGATACCGGGGTGACTCGTTCGTCGTCGACCGCAACGGCGATCCGGTCGCCCGGATCTCACCGGTCGTGGGGGCTTCGACGGGATCGACGCGTGACTTCGTCGACATCTGGCGCGCGGCCGGCGTCCCGGAGGCCTCCTTCGCCGACGATCTCGAGGCGGTCGGTGCCCTCGATGTGCCGCCCGAGCTTCCGTGGGCCTCGTAGCCGACACGAGCGCGGTCGTCGCGATCGAGCGCGGTGGCGATCTCGAGCGAACCCTCGCCGACCTCGGGAGTGAGCCACTCGTTCTCCCGGCGATCGTCTACGCGGAGCTCCTCGCAGGTGTCTCCCTTACCCGAGATCCCGTTCGCGCCGCCGAACGGCGTGCGAAGGTCGCGACCGTGGCCGCCGTGTTCCCCATCGTCGAGTTCGGGAAGATGTTCGCCGAGCGCTGGGCCGAGATCGTCGGTGCGCTTCAGGCCAGTGGGGCGCCGATTCCGTCGAACGACGCCCAGGTCGCTGCCACAGCGCTCGGACTGGGGTTTGGCGTTCTGGTGGGCCCGGCGGACGAGGCGCATTTCCGGCGGATTCAGGGGCTCAGCGTGCACGTGCTTTCGCGCTGATCGACTTGACGTCGGTATGTCTGGTCGACATACTTTCTGTATGTCGAAGATGATCACCCTTCGGATGCCGGACGACCGCGTGGCACGGATCGACGAGCTCGTGCGGGCGGAGTCCTACGAGAGCCGGGCGAGCTTCATCGTCGAGGCGATCAACCGACTCGTCGACGAGATCGAGCAGCGGGAGATCGACCGCCAGATCGTCGAGGGCTACACCCGGGTCCCGCAGACCGACGAGGAGTTGCGCTGGGCCGAAGCCTCGGCACTCGACTCGATCCGCGAGGAGCCCTGGTGAACCGCGGCGAGATGTGGTGGGTCGAGCGGCCCGATGCCGGCCGTCGCCCTCATCTCGTGTTGACCCGTGATGCCGCGATACCCGTCCTGCGCTCGGTGATCGCGGTTCCGGCCACGCGCACCGTGCGTGGCATCCTGACCGAGGTGGAGCTCGGCCCGGAAGACGGGATGCCGGACCGGTGCGCCCTGACGCTCGACAATGTCCGCTCAGTCCCGAAGGCGTTCTTCGTCGAGCCGATCTGTACCCTCGGCGTCGAGGCGATGGCGCGGGTCTGCTGCGCCCTCGACCACGCGACCGGCTGCCGCTGACGAGAGGAGAGGCCGAATCATGTGCCGCAACATCAAACAGCTCCACAACTTCGACCCGCCCGCGTCCGACGACGAGGTTCATGCTGCAGCGCTGCAGTACGTGCGCAAGATCAGCGGCTCGACGAAGCCGTCGCAGGCGAACGAGGCGGTGTTCGAGCACGCTGTCCGGGAGATCGCCCACATCTCACGCCACCTGCTCGACGACCTCGTCACCGCCGCACCGCCGCGCGATCGGGAGACGGAGGCGGCCCGTGCCAGGGCACGGGCCGCGCAGCGCTTCGGCAGCGCCGCCGCCTGAGGCGGCGGCGCGCTGCGGGCTCAGCTGAATCGTGAGCCGCAGGATGGAATCGCTCAGGTCCTTCGGGTGGACCGTGCCGCGCGCTGTCATGCCGTCGCCTCGGCCGGGGCCGTCGCGAGGGCGGGTGCCCGCTCACCGCGGATCGCGATCGTGAGGCTCGTGGCCACGATCCAGATCAGCGCCAGCAGGAAGAGCGGCGGCCCGTTCACGGCCATCGGCACGTTCAGCAGCAGGAGCGGCGCCGTCACGAGCGCGAACCAGCCAAGCCAGCCGGGCAGGCAGTGCGTGCGGAGAATGACGCCTCCGGCTGCGGCGAACATGACGGCGTCGAGAGCCCAGGTGAGCACGAAGGCGGCGCCGTTCATGTCGACGAGTGCCGCGGCGAGGCCATCGGAGATGCCGTTGTCAGCCCGCCAGACGAGCGCGAAGATCGGGGCGCCCGACGCGACCTTGACGGTCGCCGACATCATTCCCATTGCCAGCACGGCCCAGGGCAGCCAGGTCCGGCCGCCGTCGGCGCGCTGCAGGATCCAGGCCAGCACGATCACGAAGACGGGGAAGCAGAGCAGGGCTCCCAACTCCAGCATCACGAGGGCCCAGTCGCCGGCCGTCATGGGGTGAGTGCGCCACCAGGTGCCGATCTCGCGGGCTGTTGCAGTTGAGTCCGGCGCTGCCGAGCCGAGGACGTCGTTCGCGAGAATCGCGAGGACGACGTAGAGGGCGCCGCAGGCGGCGCCGAGACGGGTGAGCGGTGAGGTTGTCATGGCCGAGATCGTCGTTTCCCGGGGCGGCCCGACGCTACGGCCGTGATGGGGAAATCAGGCCTCCACCGTCCGGGGGACGTCCAGGCGCGGACTTCCCCCGCGCGGCGGATGGCCGCCGGGGGCCTGGCACGTTACGGTTGCGCCCATGGGTGCCCGTCTTCGGCGTCTCTCGGCCGATCCGCGATTCCAGCGCGGCACCGATGCCGCGCTCGCGGGCGTCATCCTGGTGGGGTCGCTCGTGGAGATCGGGGCCGGGTCGGCGGAGTGGTCGGGCCCTGTGGTGCTAGAGATCGTCCTTGCGCTCCTCTGCACCGTCCCGCTGGTCTGGCGGCGCTCCAACCCGATCGCAGTGGCTGTCGTCGTCGCGGTGGGAACGCTGGCCGCCGGGGCGGCCGCCGCTCCGACCCAGGGGCCGTTCGAGGTCTTCGTCGCCCTGATGGTCGCCCTCTACTCCGTCGGCGTTCACGCGGAGAAAGGCCCGGGGCTGCGGGCGCTCGCGGCGGTCAGCATCGCTGCGGCCACCTCCTGGCTCGCGGTCGTCATCGTCGTCGGCGGCGCCTCTTACGGCGACTGGTTCCCGGCGATCGTCTGGGGCGTCTTTGCCTGGGGCGTCGGCCGCGTGATCCGGAGCCGCAACGAGCGCATGCTGAAGCTCGAGCGGCTCACGGTCGAGCTCGAAGCCGAGCGGGACGCCCGGGCACGCGAGGCGGTCACCGTCGAGCGTGCCCGCATCGCTCGCGAACTCCACGACGTCGTCGCCCACAACATCAGCGTGATGGGCGTCCAGGCGGTCGCCGCGAACCGGATCCTGAAGGCCGACGAGCCGGAGGTCAGGACCGCGCTGACGGCGATCGAGACGACGGGACGGGAGACGGTCGACGAGATGAGGCGCATGCTGGGCATCCTGCGCCGGAGCGACGACGAGCTCGCGCTCGCGCCGCAGCCGTCGCTCCGGGACCTCGACGCCCTCGTCACACAGCTACGGGCCGCAGGTCTCCGCGTCGAGGCACGCGTCGAAGGTGAGCCGCGCGCGCTGCCGACCGGCCTCGACCTGTCCGCGTACCGCATCGTGCAGGAGGCCCTCACCAATGCGCTCAAGCATGCGGCGCCGTCGCACGTCGAGGTCGTCGTCCGCTACGCGGAGGACGCCGTCGTGATCGAGGTCACCGACGACGGATCCGGCGGGTCGGCGGGCCGGGGCACGGGCAACGGGCTCGTCGGCATGCGCGAGCGCGTTGCTCTCTTCGGCGGCGAGCTCCGGGCCGGGAGGCGGGTCGAGGGCGGCTGGGCGCTCCACGCCACCCTCCCGATCGGCGCCGCGTGATCCGCGTCGCGCTCGCCGACGACCAGGCGCTCGTGCGGACGGGCTTCCGCCTGATCCTGCAGGCCGAGGAGGGGATGGAGGTGGTCGGGGAGGCCGACGACGGGGCGGCGGCGATCCGGCTCGTGGACGAGGTCTCCCCCGACGTGGTGCTGATGGACGTCCGCATGCCCGTGCTCGACGGCATCGAGGCGACCCGGCGGGTCGCCGGGAAGACGCGCGTGCTCGTCCTGACGACCTTCGACCTCGACGAGGTTGTCTTCGAGGCCATCCGCGCCGGCGCCTCGGGCTTTCTTCTCAAGACTTCGCCGGCCGACGAGCTCGTTCGAGCGGTTCGCGTTGTCGCCGCCGGAGATTCTTTGCTCTCGCCCTCGATCACGCGGCGACTCGTCGAGGAGTTTGCCCGCCGTCCTGCGGCTGCCGAGCCGAGCGGTCTCGATGAGCTAACCCCGCGGGAGCTCGACGTCCTCGGCCTTATTGCCCGGGGCCTCTCGAACGCCGAGATCGCGGCCGAGCTATTTGTCGAGCCGTCGACCGTGAAGTCGCACGTCGCGAGCATCCTCGCCAAGCTCGGGCTGCGTGACCGCGTTCAGGCCGTGGTGGCGGCCTACGAGTCGGGCCTTGTCGTCGCAGGCTCGTCGTAGCGTCGGCTGCGCTCGGGCCTCGTCAGGCCGGCGCGTATACCTCGATCTGCGCCCGCACGCCGGTGGCGCGGACGAGAGACGAATCGGAGGTGACGAGCGGGACGTCCAGCAACTCGGCGAGCGCGACGTACATCGCGTCGTAGGCACTCACGTTGTCGCGCAACTCCCAGGCTCGTTCGAGCAGAGGAAGGTGCGGGTAACGGCGGATCGGTAGCGACGATAGGTCGAGGCGCACGTCGGCTGCGCGGTCGGCGCCGATCTCGCCTCGCCTCGTCAGCCGCTGGAGGGCATGTGCCACTTCGACGTCGACAAGGTGCGGCGCGTGGAAGTCGCGGCTCGAGGTAAGCCGCTCGACGAGCGCTGGATTCGCACGGGCCAGTGCCAGATAGTCGACGAGCGCTGAGGCGTCCACGACGATCACGGTGGGATGGGGCCGCGCATCTCGCGAATCGTCTCGGCGGCAACCCCAGGTCGGATTCCACCGTGCCGGGCGCGAACTCGGGCCATGACCTCAGCGACCGTCTCCTGTCGGGCTGCCCGGATCAGTTCGCTCCGGAGGTACTCCGACATCGACATCCCCGCCGCGGCGGCACGCGTTCGGAGCTTCGCGTGGACGTCATCCGGGACGTCGCGGATCTGGATCGCCTTCGGCATCGCCATCCCATCATACAAGCACTTTGGGTGCAACGCATGCAAGATGCCTCTTGCGGACCTGTCCCGGGCGCCCTGGTGCGGTCAGCCGGTGACGCCGGCGCCGTGCTTGTTCTGCAGGTAGCGCAGGTACGGCTCCGGGTCGATAGGCCCACCGACGACGCGCTCGAGCGTCTCCTTCGGCGTCAGCTTGCGGCCGAGCGAGTACAGGTTCTCGCGCAGCCAGGCTCCGAGCTCCGAGAAGTCTCCGCGCTCGAACGACTCGTCGAGGTTCGGCAGTGCAGCCTGCGCCGCCTCCCAGATCTGCACGCTCATCACGTTGCCGAGCTGGTAGGTCGGGAAGTAGCCGAACATGCCGCACGACCAGTGGACGTCCTGGAGGACGCCGAGCCGGTCCTCGGGGACGGCGAGCCCGAGGTACTCCTCGAACCGCGCGTTCCAGGCGTCGGGCAGGTCGGCGGTCGAGAGCCGCCCGGCGAGCAGCTCTTGCTCGAGCTCGAAGCGGAGGATGATGTGCATCCCGTACGTGACCTCGTCGGCATCGACCCGGATGAACGACGGCTGGACGCGGTTGATCGAACCGTGGAAGTGCTCGAGCGTGACGCCGCCGAGCGTGTCGGGGAACGTCGACACGAGCTGAGGGTGGAGCCAGCGGCAGAACGGCAGCGAGCGGCCGACGACGTTCTCCCAGAGCCGGCTCTGGCTCTCGTGCAGG
>Ga0315283_10005318_pt1 | contig 11352 bp, 6 predicted proteins | sample YL17G09_0_MG_FD_204541 | JGI IMG/M metagenome (GOLD analysis project Ga0315283, IMG submission 204541) | Sediment microbial communities from Yellowstone Lake, YNP, Wyoming, USA - YL17G09_0 | ecosystem: Environmental > Aquatic > Freshwater > Lake > Sediment | place: USA: Wyoming | collected...
TATCGTTGTACTCCACCGTGCCCATGCCGACGTCGGACAGGAGCTTCTCCACGGGGTCGGTCTCGCTGGTCTTGTCGCCCTTCTTGATGTCGCCGAGGTTCTTGTAGATCCCGTCGCGCTCCCACGTCTTCAGCGTTTCGTACGTCTCGAAACTCTGCTTTATCAGCCAGTTAGCGCGGGACAGCCGCTTGGGCCCGGGCTCCGGATACATAAGGAACGGGTGAGGAGAGTCGAGGTGCAGGTAGTCGAAGGCGTCGATCTTCGAGCCGGTGATGATGTTGCCGGTGTTGGCGTCGCGGGAGTCCACCTGCATCATGACCGGGTAGTTGATGAGGTAGGCGGAGTTATACAGGTTTAGGTTCTTGAGGAGCTCCTCGATCTCGAGGGCGAACTCTGTCCTCTCTTCGAGGACGGCCCAGTTGATGATGGTCTCGAGGGCCTTGCACATGTCCACGTCCACCGACTGCCACCTGGCCTCGATCGTGAACAGGGACGGGGACGCCACGACGGACAGCATGAAGTAGGCGGCCAGATCCTCGAGGAAGGCGAAGGAGTACGGCACAAACATATCATGCTTGTACACCTTTTCGCTCTGGTTCTTGTACATCTTGTAGAGCTTGTAGTTCTCTTTGCCTCGGTCCCGCTGTGGGCGGACGAAGTCCTCGGATCTCTTGAAGCGCTCCATCCACACCTTCAGGGTTTCGAGCTGTGCTTCGTTCATCATGATAATCTCCTATGCTGTGGCGGCGCGGAGCCTCTGCCACCGGCTATTATTTAGACCCGCGAGCTGGTCTCGCACTCTATCAGGGTCCACGTTGGGGACGTTGGTGTTGGCGATGTACTTCATGCAGGAGATGAAGTCATCGTTCGTGGCCTTGGGACGGTCCTTGGCGCCCTTGTCCTCGCGGGCCTTCAGGCTGGACCAGGAGTCCCACATGTAGCTCTGGAGCTGGCGGATCAGTCCCGGGCACGTCTTGAATATATGGATCGTCGTGTGGGGCAGGGCCCGGAAGCGATCCGTGATCTCGTTGAAGAACGTCATGAAGTCCCGGTTGCCCTCCCGGAAGTATAGCCCCAGGTCAGCGTACTGCTGGAAGACCGACTTCTGGCCGATGACCTTCTGCTCCATCTTGGCGAACGTGGGGTCGATCAGCCGTAGCCGGACCTTCTCGTCGCCCTCGAGCTGGCGCATCTGCGCGGCCGACTCCTGGACGGTGAGCGGGTGCCGGCTGTCGGCCAGCTCGAAGCACCGCTCCCGGTAGAACCACCACTCCTTGTTGTGGTCCTGGGCCATCCACAGCGCGTGGATGGGCTTCTGCGGGTGCGGGTCCACGGCCATGATGCGGATCCAGTTGGCCGGGACCTCGATCGGGTCGCACGTGTGGATGTCGATCTTAAAGTCCGGGAAGACCAGGCCGTACTCCCGGGTGTAGCCGCCGAAGTAGATGCGCCGGACGTCGCCCTCGCGGCCCTTCCGCTTCATGTCCGCGATGTCCTTGTCGATCTTCTCTCGGTTGATGTACGGGTTGTCCATCGACGCGAAGGTGAAGGCCTGGCGCGTTCCCCCCATCTCTGCAACGGCCAGGAGATCCTCGTACATCTTGATGAACTCCAGCTCCACGGCGTGGACCTTCGGGTCGGGGACGGACCCGATGAACAGGGCGTCCCCGTTGAAGTCCAGGAGCATGGGCCGGACCGTGTCATACCAGACCGTGTACGGGATGGTGGGGAACTCGTCGAAGACGACGAAGTGAAGGCCGACTCCGAGCAGGAAGATCTGGTCCTGGACCCCTAAGAACTCGATAAGACTCCCATTAGTCAACTCGATCGTGTGCCGGTCCTCCCTCTGTTTGAAGATGAGCTCCCGAGGCAGGTACTTCAGCATGACCTTCCAGGCGATGCGGAAGGCCTGGTCCTTGGTCGGGGCAACGTACCAGATCCTGGCGTGGGGTATCTCGAGGGCCCGCTTGATGATCTCGTTGCAGGCCATGATCGTCTTCCCAAAGCGCCGTCCGGCGATGACCATGATGACTAGTCCAGTGCAGGCGGCTGACAGGGCGTCGTGGATCCGGCGCTGGCTGGCGTGGGGAGAGTAGTCTATCTTCACTTCTTCTCCTGGCCCCACTCGGCGGTGGCCGGCTTGTGCTTGTTCTTCGTGTCCTCCCCAGAGTTAAGAGCCGCGATGTTCTTCAGGAAGTTGGCCTGCCCCAGCCGGTCGAGGAACACGGCGGCGGCCTCCTTCTTCTTCTTCTGGTCCTTGTTCTTGAGGTGGCTATTCAGGATGAACGCGCTCTGGAGGATCCCGGCGTAGATGAGCTTAGGGATCTTGGCCTTGATCTCGTCGATGTCCATCTCGTCAATCTTGGCTAGGACGGCCGCGGCGTTCTCTTCTGCGGTTGGGGGGAGGGACTCCTTCATTTTCCTCTTGGCTCGGGCGAGGTCTTCTTCCGGGAGGAAGCGGCGTTTAGGAGCTTCCACACCGGGTCCACGATCGCCGACACCCTCTTGTCCACAATGTCCAGCGCCTTCCTCTTCGCCTCCGCGTCCATTGTCGAGTCCGACGCGATCGAGTTCTCCAGCTTCCGAAGGCTGGCCAGCTCCGACCGTCCCTCCGTGAATAGATCCGCCCCGAGCTTCTTCTGTAAGCGTAACAGCTCCATCTCGTTCGGGTGATTTTCGATCCATGTTTTAAGCTCCTGATTTATTCTCTTCATATCTTCCGGGTGGGACTTGATCCACTCGCCCTTGCTGGCCTCGTCTGCCCCGACCACCCGCTTGGTGATGCTCTCGATAGTCTTCTTCGTTTGCTGGACCGACTCCGCGGCCGCGTAGAACATGCGGGCGGGCTCGCTCTCGAATCCCACCGACCGCTGGGACAGGAACCCTCCAGTAACAGGGTTGCTCCTGGGGTCCTTCGGCTTCGGGTTATCGGGGAGGATGCCGGCCTTGGCGGCCAGCCAGTCCACGAGCCCCAGAGTCATGCGCCCGACGCCACCGGTGTACCCGTACAGAGTGTTCTCGATCTTCTTCGGGGACACGCCAGCTCCGCCGTTGAAGGCGCCCATGGCCTGGCCCACGGCCTTGACCGTCTCGCTCGTGTGCGGACCGTACCGTAAGTAGGGGGCCTTCTTCTGGTCCTCCTCGTTTTCAATGGCCGTGTCGGAATAATATTTCTTGTTGTTGACCCACTCCGCGATGGGGCGGGCGAACGTGGGGAGCGTCTCTCCCTTGTTTCCGATCGGGCTCATGGTCTGGAACACGCTCTCTAAGAACTCAGAGACCTTCATTCTGCCCTCGGGAACCCCGTCCATCGCCTCCAGCGCGAGCTCGACAGCGTTCCCGAAGATGATACCGACCTCCCCCTTGGGTATCTTGACCTGGCGCCCACCGATAACCATGGGCAGGAACCAGAACATCCGACGCTCCTTGGCGTCGCGCTTCCAGTAGTCCGGGTCGTCCCGGTTGAGCGCGTAGAGAAGGATGGTTGGAACGGCCGCGGAAGCGATCCCGCGAATCATGAACTGGCCAGGGTGTTCCGTCGCTGTCTGGGCCATCTTGTACGTAGTCTGGGCCCGGGCATTGAGGAACGTGTACAGGGCGGAGATCGCCTTGGTCTTGCTACCGCGTGTGGCGAAGTCCGTAGAGGCACTGCGGGACTCGGCCGCGGCCTCCATGTCGGACATGCCGTACTTGGTCTTTAGGGATCTCTCGAACACGCCGATCCTCGTCGGCTTTTCGCCGAGCTCGGACAGCTTCTCGAGGTACGCCAGGGGGCTCTTCAGCCACCTGGCCTTGAACGCCTCAAGACCGGTGGACGTCTCCGCCTTCATCTCTCTGACGGCCTCCGCCGCCATCTCCTTGTCCAGCGTGACCAGCATGGACCACTCGGCTCCGGACTCCTTCCACTTCCAGTACATGTCGTCCTTGGTGATGAGGTGGAACAGGCCCTTGGTGAAGTCCGTGATCGGGTTGAATCCGGACTTCGAATTGATGAAGGCGGTCTGCCAGTCCCGGATCGGGTTGCGAACGGAGAACCCGGGGGCCGCCGTAGCCCCTGTCCGTAGCCAGCGGGACGGGATGGACAGCTTCTTGACCCACTCGCCCAGGCCGACCTCGTGGATCATCTTCATCGAATCAGCCAGGTCCTGGGGGACCTTGAAGTATTCGGGCTTGCCGGCGTTCCGCACCATGACGATGTCCGGTCCGGTCGGGATCTCGCCCTTCGGGCCGGGGTGGACCTGGGTGATGATGTCCTCCATCCCAAACTGCTTCCGGAGATCGACTGTGGCCTTGGCCACCTGCTGTCTAAGGACGGCGTTCGTGATCTCGTAGGTCATGATGATGGCCGACTGGGTGGGGGGAAGGATCGGCTTGTCCGATCCGAGCCTCTCGCGCAGGGGACTTGTCACTTTGTCCAGGGTGGCCTTGATACCCTTGGACCCGCCGGCCTCAAGGGCGTCGCCGAGCAACTCGAGGTCTCTCCGAAGAGGGGCGTAGTTCGGGCGCTTGGAGCGGAGATCTGCCGCGAATTGCGGGTCGATCAGCCCAGATTCGGATAGTTCACTTAATCGGGCGTGGAAGTATTTTGTGAACTCTTTTGCCTGGACGTCATACTTGGCCGCGTTGGCCGTGACGTAAGCCTGCGCCTCGTTGAGGTCCACGCCGGTGTTGACCCAGTCCTCCGGCTTCCTGAACCTGTTCAGGGCCTCTTCCTCGATGGCCGCTCGGCTGACGAGGTACTTGTCGAACCCGGGCATGTCCCCGCTGTGCGGAGCGAAGATCTCCTTGAGCGGCTTCTCTCCGGTTCGGACGTTCTTCCCGTAGATGTCAGTCTTGAACCCGCCCTTGAAAATCAGGGCCTCGGCCCGCCCGGTTACCCCGGAGAGCCAGCCGGCCCGGATCATGAGCGACGGGTTCATGCCCTGGAGTAGTTTCCCGGCCACCTTCGAATACTTATGGACAGGGTAGAAGCGGTCGAGCCAGTTGGTGAGCCACTTCTCGGATCTCTCGCGGAACGAGGACCCCTGCTCCGTGGTGCGGACCGTCAGCCCGGGGGACTGGAGCGCATCGAGGAGCTGGACCACCGGGTCTCCAGAGGGGACCGTCTCTGCGGACGCCTTGGGCGCGGCAGGAGTGGGGGGTATGTCCGGAGGAAGCGCACCAGACGGAGGAGCCTCTACTGGAGGTGCGCCTTCGGGCCCGGGCTCTGCCTTGGGTTTTTCGCCCATGATCCTGCGGAGTTCGGGGTCGAACATTCTCTCGATCGGGGGCATCCAATTAGGGTCGATCGACTCTCCGTCGCCACCGGTGTTCCACCCGCTGAAATCTTTCAGATAGGTGACCTCGATCTGCTTGTATTTCCGGCCGAGGTAGTCCACCGCGGCCTTTCCGTTCTCATTCGCGTGGATGGTGGCGACCACGTCGATGTGCGTCATGCCGTCTTTCTTGTTGAACCACGTTCCAACCCCAAGGTGCTGGGGGTCCGAGGCGATGAGTTCCGCGTTGTCTTTCCAGAATTTCTCCATGATCTGCGCCGGAACGTCGTTCCCGGGATACTTCACCCGCGCCTCCGGAATGATGCCGGAGACGTAGTAATCTTTCATACCCATGTCTCCCATGGTGGAGTTGAACGTACTGCCGTCGTTCTCGATGGTGGATTTCCTGGCCGGCTCTACGTACCGAAGACCTCTTTTCGTAACCGACTTTATCAGGCGGTCGGGAGGGGGCCCCGGGTATGCCAATAGCGCCTGGGGTTCCGCGGCTCCTCCCCGCTCGAGTCCCGGAGATGGAGCCGGCCTGCCGGGCCTCCCTCTCTCCGGCGGGACGATGTCCGAATACTTGTACCCAAGTCCAGCCACAGTGGTAAGACCATTCAGAAGATCCTCTTGATCCTTCTTCTCCGCCTCGGTCTGTGGCTTTGGATTCAGGCTCCTGTCGAAGTTGAGAGGAAAACTGGACTCGAGCTCGGTCGGGGTACGCCCGGCATGGACGGCCTGGTGCGCTTCCTTGGTGGGCTGGAGCTCCAGGTTTTCCGGTCTGTTGTCTGTGATGTCCTCGTTCTTGTGATGAACCTCTTCCCACGGGGCCACACGCTTGTTGTGGTACTGCTCCCACACTATCCGATGGAGAGCCACGGTCCCATACGCGTCGGCAAATGGGTGGTTGGGTACCTGGATGCGGATGTACCCGTTGGCCGTGGTCTGGGGCTTCAGGTATGGGACCATAATCATGAGCCGCTCCACTCGGTCCTTTCCGCTCAAGGGCTTTTCGACGATCTGGCCGGCGGCGTTCTTGCTGGTGGCAATAACCTTAGACCCGGGCGGATTGACGATAATGTCACCAGCCGGGGTATTGCCTCTCGCCAGGTCGTCAAAATACTTTTGACCAAGGGGAACGGGTCCGCCTCCGACACCCCTCCCCTGCGCGTCCGTCTTGAGGATAGCTCCACTGTTGAAGACGAACGGGGCCCCGCCCTCCTCCTCCATGGTCTTGTCCGCCAACTTGCCCAGGCGGTCTACTTCCCTGCCCGCCCAGTCCTGCATTACGGGGCCGGCTTCTCCTGTCGGTGGCTTGGGGGCGGGCTGTTCAACGGCAAACTCTGTGGGGTCGATGGGCCTGGGAACCCTCTTGGCGATCTCCGCGTCGATCGTGTCGGACCAGATCCTCCGCTGTGCGGGGTTATCAACGTCGTCCACGGGCCGGGGGGACTGCATCTCTCCCCGGGTCCTATCCAGCTGTTCGTCGCTCATCTTGGCGACGATGTTTCCGACGGCGGCGTTGAACTTCTCGCTCTTCTCGATGACCTGCTTGGCAGAGGCGACGGCCTTGTCCAGGAGCTCCTTCGCTCCGCCGGCCTTGGCGATGTCCGCGGCCGTGGCGTTGGGGTTCCACTCGAGGATGATGTCCCTGGCCACGTCCTCCGAGATAAGGTGCTTCATCTGGTCATACTTGCCAAGAAACTCCTGGCGAGTTATCCCGGACGTCTCGATCCGCTGGACCATCCTGCTGGTCTTGTACCCCTCGATGCCAGCCTTGACGGCCGGCGGGGTGCTGTACCTGCTCTTGAACTCCTTGAGTGACGTCTCGGGCCCGCCCTTTCCGGTCAGGATGGCCCAGGTCGCCCCTCCGGTGACGATGTCGGTGGCGTTGCCGCCCTCTACGGCGGACATGAGGCCACCAACGCCAGCCGCGGCCGGCATGCGGGCCGCGGTGGGAAGCCCCGCGATACCCTGGAAGATTCCGTGTGTCAGGGCGCCCGTGACGCCACCCTTAATCATGCCCACAACTCCGCCCTCGGCCAGCCCGTAGGCCGCACCGTGAACGGCCAGCCCGTACTGGGGAATGGCCATGATCTGAGGGATGTCCCACAGCAGGGACCCGCCCACGTCAGCAACGATCCGGCCGAATCCACCGATCTCCTTCTGGTTCGTCCCGGAGACAGCCCCGGACTTGGCCCGGAAGTAGTCGGCGATGAACTCCTGGTTCTTGGACCAGTCGTCGAACATCCCGCCCTTCTCCATGCCGGTGATACGGCTCAGGGAGTCGGTCAGGCTGGCCAGGGCCCGGGCTGTGCGGCCGGCCCCGGCGTTGACGTTTCCGATGAGCCTGTCGATGAACTGGCCCACGGGCGCGAGCCTGCCCACGTCGGACCAGTCGTCTTCCTTGGCCGCCTGGCGGCCGGCCATCGTCCCCTCCGACATTTCCGTACCGGGGGCGATAATCGGGGCGTACTCTGCCCCACCTGGTCCGCGGAACGGGCCGATGGTGACCCCACCGCTCTTCCGCATCAGGTCGGCCGTGTACTCCGGGGACTGCTCTACCTTTTCCCTGGAGATAGGACCGATGGTGGGGCCGCCCCACCCGGGAGGAGGGGTGGCGATGTTGGGCGGAGAAACTTGGGCTGGGGGTTCGTAGGGGGCCCCTCCGGCGCCCCTGATGCTGGCGTCCCTGGCGGCCGTCTTGGCGGCCTCCTCGAGGGCCTTCTTCTTCCGGGCCTCGTAGGTGAGCTGTTCAAACATCTTGTCCAGAGAGCTGGGGATGTTTCCGAGCGGAGTCTCAACGACCACCTCTTGCGGACCGGTGGGCCCAGAGAGACCGGCTTTTATATCGTCGAGGACGCCCATTGTATCTCCTATCCGAGGACCTTGTCAGACATCGCCATGAGCAGAGAGAACAGCTTCTCGTTCAGCCCGTACTCCGCCATGATCTGATCCTTGTTCTGGAGGATGACCTGTTTGATCTGCGTCGAGTCCAGCGCGGGGTTGTCCTGAAGGGCAGAGGTGACGGTCTCCTTGATGTCCTTGAACGTGTCGCTGACCTTGCTGGCGGCGTCCTTGGCAGACACGTCACTAAACCTTGGGGCCGTCACGCTGTTGCCACGATAGTCGCCACGGACATCGCTGATGAGCTTCCCGGGCTCCGGGACGAGGCCCTTCTTTTTCTTGTACTCTTCTGGAGACAGCCCACCAGAGACGTCTTCAAACGTAATTTCCTTGGTGAACCGATCCGTAATATCCAGCTGTTCAGCTTTAGCCTCGTCTCCGGCGGACTGGATTACCCGGCGGTACTGCTTGATGTTCTCGTTGAGCTGTTTTACGATCTTCTCGACCTGTTCAACCTGGAGGGCGACCCTCTTATTCTTGTCGGGCTCGCCGTTGATCGCCGCCATGGCAGATATGTAATAGGCTGTCTCTGGGTCGTTCGAGTCGAGGGCCAGCGCCTTCGAGTCCACCCGGTCGGTGGCCAGGAAGGTGCTGAGTTTAGAGACGTGCCTCATGCGCTTCTCGTTGAAGGTAGATGCCGTTGTTTCGAACTTGGTGTACGACGTCCCCTTTTTATTGGCCTGTGCCTCCATGAGTCTCTTGAGGGCCAGGGGGTTTATCTCCCACGAGAGCCCCGCCTCGGCGTTCCCCCTCCAAATAATGTCATCGAACTCAACCCCCGACTGCTTTAGAACCTTCGCAGTCAAGTCAACCTGCTCCGCAAAAGACTTTATGTTCCCCATGCGGAGATCGTTGGCGTGCTCCGCGTTAAGGCGGGTCTCGGCCGAGGAGATCTTCCTCTGGAACTCGTACACGGCCAGCTTTTTTCTCTCGTCCTCCTTGTAGAGGTATTCGTTGACGACCTTAGCGTCCGGGGGCTCTGGTGCAGGCTGGGGAACGTTGACTACGCCTCCGCCCACCCCGGCCTCGGCAGGCGGGGATCCCGGGGCGACAGGAAGCTGTGTGGCAACGTCCGGAGGGGCCCCATACCCCATCCCCGCACGGGCCCGGGTTACAAGACCCTGGATCTCGGGCTTGTTCCACACTCCGGCAGATCGGAGGAAGTCCTCCGCCTCTTTGGTAGCCCAGAACTCTGGCTTGTATTTTCCCGTGGCGGTTCCGACAGTGATGTCCTCCATCGTTTCTTTTTCTTTGTTCTTCTTGTCGAAAAGGGCCTGGCCTATCATGCCGGCCCCGGCCCCGAGACCCTGGAGGGCTTGGCCCCAGGGGTTGGGCTGTTCGATGACGATTGCTCCGCCTCGGTAGTTGCTGGGCATTGTGATCTCCTATGGCTTCCTTCCGATTGCCGCGGAGCCGATCTGGCCAACTGCACCAAGGGCCTCCCCCCAAGCGGAGGGAGTTACGGTGACAACCGGCTGGACGGCCTGCTGTCCAACGAGGCTCTGGCCCCACGAGAACGGAAGGAGGTTCTCATTGCGAGCCCTGACCCAGTCGTTGTACGAGTTCTGCATGGCCTGTTGGTACTGGGACCGATTGAGCGCATCTCTTCCGGTAACCATGTTTCCGGTGGACAACAGGTAGTTAAGCATGTCCCCGGAAATCCCAGACTGGGCCTGGGCCAGGCCGACCTGCCCGCTGGCCGCTCCGCCCATCCTGTTCATGTTGTCGTTGAATCCCTGGTACCGGAGGTTGGCCTCGTTCTGGGCCATGTTGTTGGCCGTGTCGGACGCGAGGCGCCCCTGCGCGATGCCCGCACGCCCGCCGTAGAACCCTCCGATGTCGGAGAACTTGGTGGCGAGGGCCTTGGACATTTCCCCGTAATTCTGCATCTGGCTGGTCCGCATGGGGTCGAGTACCTGCTGAAGGTAGGCCTGCCCCTCCGGGCCGTACTTGCCCTGGAGGACCTGGTCGTAGTAGTCCTGGGCGTTGTTCATCGTCCCGAGGGCCCCGCCGGATCCGTACATGTTGTTGACGAAGTCGATGGCCTGCTGTTCGAGATTGTTGATCGGGATCTCCCCGGTGTAGCCCCACTTAGCAAGGTCTTCCTGTGCGGTCGGGGCGGCATTAGGGTTGGGATTCGATCCAGACTGGGGAGGGGTTGCCGCTCCGCCAACGGGCACGGTAGCGGCCGCCGGCGTGGTGGTCGCCATCCCTCCGCCCTGGTTGTCTGCCGTAGAGGCAGGGGGGACAGACGGACTCGTAGTGGGAGTCCTGGTGGTGGACCTGTTTGGATTGAAGCTCGGCGCAGTCAGGGGGCGCGACAGCGCCTTCTGCGTCGGGTTGTAGGTTCTCTCGTCGTAGGGGTTGTAGGAGCCCATGTTACCCTCCAAGGTTACGTCTGAACGGATTCACGATCGGGGAGACGATCTGGTTCCTGTCGGAGTAGGCCGCCATGCCCCAAGGGTTGACGGAAGACACGCCAGGGTTGCCGGGGTTCGTGGCCTGGTACCCGGAAGAAGACGGGATCGGTGCCATGGGCGCCGACTGGAGCTTGCCCCCGCCGCCCATGCCCCCGCCGCCGCCGGATCGAGGACCGCCCATGCCCCCGCCGCCGCCGGATTGGGGCGGGACAGTGTTCCACGGAGTGCCGCCGTACCCCTGTCTGGAAGTTGACCCGGGACCGCCCCAGGACTGGCCGAATTGCATCCCGGACATGAGGTTCGAAGACCCGGTCATCATGCTGTTCATCAGGGCCTTCTGCTGTGGGGTCAGCAGTTCCGTTTGAGTAGTTTGAACTTTAGCGCCCATGTTATTTGCCTCCTCTATCGAGGTCGAAAAGTTTGTCGCCGTCGAGGACGACGTAGTATTCGTCCACGTCCTCGTACTTCCCGCCGGAGACGACGTTGCCCGGCTTCGTGCCGATCTTGACCATGCCCAATTTCGTGAGAAGTGCCGAGGCCGAGACGTTGGAAGAGAGGCACCGGGCCTGCGCGTAATGGAGGTTCCATCGCAACAGGAGGTCCTGCTTCAGGAGCATGGCTACGCTCTGCATCTTCTTGGCGTTCCGGTTCTCTGGCTTAAAGATAGCCGCATGGATCTCGCACCCTCGAAAGGGTCGCACACCATCGAGGATGATCGTGCCGATCGGGATCGGGTGGCCCTTCTCGAAGATCCCGTATACCATAGTGAA
>Ga0315283_10005321_pt1 | contig 11349 bp, 9 predicted proteins | sample YL17G09_0_MG_FD_204541 | JGI IMG/M metagenome (GOLD analysis project Ga0315283, IMG submission 204541) | Sediment microbial communities from Yellowstone Lake, YNP, Wyoming, USA - YL17G09_0 | ecosystem: Environmental > Aquatic > Freshwater > Lake > Sediment | place: USA: Wyoming | collected...
CCGCGCCGCCGGCGGCAGGGCCCGGAACCCCCGCGCTCATCGCGTCGCGACCTCCGCCTCGACCAGCTCGGTGAGGTCGAGAGGCAGCCGTGTGGACTCCGCGAACACGGCCCCCGCGGCCGTGTTGAGCTGGCCTTGCGCGAACTGGCACAGCGTCTGGTACAGCAGGGGGATCTCGCGGACCTCGCCGCGCCTGCGGATCTCGGCGAACAGCGGCTCGCTCTCGCCCTCGGCGGCGGCGATCTCGGCGACGCTCATCGTCTTGCGCTTCTCGCGGAGCTGGGCCCAGAGGGGCGCCCAGTCGTCACCGGTCAAGCGAAAGCGAAAGGAGCTCACCACGGGGCCACGGTCGAGCTGAGCGGTGGCCAGGTGGATCATGGCGCCCGTGTCGGTGGCCTCCTCTTCGAGCAGCTGCCAGATCACCTCCTGCCACGTGCCCGTGGGGCCGCCGGGGAGGGCCGGATGCAGGTTGAGGAGGGCGTACCGGCGGCACATGGCCGGGCTGACGATGAGCATGTACCCGGCCATGACGAGCACGCCGAGCCGATACGGCACGAGCAGGTCCATCACGCCGCGGTGGTACTCGTCGCGCCACGTCGTCCGGTCGACGCTGAGCCCCTGCGCCGCCTTCCGGCTCGCGGCGCTCGACAGCGCGACCATGGGGAGGTCGAGGCGCTCGACCAGCTCGATGAAGCGGTCGCTCTCGGGCGCCTCACCCGGCTCGCGGTCGCAGAACACGGCGGCGATGTCGAGGGCGATGTCGTCCTGCTGAGCGCGAGCGACGACGTCGGCGAGGAGGTTGCAGGCCGCCTGGTCGCGGCCGGTGGACAGCCAGCCGATCCTCACGCTCCGCCCCCGCGCGCCGCGCCTTCGTTGTCGCCGCGCTCCTCCGCGAGCCGCGCCTGCCAGGCCTCGGCGTCGGGGTACGTGCTGCGCCCGACGCCGGAGATGCCGCGGCTGGCGGCCCACGCAGCAAGGCGGCCGGCGCTCGCGAGACCGACCTGCTCGATCATGCCGGCGAAGAAGCCGGCGGCGAAGAGGTCGCCGGCGCCGGTGACGTCGACGACCTCGGCGGGCAGCGGCGGCACGTAGAGGTCCACGCGCCGGCCGACGAGCCTGGCCCCGCGGCCGCCCATCTTGCAGACCACGAGGCCGACCCCCGCGCTGAGCAGAAAGTCGAGGGACTCCGGGAGCGAGAGGCCGCAGAGCATCTCGAGCTCCTTCTCGGTGGCGAGCAGGTAGGCGCAGCGGTCAAGGATCGGCAGAAAGCGCTTGACGCCCTTGCGGGCGTAGATCTCGCCGGGGTCGAAGGTGACCTCGGTCTCCGCGGGGAGCCGCTCGAGCAGCGCCAGCTGCGCCGCGAGCGGCCCGTCGCCGACGAAGCTGGTGAAGTGGGCGAACCGCGCCTTCGGGGCGCGCCGGGGAAGGTCGTCCGGGGCGAAGGCGTCGTTGGCGGCGGGCCACACAAGGTTGCGACGCTCGCCGTTCTCGTCGAGGAGCACGTACACGCGGCCCGTATCGCCGTCGCGCGCCACCAGGCGCGCCTCCGCTGGGGCAAGCCCCTTGAGGAGGTAGAGGCCGTCGTCGTCGGCGCCCACGCGTCCGACCACGGCGGTCCGGTAGCCCAGTCGCGCGAGCGCGTGGGCCGTGTTGGCGGCCTGCCCGCCGCCGGAGCGCGTCGGCGGGACGTGCGCGAGCGCTTCGTCCACGGCGCGCCGCACGTTGGCGTCCATGAGTTGCTCGCTGCCGGGCGGACCGAGCTCGTCCCAGAGCGCGAAGGAGCGCGGCAGCCGGTAGACCAGATCGACGTTCAGGGCGCCGCAGCCGATGAGGTCGAGCGACCTCACAGCCTGAGCTCGCCCCGAAAGCGCACGGGCGTGCCGTCGCCGCGCGGCTTCACTTCGCCGACCACGTATGCTTCCAGGTCGCTCTTCTTGACGATGGCCAGGTTCTTCTCGACGTGGGCGGGGTCCATCGCCACGACCATGCCGAGCCCGCAGTTGAACGTGTTCAGCATCTCCGCCGCCCTGACGCCCAGAGAGTGCAGCCAGCTGAACACGGGGCCGGCGTCCCAGGCGCCGAGGTCGATCTCCGCCGTCAGGCCGTCCGGCACGGCGCGCCCGACGTTGTCGGGGAAGCCGCCGCCGGTGATGTGAGCGGCGGCGTGCACGCCGCCGGCGTGCCCCAGATCGTGCAGCACGGGGCTGTAGATCGTGGTGGGCACCAGCAGGACTTCGCCGACGGAGGCCTTGGGGCCGGCGTGCATGCAGAAGGCGCCGCCCTCGCTGAGGAACTTGCTGTGCACGTCGATGGCATGCTCCCTGAGCAGATGGCGCACGAGGCTGAAGCCGTTGGAGTGCAGACCGCTCGAACAGATGCCGACGAGAACGTCGCCGTCGGCGACGAGGTGCGGTCCCCACAGCTCGTCGCGTTCCGCGAGGCCCACGGCGAAGCCGGCTATGTCGAAGTCGCCACCCGGGAACTGCCCCGGGTGCTCCGCGGTCTCGCCGCCGAGCAGCACGCACTGCGCCAGCTGACAGCCCTCGTCCACGCCGGCGACGATCTCGGCGACCTCCTCGGGCACGACCTTGCCGACCACCAGGTAGTCAAGGAAGAACAGCGGGACGGCCCCGCACGCCGACACGTCGTTGACACTCATGGCCACCAGGTCGATGCCGATGGTGCCGAGCTTGCGCATGGTGCGGGCCAGCTCGATCTTGGTGCCCACGCCGTCGGTGCCGGCCACCAGCACCGGGTCCTTGAGCTTCGGCAGCCGCATCGCTCCGCCGAAGCCGCCGAGCCCGCCGAGCACCAACGGGTGCTGCGTACTCTTGAGCCGCTGCTTCATGAGGTCGACGGCGCGGTTGCCCGCTGCGACGTCGACGCCCGCCTCCCTGTACGTGAACCCCTGGTCGTCGGCCATCGTGCTCCCCGGTCGGTGTCACCGTGCCAGTCTACGTCGCACCTCGCCCCCGCCGCCAGCACTCATGATGCGGAGCGCCGCCGACGACCTGCGGCGCGCCGGGCGCCGACGCACGGCGGGATCGCACGCGTCCATAGTTGAATCCTCAGATCCGTCTGAGATACTGCGCATGATGGGCGTCGGTGCGAGGCACCGGCGGATGCCATGTGAAACGGGGCGAACTGAGCCGCACAGTCCTTCTTGGCCTGCGTCCCCGGCTGGCGGGCCGGGCGCGACGCCGTGTCGACGGTCCTGCGTCGGGGCTTCACGCGTCCGTCTGCCGCCGCGTGTCCGCGGCAATGGTGTGCGCCGGTCTTCTCGCCCTCGCCGTCGCCGCGCCCGCCGTGGGCCTGCGGCACGGCGGCGAGACCGCGCCCCTGTACGACCGCACCTTCAAGTGCGATCGGCTCGAGCGGCTCTCCGAGCCCCCCGAGCTGGTCGTCCTGGGCGGATCGAGGGCGCAGCGCTTCGAGCCCTCGCAGATCGAGCGCCTCACCGGCCTCCCGGCCTTCAACTTCGCGCTGCAGAACTCGCGCCCCGAGGATGCCTACGCTATCGCGCGCTACCTCTTCTGGCGCGCCCCCGACGTCAAGCTGCGCTGCCTCTGGGCCGTGCAGGTCACGACGCTCAGCGACGCGCCGCTGCACCCCGGGTTGCTGGCCGAGGAGCGCCTCACGCAGTTCCTGCCCGACGACCTCATCGCGGAGCAGCGCGCGGCGGGCGCCCGGGTGGCCGCCCACGAAGTGCAGTGGAGCGACGAGTACAGCCCGCGGGGCGCCGTGTTCCGCAACGGCTACGACCGCATCGAGGCGCGGGGGATCGGTTTCGACGCGGTCATGCGGACCTACCTCAGACGGATGCTGCCCAGGGCGGCAGCGTCGCTGCACGAGCAACGGCGCTCAAAGCTGTACTTCGAGAAGACCCTCCGCCTGTTCAACCTGCACGGCGTGGAGCCCGTCCTCGTCATCATGCCGTATCACCCCGAGGCCCTCGCCGCCTTCCGCGCCGTGGGTTGGCAGGACAAGCTCGACGCCCTGCACGCGTATCTGCGGAGCCTGCAGGGCCGCTACGCCTTCCGCCTGCTCGACTACACCGAGATCGCGTCGTTCGGCGGGAGCGCCGACGGCTTCTACGATGGAGCTCACGTCAAGCGCGAGAACGCGCGCCGCATCGTCAGGCAGGTCATCGCCGACCTGCCGGGCGCCTTTCGCTGACACGGGCGCCGCGCCGCGTGGTGCCCCCCGGCTCGGCTCAGGGATCGCAGGCCGCGGCCGCGCCTTTCTCGAAGCGCATCTTGCACATCGCGTATTCCTCGGGCACGGCGATGGGGTAGTCGCCGTCGAAGCAGGCGCGGCAGAACTGGCTCTTGGGCAGGCCCGTGCTGTGCTGCAGGCCCTCGAGCGTGAGGTAGTGCAGGCTGGTGGCGCCGACCTTGGCGCGGATCTCGTCGACGCTTAGCTTGGCCGCGATCAGCTCGGCGCGCGTGGCCATGTCGATGCCGTAGTAGCAGGGATACCGGATCGGCGGCGAGCTGATGCGCAGGTGGACTTCTTTCGCCCCCGCGCTGAACAGCATGTCGACGAGCTTGCTTGTGGTGTTGCCGCGCACGATGGAGTCGTCGACCACGACCAGGCGCTTGCCACGGATGACGGCGCTCAGCGGATTGAGCTTCATGCGGATGCCCACCTGGCGCAGCTGATCGTCGGGCTGGATGAAGGTGCGGTGCACGTAGCGGTTCTTGATGAGGCCCTCGGCGTAGGGGATGCCGGAGGCTGAGGCGTAGCCGATGGCGGCCGGCATGCCCGTGTCGGGCACGGGGATGACGAGGTCGGCGTCGACCGGCGCCTCCAGGGCCAGGTGCTTGCCCATCTCCTGGCGCACGAGGTGCAGGGTGCGCCCGACCATCGTGCTGTCGGGCCGGGCGAAGTAGATGAACTCGAAGATGCACAGCGCCGGGCGCGAGCCCTCGAGCTCCACGCGCGCGCTGCGCAGGCCGTGCTCCTGGTCGACGATGACGATCTCGCCGGGCTGGATCTCGCGGACGAAATCGGCGCCGATGATGTCGAGCCCGGCGGTCTCGCTGCTGATCACGGGGTGCCCCTCGTAGCTGCCCAGGCACAGCGGACGCACGCCGTAGGGATCGCGGAAGCCGACCAGAGCGTCGCCCGACATGACCGCCGCCGAGAAAGCGCCGCGGATCTTGCTCACGGCCGTGCGCACGGCGCCGAGCAGGTCGCCCTCCGCCTCGTGCGCGATGAGCGCCGTGATCACCTCGGTGTCGGTGGAGCCGGCGAACTTGACGCCCTGGGCGATGAGCTCGTCGCGCAGCTCGGTAGTGTTCACCAGGTTGCCGTTGTGGCCCAGGGCGATCACGTCGCCGTTGCGGCTGCGCACCAGCGGCTGCGAGTTCTGCCAGTGGCTCGAGCCGGTCGTGGAGTAGCGCACGTGGCCGATGGCGTGCTGGCCGCTCAGGCTCTGGAGCATCTGCTCGTTGAAGACCTGGCTCACGAGGCCCAGATCCTTGATGACCGTGAGCTGGCCGTCGTCGGCCACGGCGATGCCGGCGCTCTCCTGGCCGCGGTGCTGCAGGGCGTAGAGGCCGAAGAACGCCAGGCGCGCGACGTCGCGCCCCGGCGCATGGATGCCGAAGACGCCACAGCTGTCATGGAGTCGATCGTCGTACACGGCGCTCGTCCGGTAGATCGTCAGGCGAGCCGCTGCGGCAGCGACTCGTAAGCAGAATGGAGCTCGCCCACCGCGACGGTGAAGAGCTCCTTGCCTTCCATGGTACACCTCAGGTTCGCGCCGGTCACGCGGCCGAGGACGCGACGCGGCAGCCCGCCGAGCGCCTCGTCCAGGGGCCCGAGCAGTTCGGGCGCGACGCTGACGACCACGCGGGTCGGAGCCTCGCCAAAGAGGGCGAGGTCGGGCCGCCCGGCGGCGCCGGCGACCGCGGCGGCGGAGCCGAGGTCCACGTCGGCGCCGAGCCAGCGGCCGTGCCGGCCGCTCCGCGGCGCCTCTGGGTCGGCGAACTGCGCCCCGCCGGTGCTGCCGCCGGCGATGCAGCACTCGGCCAGCGCCACGGCCAGACCGCCCTCGGCGCAGTCGTGAGCGCTCTTCAGCAGGCGCGCCTCGATGGCCGCGCGAAGCTTGTGCTGCAGCTCGACCTCGAGCTGCAGGTCGACGTCGGGCACGCGGCCCTCGACCTTGCCGTAGGCGACCTTCTGATACTCGCTGCCGTCCATCCAGCCGGCCTCGGCGCCGAGCAGCACGATCACGTCGCCCTCGTCCTTGAAGGCGTCGTCGATGTGCACGCTGACGTCGTCGTACACGCCCAGCATGCCGATCATAGGCGTGGGGTAGATGGCCTGGCCGAAGCTCTCGTTGTAGAAGCTCACGTTGCCGCTCACGACCGGCGTGTCGAGCGCCTCGCAGGCCTGTGCGATGCCTTCGACAGCCTGCTCGAACTGCCAGTAGATCTCGCCCTTCTCGGGGTTGCCGAAGTTGAGGCAGTCGGTGACCGCCACCGGCAGGGCGCCGGCGCAGGCCAGGTTGCGGGCCGCCTCGGCGACCGCCGCCTTGGCGCCTCGATAGGGATCGAGGTAGCAGTGGCGGCCGTTGCAGTCGTTGCTGAAGGCGATGCCGCGTTGCGAATCCTTGATGCGCAGCACGGCGGCGTCGCTGCCGGGGATCTGCACGGTGTTGGCCTGCACGATGTAGTCGTACTGCTCCCAGGCCCAGCGCTTGCTGGCGATGTTGGGCGCGGCGAGAAGCTGCGTGAGCGCCGCGCCCAGGTCCGACGGTCGCGGATAGCCCGTGTCGTCTACGGCGACGGGCTCGTCGACGATGTAGCCCGGCTTCACGGAGGGCGTGCGGATGACCGGGCTCTCGTCCGCCAGACGACGCGCGGGGATGTTGGCGACGCGCTCGCCGTGCCACCAGATGCGCAGCATCTTGCTGTCCGTGACCGCGCCGATGACGGTGCAGTCGAGGTCCCAGCGTTCGCAGACCTCACGCACGTCGGCGATCTGCTCGGCGGTGACGATCGCCAGCATGCGCTCCTGGCTCTCGCTGATCATGATCTCCCAGGGCTCCATGTCGGCCTCGCGCAGGGGCACGCGGTCGGCGTGGATGTCGAGGCCCACGTGGCCCTTGCTCGACATCTCGCTGCTCGAGCTGGTGAGGCCGGCGGCGCCCAGGTCCTGCATGCTCACCACCAGGTGCCGGTGGATGAGCTCGAGGCAGGCCTCGATGAGCTTCTTCTCGGTGAACGGGTCGCCGACCTGGACGCTGGGACGTTTCTCCTCGAGCGTCTCGTCGAACTCCTGGCTGGCGAGCACGCTGGCGCCGCCGATGCCGTCGCGGCCGGTCTTGGAACCGATCAGCACGACGTGATTGCCGATGCCGCTGGCGATGGCACGCACGATGTTGTCGGTGCGGATCATGCCGGCGCTCATGGCGTTGACCAGGCAGTTGCCTTCGTAGCTGGGCTCGAAGTAGATCTCGCCGCCGATGGTGGGGATGCCGAGGCAGTTGCCGTAGTGCGCGATGCCGCCCACCACGCCGTCGAGCAGAAAGCGCTGGCGCGGCTCGGTGAGCTCGCCGAAGCGCAGCGAGTCCATGCTCACGCAGGGCCGGGCGCCCATGGTGAAGATGTCGCGCACGATGCCGCCGACGCCGGTGGCGGCGCCCTGGAAGGGCTCGACCGCCGACGGGTGGTTGTGGCTCTCGACCTTCATGGCCACGGCCCAGCCGTCGCCGACGTCGATGATGCCGGCGTTCTCGCCGGGGCCCTGCAGGATGCGCGGCCCGCTGGTCGGGAACCGACCCAATACGGGCCGCGAGTGCTTGTAGCTGCAGTGCTCGCTCCACATCAGCGAGTAGATGGCGAGCTCGACGTACGTCGGCTCGCCCCCCTGGATCGCGCAGATGTGCGCGTATTCGTCCGCGGTGAGGCCGAGCTTGACGGCGGCCTCGACAGTGGCGCGCCGACTCACGACGCCACCTCCGCGGTGCGCAGCACGGTGTCGATCATGGACTGGAAGAGCTTGCGGCCGTCGGCGCCACCGGCCAGATGGGCCTCCACGGAGTTCTCCGGGTGCGGCATCATGCCGAAGACGTTGCGCGCCTCGTTGCAGACGCCGGCGATGTCGTCGAGGGCGCCGTTGGGATTGGCGCCCTCGGCCTGCTCCCCGGCGGCGTCGGCGTAGCGCAGCACGATCTGGTCAGCGGCCTGCATGCGCGCGAGCGTCTCGGGGTCGACCGTGTAGTTGCCCTCGTTGTGCTTGACGACGATGCGCAGCACCTCGCCGGCTGCGTAGGCGCTGGTGAACGGCGTGTCCGTGGTCTCCACGCGCAGGTTGACGTAACGGCAGACGAACTTGAGCCCGGTGTTGCGGATGAGGCCGCCGGGTAGGAGGCCGGCCTCGACCAGGGTCTGGAACCCGTTGCAGATGCCCATCACGAGGCCGCCGCTCGCGGCGAAGTCGATGACCGCCTGCATGATGGGGCTGAAGCGCGCGATGGCGCCGCAGCGCAGGTAGTCGCCGTAGCTGAAGCCGCCGGGCAGGATGACGGCCTGGACGCCCTTGAGGTCGGTGTCTTTGTGCCACAGGTACTGCGCGCTGGTACCGGGAAAGGTGGAGAGGGCGTGACAGGCGTCGGCGTCGCAGTTGCTCCCGGGGAACACGACGACGCCGAAGCGCACGGGCGCGGCGCTCATCCCTCAGCCCTCGCTGATCGCGAAGGTGTAGTCCTCGATGATCGGGTTGGCGAGCAGCCTGCGGCACATGTCGTCGACCTGCGCGCGCGCGGCTTCGGCGGTGAGATCGTCAGCGCTGATGGTGAGGTCGATGATCTTGCCGATCTGCACGCCGCTCACCCCGGTGAACCCGAGGTTGGGCAGCGAGCGCTCGACGGCGGCGCCTTGGGGGTCGAGGATGCCCTTCTTGGGCGTGACGTACACACGGACGTTCATCGGCTCACCTGCCCGGAGAGAGAGTGCTGGGGACGACTCTGAGTCTATCGCAGATGGGACACGGAGCGAGCGCGGGCCGCGACGCCGGCGGCGTCGCGGCCCTCCCTGGCTCGCGTATGAGCCTGTGGGCGCGGAACCCTGTCAGAACTGGGTCCGCGGGTGTGCGCGGCATTCAACTGGACACGGAAGGGCCGCGTCATCTCGTTGTCTTCGTGATCGACGATGTGGCAGTGCCACACGTAGCCGTAGTGGCCTCCGCCGCTTCGCGTCGGTCATTTACAGGCAGTGTCCCGGACCATCTTCCGGCGTTCGGATCGCCGTTCTCAAGCCCGGCTTCAGTGCTCTTCACTGATCAGGCCAGAGTCATCCCCTGATGACAGAGGTTCGCTGTAGCCGCTCCGAAGCCGCACAGGCCCCGGGACCGAGGTGTTGAGGTTCACGGGGGCTTCGGAGGCTGAGTCGTCGGGCCAAAGGAATGGGGGTGGGCCAGCGTTGACCCACCCCCAAAGACACGTCCGAAACGTTAGCCCTACTGCACGACTTCAAACGGCCGCATCATGTCGTTTTCCTCGTGCTCGAGTATGTGGCAGTGGTAGACATATTTGCCGTAACTCCCGTTGACCAGGGTAGACGTCTCGGGCACCGTGAACGTGGCAATCGTCCTCGTCACATAGCCCGGAGGGGCCTTCACGGTGTCCTTGAAGCCCCACTCCTCCGGGGCCGGTGGAATCGGATCCCCGATCAGGTAGTTGGCAATGTCGGGCTTGAGCAGAGGGTCCCGTCCAATGCCGACCACATCAGAGGCCAGATAGAGAAGCCAATCCGTCGTATATCTGTCGACGTCGAACTGCTGCCGGTTCACGACCTGGGATGCCACCAGGTGCGGGTGCATCGGGTGAGCGTCTACAGTCAGGTTGATCCACTGCCAGGTTTCGGTAGTGCCGGCCTTGATGAAGTCCGTGGTCGGGTCCATGAAGCGGTAACCGTTGAGCAGCATCTCGGACGGACTGTCGTCCACCGTATTCTCTTTGGCCACGACATCCCGCGGCGGAAGACCCGGCGTTGCGGCCAGTCGAGGGACCGCCGGCAGTATCAGACTAGCAGGAAGCACAGTCTTGTCACGATCGTTCGTCGGCACTGCGGTCTTGATCTTGATCTTCATGAGCTCGGTCACAATGGGATCGTCGCCATCCGGATAGGGCTCATGGGCGTCGTTGGTCATCATGACCGTGCTACCCAACGGTATGCCCGTGAAGTCCACGATGACGTCGAAGCGCTCGCCGGGGGCGATCAGCAAGCTGGACATCGGCGCCGGCGCGGGAAGAAGCCCTCCCTCGGATCCAATGACCCAGAAGGGGAGGTCACTTCCGCTCACCTGGTGAAAGCGCAGGTTATAGAAGCGGGCCTGGGAGCCGTTCAGGAGCCGGAGCCGATATCTCCTCGGCTGGGCATCCAGGAAGGGATAAGCCTTGCCGTTGATCACCGGAGTGTCGCCAAAGAACTCAGGAACCCACGTCGGGTGACCACCGCTGCCTCCACCCTTGGCTTCTGTGGGATAGAACAGGGTGCCATCGGCATTGAACTGCTTGTCTTGGATCACCAGCGGCAGGTGGTACTTGCCATAACCGGCCGGAACCTTCTGGCCATTGATCTTGTCGCCGTTGTCGGTCTTGTCGAAGACCAAGTAGCCCGCGGCCAGTCCGAGATAGGGCTTGAACCGCGTGGCCCCCAGCGTATGGTCGTGGTACCAGAGCAGCGCAGCCGGCTGGTCGTTCATGTAGGTGAAGGTGTCGGTGACGTAGTCATCGCCCTTCTGCCCATCGGCCGTCCACCACTGCATCGGCGTCCCGTCGAACTGCGCTGCCGTGTGCCCGCCGTGGAGGTGCGGGATGGCCGCGCCCGTGGGCACGTCAAAGCCAGCGATGGTCGGGTCGATGGAGTCCTTCAGCGGGAACAGGTTGGGGTCGGTGGGAAGGAGGTTGATCCATTTGATCACTACGGGCCGGCCTGTTTCCGCCACGATCGTCGGGCCAAGCAGGACGGGCGTCTTCCCGGGCTGCCCGTACGTCCAGACGGTAGCCGGGCCCAGGTCGCGGTGGAACCGGTGCTGGCTTGCTTGCATGGTGATCTCGTAGTAGTCAGCCTTAGGTGAGACATCCTTCGGCCGCTTGGCAGTCGTTGCCACAGGTGGAACGGGCAGCGGATCGACCCAACGCTCCATTAGTGGGCTTGGAGGCGGGTCTTCAGCGTAGGCCGGGGCGCTTATCCCCATGAGGCCGGCGCTCAGCAACACAGCAATGCAGACGATAGTCAGACCGAAGTTTCTCGCTTTCATCGCTCCCTCTCTGTCCTTCGCCGACCGGGTGCATGGCCTGGGCCAGCGTTGGTCGGCGGCTCTCGTACGTCACTG
>Ga0315283_10005324_pt1 | contig 11347 bp, 8 predicted proteins | sample YL17G09_0_MG_FD_204541 | JGI IMG/M metagenome (GOLD analysis project Ga0315283, IMG submission 204541) | Sediment microbial communities from Yellowstone Lake, YNP, Wyoming, USA - YL17G09_0 | ecosystem: Environmental > Aquatic > Freshwater > Lake > Sediment | place: USA: Wyoming | collected...
AGATGGCCAGCCGCCCGCCGAGATCGTCGAGGAGCAGAGGACGCTGGCCGACGCCGATCGCGAGCTGGGCCGCCTCCGCACGGAGGCGCAGGAGATTCTCGGCCTGCAGGTCTACCGGGCCCTCCTCGACGTCCGTACGCAACTGGACCGCACGGTTCTCCAGGCGGATCGAGGAGTCGTCGAGGTGGCGCTGGCCCGGACCAAGGATGCGGAGAGGCGGGTCGAATCGCTCGTGTTCCGTCGCAAGGTGGAGGAGAGCCTTCCCTGGCGGGAGGACCGCCCCGAGGCGCTCGCAACCCTCGAGAGCCGGAGCCGCGACGCGGAGGCCGAGGACCGGCGCGTCCGGGAGGAGGCGATCGCGCAGCTGAACGATTATGTCCTGTTGCACGAGGACGACCCCGTCTACACGCCACAGGCGCTCTCGCGGCTGACCGAGCTTCAGGTGGGGAGCCAGGGGCCAGCCAGTGGGCGTCCCTCCGCAGGAAGTCGCGTGGCCGATACCGGGCCGGGGGTCGGATCCAAGGGCTGCGCGACCGTGGTCGAGCTCCACCGGCGCCTCGCCAAGGGATTTCCCGACTACCGGCAGAAGGATGCCGTGTATTTCCTGGCCGCCTACTGCCTGGGCGAAGCGGGCAAGGCCTCCGAGGCCCGGCAGACCTATTCCGACCTGGTTCGCAAGTATCCCGAGAGCCCCCACGTTCCCGAGGCCTGGGTGCGCATCGGCGACCTGGACTTCGAGGAGGGACGGCCCGATTCGCTGGCCAGGGCCGCGGACGCGTACGCGAAGGCGGCCGCCCGAAACGATCACGCGCTGAACCAGCACGCCGCGTACATGCTGGGCTGGACCCAGTACCGGCTGGACGATCTTCCGCGTGCCGTGGAGACGCTGCGGACCCTGCTGGATCACCAACTCCCCGCGCCCAGGGAGGCCAGGGAGGATCTCCCGGTCGGTGCGGTGAACCTCCTGGGATCCATGCTTGCGGACCCGAGATGGGATGGCGTCGCCAAGGCGCGGGTCCTGTTTGCCAAGGGAGGCAAGCACCCGTACGAGGTTGTCGTCTACAGGCGCCTGGCGGACGAGCTCTTCGAACAGGGTCGCTACGTCCAGGCAGTCGAGGCATACAAGCTCGCCATCGCGCGGGCCCCCTTGGCGGCGGACGCGCCGAGGCTGCAGGAGCGGATCGTACTCTCCTGGTCGAGAGAGGGGCGGTCGAAGGAGGAGGCCCTCGAGCGGGAGCGGCTCGTCGCCACCTACGATGAGTCCAGCGAGTGGTCGCAGCGAAACCAGGGGGCCGGGGCTCGCCCCGTTGAAGTCCGGGAGATGGTCGAGACCAGCAGGGCGCAGACGGCCGCCGCGCTCCACGCGCAGGCAAGGGATCTGGCGCGAGCTGGCAAGCAACAGGCCGCGGTGGCCGAGTACCGGCGCGCCGCCCAGGTCTACGCGCGGGTCTTGCAGACGGCGCCGGGGGTGAAAGGCGCCGAGGGCATGGCGCTCGCCCGGGCCGAATGCACCTTCGGCGCCGGCGAGTACGAAGCGGCCGCGCACCTGTTCGAGGCAGCGCGAGACGCCTCCGCCGACCCCAGATACCGTGTGGAGGCGGCGCGGGAGGCCGTGCGGTCCTGGGAGGAGGAGACGGCTCGCCAGCAGGAGGCCGGGCTGCTCGAGGGGCGCGACCTCCCGCTCCCCGGCGTGCTTCGCTCCCTGGTGAGCTCCGCCGACGCCCTGGTGGCTCGATTCCCCGACGACGCGAATTCGCCCGCGGCGGCCTTTCAGGCGGGGGAGACCTTCTACCGGTATCAGGACTGGGCCGAGGCTCGGCGCCGGCTCGAGGAGGTCGCCGCGCGGTGGCCGGGATCGGAAGTGGCGAACAAGGCTTCCCGACTGGTGGTCGAGAGTCACCTCGCTTCCAGGGACTGGTCGGCCGGGGAGGCCGCCGCGAGCCGGCTCCGGCAGCAGGCGTCACCCCGGGACGCGGCCCTTGCAGCGGAATTGCGGGGACTGGAGCTGGCCAGCCGCTTCCAGCGCGCGACCGAGCTGCTCAACGAGAAGAAGTGGAGCGATGCCGCCGCGATCTTCCAGGCCATCGCCGACGAGGCGCCCCGGCATCCTCTCGCGGACAAGGCCCTCTACAACGCAGCGATCTGCCAGGAGAACGACCGCCACTTCCAAGCGGCCTCCTCGCTCTTCGGACGGATCGTGGCCGAGCATCCCGACTCGCCATATGCGCCGGAGTCGCTATTTCGCCAGGCGTTTCTTGCCGAGGCCGCGTTCGACTTCGCGAAGGCCGCAGAGCGCTACGAGGTCCTGATCGAAAGATATCCGGACTCGAAGCAGATGAGGGATGCGCTCTACAATCGCGCCCTGTCCCTGGAGATCCTCCAGCGCTACGAGGAGGCCGGGCTGGCCTTCGAGCGCCACGCCTCCCTGATCCCGGCCGCCGGCGATGCGCCGGCAACGCTGCTGCGCGCTGCCGAGGTCCTCGAGAAAGGCGCGGCCTGGCCGCGCGTCGTCCGGACCTTGCAGGAATTCCAGCGGAGGTACTCGAAGGCGGGGGATCCGGAACTGCTGGTGGTTGCCCACCTTCGCGCAGGGCGTGCCGAGAGCGAGCTCGGGCACGAAGCGGCGGCGAGAGCGGCGTATGCCAAGGCCGTGGCGGAGTTCGCCCGGCGCGGGCTCGAGCCCGGGGCGAACCCGGCAGGGGCTGCGGCTGCCGCCGAGGCGCAGTTCCGCCTGGCCGAGCGCGAGCTCCAGCGGTTCGATCGCAGCGTGCTTCCTGCGACCAGCCAGGCGGGCGCGCTGGAAAAGGCCCTCAAGGCCCAGCTGTCCGAGATGAGCAAGCTTTCGTCCCGGTACGAGGAGGTGAAGCGCTTCCAGAGCCCGGACTGGACGGTGGCTGCGCTCTACCGGCAAGGATACCTTTCCGAGCGCTTCGCTCGCGCCCTCCATGAGGCTCCGGTTCCTCCCGAGTTCAAGAGGGCCGGGCAGGAGCCGTACCTGGCGGCCTACCAGGCCCAGCTGGCGACGTTCGCCCAGCCCTATGACGCGCAGGCCGTCGAGGCCTACACGCGGTCCATACGGCTTGCGCAGGAGCGACGCGTCGAGAGCGAATGGGCCAGGCGGGCTGGCGCAGCGCTCGCCCAGCTTCGCCCCGGGGAATTCGCGAACCTGCGCAGGGCGAAAGGTCGATTCCTGCCGGAGAGTCCTCCGCAACTGGATGAAGAGGAGCTCGCGGCCCGAAAGGCCCTTGCGAAGGACGATCGCGACGTGACCGCCATGGTCAAGCTCGCGATCGTCTCCCTTGCCCGGAAGCGGCTCGAGCTTGCCAGCGCGATCCTGGCGAGCGCTCACAAGGTCGCGCCGGACGAAGCGACGGTGTGGAACGCCCTGGGACTGGTGGATCTCGCACTCGGGGCGCGCGCGCAGGCCCAGGCGAGATGGAAGAAGGCCGTCGAGCTGAATCCCGACTGCGCGGACGCCCAGGCCAACTACGGACAGTTGCTGGTCGAGGCGGGCGACTTCCAGGGCGCCGTCGTAGCGCTCGAGCGGGCCGTGCGGATCGCACCGGGCAGCGCGCCCGCGTGGCTCGGGCTTGGAAGTGCATACCGGGGACTGGGCCGGGTCGACGACGCGCAGCGAGCCGGCGGAAGAGCGCTGGCACTGGACGCAGGCAAGACACCCGCCACGGGAGGGGTCCAATGAACGCACTGCGCGTCACCGTCCTTCTCGGGGCTCTCGCCATTCTCGCGCCGGGCGTGACCCGAGCGGAGCCTCCCGCCCGGCCAGTGAATCCCCAGGAGACCGACGCCAGGAAGGTCCTGCGTCCCGGGGAGGTCGAGATCAGGGGCAAGGTGCGGAAGCCGACGGCCCCCTCGATCACGCCTCCGAGCCTTGCCATCCGTAAGCAACCGGAGCGCCGCGAGTCGTTCCTGGAGAAGATCGTCGAGGCAGTGGACAAGGAGCCGTTCTGAGGGCGATCCATACGCAGGCCACGCGCGACCGCCGGCAGCGGAGACAGGAACGGATCCTCGTGCTCTGCCTCGCGGGCTCGCTCGCTGCCCACCTGCTCGGCTATGGCTGGGTCGCATCGATGAGGGTACCCCTCGCGAAGAAGATCCCGGACGGATTCATCGTGGTCGAGCAGTGGCCCGCGTTCCGGCCGGCGCCCGCGGTGCCCGAGGCCAGGAAGCCCGAAGGGGAGACCGCCACGGCCCGCGCGGCTCGGACGAGACCCGCCGTTCAAATCGCGCGGGCCCCCGCCGACGTGGCCAGCGAAGTTCAGCGGAAGGGCATCCTCCGCGCGCTCGAATCCATCGGCAGAGGGCCGATGGCAAGGGGTCTTCCCGGGACGCTCGCAGGCGGGGATCTCGCCTCGGGACTCCCGGACGCGCGTCGCACGCAGGTGGACCCGGGCGCCGTACCCGAGAGAAGGGGAGGAGGGGGCGGCGCCCCCGCCGTCCTCGGCGATCTCGGAACTGGGGGTGGTGGCGGCAGCCTAGCCTTTGCCCGCGGCGTACCGACCTCGATCGGGATCGGGGCCAGCCAGGTCGGATCGGCGGAGGTGGATCAGGGCAAGCTGGATTCCTTCGTCCGCGCCCGAATCGGAGGACTCCGGGCCTGCTACGAGACCCAGCTCAAGCTCGACCAGCGCAGGGACGGGATGGTACGGATTCGCTTCGCGATCCTGCCCACGGGGGAACTCTCCGACGTCGTTGCCGCCCAGAACACGCTCGGATCGGCGGTGATGGCGGACTGCCTCATCCGGATCTTGCGAACGTGGCAGACTCCGTTCCGGCCGTCCGAAGCCGTCTCCGTGGAGTATCCATTCGTCTTCCGCCCGAGCGGAGAGTGATGGCCCCTCCTCAGTGGCAGCCGAAGCAGGACGACCGGAACCGGGCCTGCACGTTCACGACCCCGTTGATGTGAAGGGACAGGTTGGTGATGGCGGTGCCGCGCCCGCCCGTGCCGGTGGCGTCCGGGTGGCAGGACTGGCACTGGTTCATCGCCGCCGTCGGGCCGCCGGCATGCTGACCGCTGTGCCAGGCGCCGTTGCGCGGAGGGTTGCCGTGGCAAGCGACGCAGCTGTCGCCGGTGGTGTGGAAGCTCGGCGTCGTCGCGTACGTGCCGCCGTAGTCCACCGTGTTGAAGGTGGGCTCGCCCGAGCCGTCCGGGAAGAAGTAGCTGAAGGTGCCGGCCTTGACCCCGTGGCAGGCCACGTTCGAGCACGTGCCCAGCCCGATGTCCCACTCCACGATGGTGGGCATGGGCGGATTCGGGTTGGCTGCGGTCGGCTGGATGTACGCCGGGCGAGGCTGGCCGGTGGCCGGGTTCACAGGCTGGTCGAACCAGAGGAGCGCGAAGCTGACCGCCCAGTCGATGCGGTGGCAGTTCTGACAATCGTTCATGAACGCGCCATGGGTCTTGTGACCCTGGCTGCTCGCGCACATGGAAGTCGTGGCGCAGTAGTCGGGGGCCGCGCTGACGACGGCCTTGCTTCTCGACGCGGCGCTGGCGCGGAGGAGATCGCTCGCCTCGTAGTAGACCTCCACCGTGTCGTCGTGCGGCACCCACTCGGCCCCGTCGAAGATGTACTCGCGTCCAGTGGCGGGACTCGTGCGGAGTTCGCCGAATCCGGCGCGGGCGGGGAAGGCATCGACTCCTGGCCCGGCCGGCTCGGCGGGGGCCTGGCCTGCGCAGCCGGAAGCCAGCGCAAGAGCGGCGGCTCCCAGAAGGGATAGGGCGGGCGAGATTCTCATCTTGGCATCCTGGGTAAAGTGCAGCCGGCGCACCAGATGAAAGAATCCTAAGTAATTGATGAAACGTTGGTATTTGCCGCCAGGCCCCCTCGGCGCCGATCTCGTGTTGGGGCCCCAAGTGAGGGAGATGACCCACGTGGTGGGCAAAATGGCTCACTTCTTCTGGTGGCACTCCCCGCACTTCTCCAGATCGGCCCGGAGCAGCTTCTTGCGAAGCGCATCGTGGGCGTTGTGGCAGCGGATGCAATTCTTCGGAGCGTGAACGTGCTGGCGCGCGTCCTCGTGGCACGAGAGGCACATGTTGTCGCCACCCTCGAGGAGCGGGCCGCCCCATTTCTTGGTGTGGCAGCCGAGGCAATCGCGGGCCGCGTAGGGTGCGTGGAAGGAGACGGCCTTGGTGCCCCAGGGAAGGGGTGCGCCGCTGTCGAGGGCGACGCTGGGTGCTGCGGCGAAGAGCAGTGCCGCCGACACGGCCACCCGAAAGCGGCCCGAGCGGGGCCGCAGCGGACTCGCTGGCTTGATCCTGCTCAAGTGGCAAGTCCCGTGACCATGAACGTCGGAGTTCACCCTACGCCCGGTTGACGATCCGGCCTAGTACCCGATGTGTGGGGCCACCCGGGCGCCCTCGGGCGTGCTAACTGACAACGGAAACGAACCGGTCGAGTTCGACCAGATCCAGCGGGGGGCCGCGTGAACCACTTCCATTCTCGATCTCTTCTTGTGGTTGCCTTGCTCGCACTCGCGGCGGCTGCGCAGGCGGCGCCCGCGCCGGCCGCCAAGCCCAAGGCGGCCCCGGCCACGCCTCCGCGCCAGGCCCCGCTGCCCTCGAACGAGAAGGCGGCCTGGACCCACGCGCCCTTCGCCGCGGGCGACTGCTCGATCTGCCACGAGAGGAACGACGCGAAGAGCCCGGGCAAGCTCGTGAAGCAGGGCAACGAGATCTGCTTCATGTGTCACGACGAGTTCCAGCCCATCATGTCGCGAAAGCACCCGCACGCTCCGGCCAAGGCGAACTGCACCTCCTGTCACAACGCCCACGACGCCCGGCAGGCGAAGCTGCTCCACGCGGAGGCCTCCGCGCTCTGCCTGGGATGCCACGCCGACGTGAAGGCTTTGGCCGAGGGCTCGAAGGTGAAGCACGACGCCCTCACCAGCGGAAGGAAGTGCCTCGGCTGCCACAATCCGCACGCCTCCAACGTGGAGAAGCTCCTCACCCAGCTCCCCTTCGACCTTTGCGTGAGCTGCCACTCGGTGGACGGGTTGAAGGACAGGGACGGCAAGACGCTCACCAACTTCCAGAAGTGGCTCGGCGACAACAAGGAATGGCACGCGCCGGTGGCGGCCAAGGACTGCTCCTCCTGCCACCTCCCGCACGGGGGCGCCAACTTCCGGCTGCTCGTCGCCGAGTACCCGCCCGAGTTCTACGCTCCGTACGACCCGAAGAACTACGAGCTCTGCTTCACCTGCCACAACGCCGAGGTGGCGAAGAACGCCGAGACCACCACGCTGACCGGCTTCCGGGACGGTTCCCGGAACCTCCACTTCGTCCACGTGAACAAGGCGGACCGCGGCCGCACCTGCCGCGCCTGTCACGAGGTGCACGCCTCCAAGCAGGCGCACCAGATCCGCGACGGCGTCCCGTACGGATCGAAGGGATGGATCCTCAAGGTCGGCTACACGAAGACGCCGAACGGCGGCTCCTGCGCCAAGACCTGCCACGACACGAAGGGCTACGACCGCAAGCTCGCGCCCCCGGCCGCGGTGCCCACGGCGACCACGGCGAAGAAGAAGTAGCGCGATGCTCCTGGCGCGCGCCCTGCTGCTTCTCACGCTTGCCGGCCCAGCAGGCGCCGAGGCCTTCACGAACGTCGCCATCGGCGAGCGCATCGACCCGGAGGACCTCCCCACGCTGGACGGTGGGACCGAGCCCCTGTTCTCCGCGAAGGCCCAGGCCAACGTCTTCATCTTCTTCCGGCCCAACCAGGAGCACTCCACCGAGACGCTGAAGGCCATGGCCGACTGCGAGGCGGAGTTCAAAGGCAAGCCCGTCCACTGGGTCGCCATCGTCTCGTCGACCTGGGATCCCAGGGACGTCCGCAAGATGGTCACGGACACGGGCATCCGCATGCCGGTGGTGGTGGACCAGGCCGACCGGCTCTACGGGAAGTTCGGGCTGCGGCTCCATCCGGTGGTGGGCGTCGCGGACGGGAAGTTCAGGCTCCTCGCCTACGAGCCCTTCATGAAGGTGAACTACTGTGATCGCATCCGGGCCCGGATCCAGTTCGCCCTCCAGGAGATCACCGCCGAGGACGTGAAGAAGGTGGAGGCGCCGGAGAAGGCGACGATGCCCGGGGAGATCGCGGGCGCGGCCCTGAAGCGGCGGCAGAACCTGGGCGAGATGCTGCTCAGGTCGAAGCAGTACGAAAAGGCCGCCGCGGAGGCGACGGCGATCCTCGCGAAGGACCCGAAGTACGTCCCGGCGCTGGTCCTCCTCGGGGATGCGCGCGCGGGGCAGGGGAACTGCGCGGAGGCCGTGGCGTCGTATGACGCGGCCCTGGCGATCGACCCGGCGAACAAGGGCGGCCAGGGCGGCAAGGGTGCATGCGCGGGAGGGAAGTAGGGCGGTCCATTTGGTGTAGCCCCTTCGAGACGACCCGTCGAGGAATGCGAAGAGTGACAGGAGAATGTCCCATACTGTTCGTGTCGATGTCTGCGTCGGGGGGCGCATGGTATCCAAGGGGCGAGAGGCGGGGCCCAAGAGGGCGGCCGTGGTGCTCGATGCGCCACCCGAGCTGGCCGCCTACGAGTGCGGCGAGGCTCTCGGGGACTTCATCCTTTTCGAGTATCGCTCGGGCGCCGCGGCCGCGCCGGTCCCGCTCACCGGAGCCGAGCGGGAGGTGCTCGACCTCCTGCTGCGCGGTCTCTCGAATGCCGAGATCGCTGCCCGCCGTCACCGGTCGGGCCGCACCGTGGCGAACCAGGTCGCGTCGCTCCTGGCGAAGCACGGCGTCCACGGCCGCGCCGAGCTGTTCGCCCTCCTGGCCCATCCCCAGACGGCACCGTGACCAGCCTCCACGTCGACGCGATCCGCGCCATCGAGGCGTGCTACGCGCCAGCGGTCACGGGAGAGGCGTGGCTCGGCGGAATCGCCGAGGCGCTGTCGTCGATCGACCAGGGGAGCGGGGTCCGGGTCCTCTCCCTGGCGATGCGGGAGGGGAACGCCGTAAGCCTCGCTGGCGCGGATCGCGGTCCCGTGCCGATGGACTGGCGCGACGTCGTGGCCCGCTGGAAGTGCGCAAGCCAGGGGCTCCTCACGGCATGGCTCTCTCCGGTGCCTCCCGTGGACCTCGCGTCCCGGAGGCTCGCCAGGCTCTCGGCGGCGGAGCGCTCCGAGGCGAGTGCGATCCTCGGGGAGGAGCGTGTGAAAGAGGCCCTGGGAATCGTCGCGTTCGACCCCACCGGCATCGGAGTTCTCGTGTCGGTACCGTCTCTCCATCCGATCCGCCTTCCGGCCAGGACGATCCACGTGCTCGGACGCGTGGCCGCCCACATTGCTTCGGCTCACCGGCTCCGGATGCGGGTCGCCGCGGGTCCCCCGACCGCGCACGCCGTGGAGGCGGTCCTCGATCCCTCGGGGAGGGTGACCCATGCGGAGGGGCCGGCGCGGGAGCCGGACCTCCGCGAACAGCTGGCGCTCGCCGTGCGAGACGTCGAACGAGCCCGGGGCCGGATGCGACGGACCGACCCGATGGAGGCGGCCGAGCTCTGGAAGGGGCTCGTCGAGGGCCGGTGGTCGCTCGTCGATCAGGTGGAGTCGGACGGGAGGCGATTCATCCTGGCGCGCCGCAACGACCTTGGCCTCCAGGACCCCCTGGTGCTCACTCAGCAGGAGCGGGACGTCCTCGGCTGCATCGCGGTGGGCCACTCCAACAAGTACGTCGCCTACCAGCTCGGCCTCGGGCCCAGCACCGTCGCCGAGCACCTCCGTCGGGGGCTGGCGAAGCTCGGCCTGCACTCGCGGAGGGAGGTCATCGGCCTCCTCGGTCCCATGGCTCGGCCACCCTCCGTCGGGTGACGGGCGGGGAACCCCACCGAGTCAATCCGTCGACAGAATGACCATGGCCGCCGTCCCGGTGGAAGGCCGATCCTACAGGTGCCGTGTACACGCGGCGGGGAGGTTGCCTTACGGAGGGAGTGCGCCATGGCCCAGATGCGAGAGGAGTCGCGGAAGTCGAGATCCTGGCAGATTGTCCTGGGTTCCGTCGTGCTTCTCATCGGGATCCTCGGATGCACCCCCCCGCCGCCGGAGTCGGCTGCGCCAGACGCCGCCGGGGGCCTCTCCGCCCACCTCCGGGATGCGCGTGTCGCCAGGCTCCTCAAGCAGAAGCATCCGATCCGGGACCGCTACGTGGTCGTCCTGGACGACGCGAACGCTGATTCGGAGGCGATCGCTGGAAAGCTGGCGAAGCGGCACGGTGGCGACGTGCGATTCGTCTACCGGCACGCACTGAAGGGTTTTTCGGTCCAGCTCACGGCAGACAAGGCGCTCGCGCTGAGCCAGGAGCCCGCGGTTCGCTGGGTGGAGGAGGACGCATTGGCCTTCGCGCTCGACGTCAGGACGCCGCCGTCTTGGGGACTCGACCGCATCGACCAGCGCGACCTGCCGCTCGATGCGCGCTACACCTTCGAGGCGACCGGCGATGGCGTGCACGCATACGTGATCGACACCGGCATCCGGGCCACCCACCACGAGATCGAGGGGCACGTGTTTCCAGGCTTCGACGCAGTCCAGGACGGCCTGGGAACCGACGACTGCCACGGGCACGGAACCCACGTGGCCGGCATCATCGGCGGCCGGACCTTCGGCGTCGCCCAGGGCGTGACCCTCCACGCGGTGCGCGTGCTCGACTGCGGCGGTTCGGGTGCCTACTCGGCGGTCATCGCCGGCGTCGACTGGGTCACCGCGAACCACGTGAGCCCGGCCGTCGCCAACATGAGCCTCGGCGGGTCTGCCAATGCCAGCCTCGATGCGGCGATCCAGCACTCCATCGAGTCGGGCGTGACCTTTGCGGTGGCGGCGGGGAACAGCGGTGCGGATGCCTGTCTGTTCTCCCCGGCGCGGACCCCTGAGGCCATCACGGTGGGAGCGTCCTCGGACACGGACGCGGCGGCGTCCTGGAGCAACCAAGGTTCGTGCGTGGACCTCTTCGCTCCCGGCGTTTCGATCTCGTCCGCGGGGATCGAGGACGACGACGCGACCAAGATCATGAGCGGAACCTCCATGGCGACGCCCCACGTCGTCGGCGCGGCGGCGCTCTTCCTGCAGTTCAACGCGTCGGCGACGCCCGCCGACGTCGCGAATGCCCTGGTCGGCAATGCGACCCTGGAACGCCTTCCCGGGCTCTGGGCGGCCTCGCCGAACATCCTCCTGTACGGTGGGTTCATCGCCAGCGAGCCCGGGGATGCAAGCGCGCCGACGGTTTCCATCGACACGCCGACGGAGGGCAAGGTCCTGAGCGAGGAGGTGACGCTCGCCGCCACCGCGTCAGACGACGTCGGGGTGAGGCAGGTGGCCTTCCTCGTCGACGGGAAG
>Ga0315283_10005325_pt1 | contig 11346 bp, 8 predicted proteins | sample YL17G09_0_MG_FD_204541 | JGI IMG/M metagenome (GOLD analysis project Ga0315283, IMG submission 204541) | Sediment microbial communities from Yellowstone Lake, YNP, Wyoming, USA - YL17G09_0 | ecosystem: Environmental > Aquatic > Freshwater > Lake > Sediment | place: USA: Wyoming | collected...
GCTGAGTAAGGATCAGGGTAAAGAGAATCACAATATTGATTATATTCCATCCGATGATCGTGGTGCGGTTGAGGGTAATACCATCCATGGCAGTCCGGTAGGTAACAGCCGATAGGGCATAGAGACTGATCACCAACGCCAGAATTGATACGGCAATGATCCCTCGTCGAAGCCAAGTTTGCAATTTTATAGAAAGGTCATCCACTCGAAGTGGGGTTGCACCAATTAATAAGCCGATAATGGCAAACTGCATCAGGTTGTAAACGATGAGTATCTTACGGTTGAGGAACGGTGCCATGAAATTAAATGGAATTACGAAGATGTAAATCAATAAAACTAGTATGGTTAGGGGTAATAAAAGACGGACCAAAGTGAAAATAAACTTACTCAAACCCTGGTTAAAGTCTTGCATTTCCGGTGATACCTGAGGGTCGTAAATGGTAGCGATTGCCATAATTGGGATCAATCCAAAACCTCCCGCGGCGATCAAGCGAATCATAACATCAGGGGGTGTAATACTCAGTGCAGCAAATAATCCTAGTGTAATACCACCAAAAGCCATACCAAAGATCAAGTAAACCCCAGCAGTGATCATTACTTCAATGGATTTGATGAGAAAAGCAAAACGGTTGGTATCGGTCGAACGGAAGCCCATTACTGCAACTCCTATACTGATCCAGCACAGTAAGGGGATTGTGATTAACATAAGAGTCAAATAATCTTGGCTTAATAAATCAGGTAAGCTAGGCGTAATTATAAGAACAAAAGCACATGCTACGATCAAACTAATACTTGATATGGTAGCGTACAGGTAGTTTCTTTTCGAAACAACAGTCAGGAAAATTATGCATGGAATTGTGGCGATTGGTGCCCATAGAAGCAGAAAGTATGGGAGTGTGTCAACGAAGAGAATGTTGAAGTCTGAAATTGCCCACAAGAGAAGACCGGTGATAACTCCCAAGACTAGTGCCACTACCCAGTGTGTGGTCCGCTTTGGTTTAGTTGTTAAAGTAAGGCGGGCTAAGCGTGAATGCCAGGCGGATAAAAGTAAATTATCCGGTGTTTTTTCGAACATTTCCTGCAAGTCAGCCCGAAATTCAGCCTCTTCATTCGTTTGCCTTGATCGCTGGAAAAGGTCTTCGAGTCCTTCAGGGTTAGTAATAACATCCTGGATTTCCACCAAGTATTTCATAGTTCATTCTCCATTCCAAAGTGAAAGACTGTTCACTCTACATCAATAACGTTTCCTGATAATAATCCTGACATATATCGCTGCAATCTGCAATCTTCAGGCGCAACATTTCAGTACACATCTAAGTACACATCTTGTTACACTATTCATTTACTATTGCATTTCTAACAGAAGTGTTGTACCCTTTACCAAATGAAATTATTATACATCGCAGATGGTCGTTCACCGATCGCGCTTAACTGGATAAGTTATTTTATACGAACAGGTTATGAAGTTCATCTTGCTTCCACCTTTCCATGCCCACAAATAGATGGGTTAGCATCTTTGATATTGATCCCGGTGGCAATGAGTGGGTTGTATGGTCAGTCAGAGATAAGGAGCGGGAATCGTGGAAGAATGCTTAGGAAAATCGTGCCTGTTGCATTACGTACCAGGATACGACAATGGGTTGCACCCATATCGTTTTCTCGTGCAGCTCATGCTTTGCGTGATGTAAATGAGCGGATCCAACCTGACCTTATCCACGCGATGCGCATCCCCTATGAGGGCATGATTGCATCCATTGCGTTGAGGCGAAGTACGGGGGCAGGAGCAAGCATAAAAAACCCCCCACTACTAATCTCTGTATGGGGGAACGATTTTACACTGCATGCCAGATCTACATCTTCGATGGACCATTACACCCGCGCAACCCTACTTGATTGCAATGCTTTGCACACCGATTGCCAGCGAGATCTGGATCTGGCGACTGAGTTTGGATTTGCATCTACCAAACCTGGCATCGTCCTTCCTGGGGGGGGAGGGATTAAGCTGGATGTATTCTATCCTAATGAAAAACTGAACAAGGATGGCGGGAATCAGCTTTTAGTGGATGAATTGCCTATGACAATCATCAACCCACGGGGATTTAGAGCTTACGTCAGAAACGATACCTTTTTTCATGCCATTCCGTCAGTTCTAAGGAAATACCCGGAAGTACGATTTATATGCCCGGGTATGGTTGGCGAAGCACAGGCACAGAAGTGGATCCTGGAATTGGGGATTGGTGATCAGGTCGAATTGTTACCAGTTCAATCCCAACGAGAAATGGCAAATCTGTTCAGGCGTTCTCATATCAGCCTGTCCATCACGACTCATGACGGCACTCCTAATACCCTGTTAGAAGCGATGGCAAGTGGTTGTTTCCCAATCGCAGGGGACATACAATCAATACGTGAATGGATATCTCACGGGGTAAATGGCTTACTGGTGAACCCTAATGACCCAAACGCTCTTGCTATGGCGATTCAAAAGGTAATATCACAACCAGAAATGCGAAGGCAGGCAAGAGAACGTAATCTTCATATGGTGAAAGATCGGGCTGAGTATGGAAAGACGATGCAATCAGCTGAAGGCTTCTATAACCTGGTGATTGAAAGAAATAGAGACCTGGTCAGCTTGTGATGCCATAGCATGTATAGGAACTACCATAGGTCATTTCAAATACTCGTCTGGTAATGCCTGTACCTGTGTGATAAATCTACGCCCATCCTCAAAGTGCCCATTGAAAACCCACATGGGTTGGACGTATAGCCATGATGCCATGTTTGGGTCTTCGGATGCGGAAGCCTGGCAACGATCCAGGTTGATCGCATCATATGCCAACTCAATTTTATCAATGGTGACATTCCCGTGGAGGACAGCTCCCGGATTCGAGCTTGGGTCTTGAGTATGATCCCATACTGAGAAATTAGTACTATCAACAACGCCATCAGGAGGAGAAGATCCCGCCAGGTCTTTGAGGACAGGATAACCACCGACTAGATTATCAGGAATCACAAATCCTTCGATTTCGATCAAATCACCAAGATATCCAATAACGTTGTTAACCGCTCCCCAAACCAGAGACGAGTTTAAAACATATTGTTCTCCGCCTGATGTGGTGAACAAGACCACATCCTGACCTTCCACTGAAACGATCTGTTCCGTCCCGCTCCATGCCTGTATCTGTAACCCGGGATAGATTGGCTCAAAGCGATCAACATTGAGGTAGATTATCCCCCTATCAAGATGGTCAACCTTACCCCAAACTCGAACGGGCAGGCTTTGATATTGTTCTATTCCGGATAAGTTGTCTCCAATGAGTGCATAACCCCAATTCGTCGCTAAATCTCTCGGTGGATCTGGATAAAAAAATATTTCGTCGGATGTTTTTCCACCTAAATAAAGATGCCTGGTGATTGAAACTATCCCAGAGAGAGCATTTATCTGGTCTCCAGTATGGAAAGGTTCTGCCGCCTGTGTAGAAACTGGATCTTCCTGCCCGTCCAGGTTAAGGCTTGCGAATCCACCGCCACCTAAGTCTGCATTGGGCAAATTACCGCCTCCGCCACTTCCTCCACCTCCGCATGAATTGGACGCCCCATAAGAAAATTGGATTTCACCTGTCTCAATAAATTTCCAATTGAGGATTGGTGGATCGCCATCCAATACAACACCCTGTATTCCGACTTGAAGTCCATCAGGAATATTTAGCGGTGGATCTAGTAAACTTATTGTACGGTCAAGCGCGATAAGCTGTGCCTGACCACCCTGGGTTGTAAGTGTGCCAGTGATATATTCATCTGTCAGGGAAGAGTGTTCCCACCCAGCCAGATTCAGGGCAATTCCATCCGTTGAACTGCTTTGAATTTGCCCCCAGGCGTGAACAAAATTGACTTCATATAGATTGGCAGGTACCATTCCAGAATTGTCTCCGATGATAGGCAAGTCTCCAATCATGACCAAGGGAGGTGAAGCTGACTCGTCTGATTGGTAGGAATTCACATAACCATACAGGTCAGCATTATCCCCTGGTTGGAAACTGCGTACCCATGCCTGGTAAGTATTGGGCTGTTCCGGAGATAAAACTGCATAACGTGAGTGTTGCAGGTTCACATCCTTTGAAAAGCGGTCCCAGGCTTGTTGGGCTGTGAGGATGGGATAATCAGCGACCGGTTTGAAATTATGATGGCTATACTGCACCATGGTCACCTGACCGAGTGTGTTTACTTTAACATCAATCCAACCGATGTTACTTCGGTCCACCCCAATCTCCTGGATAACGGGATAACCATCCAACTGTGGAATGAAACCTACCACACCGCGTTCTGTTTCCAATGATGACGTTTGATAAGGCAGATCGAGAATACCAAACAGCTTAAGAAAGTTAATCGCAATCTTTACCTGGTCTTCAAAGGGAGGCAAGGGACCGTTATCCATCAACGCGCTGCCATAATCCGGACTTACATATCCAACCTGATAAATAAATTGGTCGGGGAAATTCAAGAAGCGCATAGATCGGGATCCATCCATCGCATTATAGATGACATCCCCCATACCTTCGCTTGGTGACGAGTATATTCCTCCATTGATTCCCCATTGCGAGGCAATCTGGCGGGCAGTTTCAGCCGTGACAGCCAGTGAAAGTTGTTGTTGGTAAATGGTCATTCTATCGGGTGAGGTAGGTAGATCAAAAGGAAAGATGAAATTAACCGTCGGTAACAGGCTAACCGACATAGACGGCGGAATGCTTATCGTTGGAGTTGGTTGAATACCTTGTGATGTAGCCGTTAAAGTGGGTAGGGGTGATTCGCCTGGTAGGAGTATTGGTATGGTTTCTTCGGGAGAGCTTACCGCCGCGGGTATCTGATTGGTGATGGGTGCTAAAGTTTTGATTGACCAAACCAAACCAATTATAAGGAGAACAACAAGAGCAACCCATCCAACGTTACTGGTAATATTTGCATGGCTTTTAAGGTTATCGTTCCTCAACTTGGATAATGTATTAGCAATGGCTGATGGTGATTTTGCATCATTGACATTCATTGGTGGCCAGCGTTCTTGTAGAGATGAACTCAAATGATCATCCATATTCTTCATTTCAGCCGCATATTTACAGCATTCAGCACAATCCTTGAGATGCTGTTGAATCATCCTTGCCTGCGTTTCATCCAATGGTCCATCCAGAGATAACTGAAGTAGCTTCTGAGCTTGTAAATGAGTGATGTCAGTCTGAGATTTCATCTGGGACCTCCTTACCCGGATTCAGATGCCCTAACTGGGCGTAAAGTTTTCGACGGGCATAATGCAAACGGGAATGGACTGTTCCCTGGCTTATGTGCAGGATATTCGCAATCTGTGAAGCATTCAGATCGTGCACATAACGTAAAATGATGGGTAACCGGTGCTTCTCATCCAATCCATCCACTAGCGTCCAGAGATAGGTATCTGATTCATTTTGTATAGTAACCAGCTCCGGTGATGACGGGAAATTTTTTAGAAGGTGAATTGCTTGCAAAGTATTGGATAATATTTGCCGTACTTTACGTTTCCGCAATCTTCCGCGGCTGGCATTAATTGCTATTGAAGAAAGCCATGTTTTTGGATTAGATTCGTAACGGAAACCGGACATGGAGTGGTGTGCAGCAATGAAAGTATCCTGAGCTACGTCGTCAGCATCATGTATGTCATCGAGTATTGAGAGAGCAAGCCTATGGATGTATGGGTAATACTCCCGTACTAGGAATTCGATATTTAGTTCTTGCTCTGTTGTTTCTTGGTGCAAGGTACTCTTATTCATTGTTTTTTGAAAAACGTCTTGGTTGGACATCCTATATGATTAGACGCGTATCAGACGAATATCCTTCAAATTAAAATAAAGCATGGCAGCTATTCTAACGCAACCATGCAATCATATCAGGCAAAGGATTTTCGTTTAAATTATTGGTAATTGCTCATCAAATGAACGACCCGGGAAATATTCCCATTCGTCAGCCAGCTGAGAGCGAATATGTGCAAAGATAGCTGAGAGGGGGAGGTGGCTGGGGCAGGACTGCTCGCACATCCCACAACCGGCACAGGAAACCAGCCAGCGCACTACATCAGATCGATCATAATGACCATCTGAAAATCTTATTGGCCGGACAACGGAGCAAATCGGGCAAACATCCATGCATTTTTGGCAGTCACCGCAGCTTTCCAATTGATCGATAACAGCGTCCACATTTGCTGGAAGCAACTCACCTAATCCATCGTTAATACGTTCCAAGGTTCGTTGATACTGTTCACTCTTTTTCGAAACAATCCGCTCATGTCGCACGATAAGGTCACTGTCAGCTCCGCTATCAGTGTGGGGCTTAATATTAAAATGCGATGCGGTTTCTGGGTCATTCAAAACCACCAGGATCTGCTGGCGCACGGGCAACCCTAAAATGTGAATATTGACATCAGCTTGTATTGCTTCTGGTGAGATGCAGACCTGACATGCAGAACGATACCGGTATGGCACGATGCCTCCCTGACGGGCAAATTTCAAAGCTTCGTGTGCCAATTCGTCAGATGAATTGATAACGTTTATTTCTTGGTCTGGATGGCTATTCCATATTCGCTCCGAGCGCCATTGGTATTCATCAACTGGAAAGGTTCCCAGGCAGTCCACACTAATTGTTAGCAGTCGCTCGACCTTGAACGATGAATGATTGGTCATCTCAATCAATGCGCGCATTTCACAAGGCCTGAGTAATGCGCCAATCTTTTCGTCTGGATGGTTTGCGAGTAACTCTGGAATCAATCGAGCAACATTAATTTCCATAAGAGGCTGAAAGGGATTAACATCATTCAATAAATCGACATTGTTAATATAACGAGGAGTCGTTCTGACCTCATTGCCCCCAATCAACGTCACAAGCATTCCAGCAAGTCCAGTTTCCAGCCAGATTTGCGCGATGAAGTCGCGTATTTTACCGAGGGGATCTCCATGAGTTTCAAGCGACCATACCTTGTTCACATCAATGTCTCCAGAATTAACCTTCGAGATTATGTATCAGTATGACAATTGCCGTTCCATTATCTCTGCAATATCCATAACCTTAAGCTGCTCACCCAGGCCCTTGGATCGGATGGCATCGTCGAACATCAGCAAGCAGTACGGGCACGCGGTAGCAATCACATCCGCCTTGACTTGAAGTGCATCAGCTAGCCGGCGATGGCTAATACGGGTATTGGGATCAGTCTCGAGCCACATCTGACCTCCACCTCCGCCACAACAAAAGCTGTTTTCTCCCTGGCGGGGTAACTCAATAGGATTGACTTTTGCGTCCTGAAGTAACTGCCGGGGTTCCTTATATATCTGGTTGTAACGTCCAAGATAGCACGAATCATGGTAAGTCAATCGACCTTTCAAGCCATTACCATTCGGAGAGATATCCTTCATGAGAGATAATTCAGATAAGAATTCGGTATAGTGCTGTACTTTATAACTGCTACCGAATTGTGGGTATTCGTTTTTAAGAGTATTGAAGCAGTGGGGGCATTGTGTTACGATACGATTGAATTTAATCTTACTCATTGCATCCAGATTTTGCTCGGCGAAGACCTGGAACAGGTACTCATTACCCATCCGACGGGCAGTTTCGCCACAACAAGTCTCATCCAGACCTAATACCCCGTAATTTACCCCAGCTTTATTCAGTAGGTTAACAAAAGAACGGGCGACTTTCTTGTTTCGGTCATCAAATGCAGAGGCACAACCCACATAGTACAACACATCCGTCTCGTCTCCTGGAGACAGCTCACGTAGCTCAAGACCTGCAGACCAGTTCATGCGATCTTGGGGAGGTATGCCCCATGGATTACCCTGACGTTCAAAATTACGCAACGTATCGGAAATCGATTTGGGTAGTTTACCGGTGGTGAGCGCTTGATAACGGCGCATATCGACGACCTCATCCACCGGATTAATAAATGCAGGGCAGAGAAGTGTGCACGCTCCGCAGGTGGTACATTGCCAGGTATAAAAATCTGAGAACGGTCCAGCATACAGTTCCTGGCTGGATTTCCCATTGGATGTTTGCAAGGATTCAACCATTGTTTTGCGTAAGATCTGGACCAAGGTACGCGGTGAGTAATCCATACCGCTTAAATTGGATGGACAGGCTACTTCACAGCGCCCGCAGTTCAAACAGGCATCAAAGGATAACAACTGTTCAGTGCTGAATTCCGATACTTTTCCTACTCCCAATATCTCAGCCTGATCAATATTCTCAATTTTCTCCAAAGCTCCCATCTTGCGCAATGGTCGGAAGATTATATTCAGTGGGGTATTTACCAGATGTCGCATTTTGGTAAAGGGAATACTGGCAACTAATAAAAGCGCGACACCGGCGTGAACCCAAAACAGGATATCATGTAGATGGGTTGCCCCGAGAGGTGTCAATCCCAAACCAGCGAGTATATTGGCAGTCAGGTTACCTATGGGGGAGTAGGCAGCCCAGGGAGAGTTGGTTGCTAGAAGGCGTGTCGCCTCCATGCTAAAGCCCAATAATGGGATTAATGCCAGCAAGGTCAAGGCATAATAATCATCCCAACGGGTCTCCAGTGATTTTGGGCGTAGTGCGATTCGCCTAAAAAATGCCATGGTGACCCCAAAGAGAATTGCGAAGCCGCCTAGGTCCATGACGAGCTCATAGACTAGGTAAGCGGTACCCCGTGGAAAAGTAATCACCCAGGGGAAAAATAACGCCATATTCAATATATTGATGACCGTACCCACGACCTGAATCATCACTCCCCAGAAAATAAGGAAATGCATGATTCCTGGATAGGCTTTCTTCAGGATGCGCACCTGAGCTATAACATGTAAAAAGAAGTCGCGAATGCGTGGTTGAGCTTTTTTAAACCCTGAGCCTACTGCCTGAAATGGTGATTTTTTTATCTCAGGTTGAGTAGTTACTTCGGTGGTCATGATGCACCTCCGATGAAAACCTCATTGTTAACCACATTGACTGGAATGGGAGTCAGGGGGAGAGGTGGAGGTCCAGAAATCACATGACCATCCAACGCGTCGAAGTAACCATCATGACAAGGACAGTAAATTTGTCCCTTAACAACATCCCATTTAACGATGCAAGCAAAGTGGGTACAAACAGCAGAATACGCATATAAGCCTTCGGGTGTGTTGATTACAAGGGCAGGGTAACGACCATAGCTAATGGTCTTACTTTCACCAGCAGGTAATTCATCTACGGTACAGACCCGGACGGGCTCTGAAGGAGTCTCTTGCAACTCCTTTGGATAAAAGTAAGCAACCATAGGTCCTGCAATAACTATAGCACCTGTGACGACCAGTCCCTTGTTTACCAACTTCATAAAATCACGACGTGTTATTGGGCTCATAGCTAACTTACCTCTCCCCAAATTGTCAGGGCAATGATGGTTATGACAGCAACAAGGACAAAAACCAATCGAATCCAGTATATTTTCTTGGATTTATCCGGTTTGTTATCCAGAAACGGCCAGATAAAGATCAGACCAACCAATATGATTGGTAGGACAACCCCGATGACTTTTCCCTGAATTCCCAGAACCATGGGAGGAATTTTCTTAAGGATCTGATATAAAGCCAGGAAATACCATTCTGGTTTGACATGAAGAGGAGTATTGAGTGGGTCAGCTGGCTCTCCAACGCCAACTGGTTTGATCATTGCTACAAAGGCAATAATCAGGACAACTACCAAAATCCCTAAAACAACATAAAACTCTGTTCGTATATGGTCGGGGTAGAAAGGAATGGTGTCTTCATTTGAATTTTCGTTCTCAGACATATAAATTCTCCTCGATGATTATAGGGGTTTGGCGATGCCCTGACGGCGGATCATCAGGAAGTGAGCACCCATGAAAGTAACGGTTGCCAACGGTACAACAATCACATGAAGCCCATAGAAGCGGCTGAGAGTTTCACCGGTCACATTCCATCCGACCCGCAGAAAAATCAGTGCAAGATTCCCAATGGCGGGTATCGCTCCGGCAATCTCCGAGCCAACCGTGGTTGCCCAAAAAGCCCTTTGGTCCCATGGGAGCAAATAACCGGTAAAACCGAATACCAGTGTGAGGATTAATAATAGTACACCTGATACCCAATTCAGCTCCCTGGGTCTTTTATATGCGCCCATAATAAAAACCCGGAGCATATGCGCGACACAAACAACGATCATGGCATTCGCACACCAGTGATGGATCGCACGGATTGATGAACCAAAGTAAACCTGGTTTTCGATATATTGGATGCTGGCATATGCTGCTTCAGGCGTGGGTTTGTAATAGAAGGCTAATAAAATCCCTGTTACGCCTTGTACAACAAAGAGAAAAGCCGTAATCCCACCCAAGCAATACCACCAGTGGAGGGCATATCTGGGTACCGGTTTTTTAAGGACTTTTGAAAGTGGTTCGGATATCTGGTAGCGTTCATCGACCCAATCCGCAGCCCGGTTAGTGAGTGGTTTCCAGGGAGATTTTGTCACCCAGGTGCTGGCACTGCGATAGACTCCAAACACGAAGACCAAACCCAGACTACCAAAGAGGACCCAACGGGCAAGAGGTGTCCACAAGCCCTTGTTTTGTCCAAAAATATGGCAGCTCAAACAAGTGTCCGTATTGGGTGGGGGAGGGGTGACAACGAGCGCTGGTGAGGAGGATTGGACTCCTGCTAAAGACCAATTGGGTAACATCGGAGGATTTGATTGGTCACCCATAGGGTGAGTATTTGCTTTAGCGTGAGTTGAGATGAATATGACCAGGCCGAGTGCAATCACCAGCATAGCAAGCAAGCCAAAACGCCTCAGTGAAAAAAATCGCATAGAGCCACCTCGTATTTAGCTGGTATGTGATGTTTGCAGGGATAAATCCCTACGTATTGTGACAACCGTCACTTACGAAGTATACACGAAATTCCAACAGTTGTAACAATTTTTAACCTGAATTAAGCCAGTATATACGCCTTATTTTTATATATCTATTATTTTGCGTTGAATAGCGTATTTGATCAAGTCCGCACGGTTGTGCAAATCCAATTTAGCCATCAGGTTCATGCGATGGGTCTGGACGGTTTTAATGGAGATACAGAGGATCTCAGCGATATGCTTATTGGAATAACCTTCTGCTATCAGCTGAAGAACTTCACGTTCACGCGGGCTTAACCCATTGGTGGAAGAATCCTTTTGAATACCTCCCCTGCGCAGGTAATTCTCAATAACGAGGCGAGTGATGGCAGGTGAGAGGATGGCTTCACCCCGTTGGATAGCATGAATGGCATCAATAAGCTCATGCGCAGTAGCATCTTTGAGAATATATCCCTTCGC
>Ga0315283_10005327_pt1 | contig 11344 bp, 7 predicted proteins | sample YL17G09_0_MG_FD_204541 | JGI IMG/M metagenome (GOLD analysis project Ga0315283, IMG submission 204541) | Sediment microbial communities from Yellowstone Lake, YNP, Wyoming, USA - YL17G09_0 | ecosystem: Environmental > Aquatic > Freshwater > Lake > Sediment | place: USA: Wyoming | collected...
CGCACAGGCCAGGACGTCCCGGCCGGCCAGCGCCGGGGGGATCGCCTCGGTCTGCACGGGCGTCGGGCGCGTGTAGCCGAGTTCCTTGATCGCCTTGAGGAGACTGGGGTCGAGCTTGAAAGTGCTGAACGGCACGGGACGTCCTTTGGTTGCCGGGGTGGAGGGACGTACAAGGATCGCACACGGCGCCCCCCGAGGGTACACAAAACGACTCAGGGCGTATGGGGTCGGGACGTCTGAACGACAGCGGGGGATGGGGTCGGGACGCCTGTCCCGACCCCATCCCCCGGAGTTGCTTGCGCGCGGAAGGGCCCTACAGAGCCCACCCCGCCCGGTAATGGTGCTGGACGAACTCGTTGGCCTCCGGCACGTTGGTGACCTTCATGTTCGGCCCGTCCCACTGCAGCTTCTGGCCGGCGAACCGCATGCCGATGTTGCCGAGGAGGACGGTCTCGGTGAACGGCCCCGAGTAATCGAAGTTCGAGCACGGCTTCAGCTTGCCCGTAATGCCGTCGATCCAGTTCCCCTCGTGGCTGTTGTTCGCCACGCGCGGGATGGTTTTCTTCGGACGCTTGTAGGCGGCCATCCGCGACGCCGGAATCAGGCGCGGGCTCTCGGAGTAGGTCTCGCACATGAGCTTGCCCTTCTCGCCGACGAAGATCGTCCCGCTCTCGGGCAGCCGGAACTGCGGCTCGAGCTCGTCCGGCCGCTCCGGCAGCAGGCCGCCGTCGTACCAGTGCAGCTTCACGGCCGGCAGGTTCTTTCCGCGGGCCGGGTAGGTGAGGTACACGATCGTCCCGGGCGGGAAGCCATCGTCGTACTTTACGCGGCTGCCCCAGGGACCGGTCTTGTTGGCGACGACGTTGTACGCCATGTGCGTCGTGACGCTGGTCGGGTACCCGAGCTTGAGGACCTGGTACGCGGCATCCATCACGTGGCACGCCATGTCGCCCAGGGCGCCGCAGCCGAAGTCCCACCAGGCGCGCCAGGCCGTCGGATGGTAGGTCGGATGGAAGGGGCGCATGGCGGCCGGCCCGATCCACAGGTCCCAGTCCAGGCCCTCAGGCACCGGCGGCGTGTCGGTCGGGCGCGGCATGCCCTGTGCCCAGATCGGCCGGTTGGTCCAGCAGTGCACCTCGTGCACCTTGCCGATGGCGCCGTCGTTGATCCACTCCTCGATGAGCCGGACGCCCTCGCCGGAATGGCCCTGGTTGCCCATCTGCGTGACGACTTTGTACTTGCGCGCCGCCTCGGTGAGCGCCCGCGCTTCGGAGATCGTATGCGTGAGCGGCTTCTGCACGTAGACGTGCTTGCCCAGCTGCATCGCGGCCATCGCCACCACGGCGTGCGTGTGGTCGGGGGTGGCCACCACGACGCCGTCGAAGTCCTTCTGCTTCTCCAGCATCGCGCGGTAGTCCTTGTGCAACGTCGCGTTCGGGACCAACCCGTGCAGCTTCGCCGCCGCCTTGCGCGCGGCCTCGCTGTCGTCCACATCGCACAGCGCGACGATGTTGACGTTGGGCAGCTTGAGCAGGGCATTGGTATTGCTGGTGCCCTGGCCGAACCGGTAGCCGACCGTGGCGATGTTCACCTTGTCGCTCGGCGCCACGAAGCCGGTGCCGCCCAGCACGTGCCGCGGCACGATCATGAACCCCGCCGCGGCGGCCATCGTGCCGACGAACGTTCGCCGGGAGACTGCGTTGATGATGCTGTCGTTGTCGTCCATGTGATTACTCCAGCGAGGACTGCGTTGATGTGCTGGGGCAGATATTACCCGCTGACGGCACTCTTTGTGGAAGGAAAATGCGGGGGGGCCTCCAGGAGGTTCAAGAATCCAGGCCTCCAGCCCAGGCCAACCCCACCGCGGAGGGTTGGTAACACGGGCTGGGAGGTGCACAGGCTGGAGGGGGCCGTACAAGACAGCGGCACCCGTCGTCCTCGTGCGACGGGTGCCGGAACTGCAGACGCGGTGACGTGGTCCCTAGAAGATCGCCGTCGGACCGCTCGGCACGTAGGCCAGATCGCCCCACACGATGCGGTCGCCCCAGACAATCCGGTCGCCCCACACAATGCGGTCGCCCCACACAATCCGGTCGCCCCAGACAATCCGATCGCCCCAGACGATGCGCTCACCGTCGGTCAGGCCGAGGTAGGTGTCCCCCCACACGATGCGGGAGCTCCACACCGACGGGTCGCCCCACACGAAGCTGTCGCCCCACACGATGCGGTCGCCCCACACGATGCGGTCGCCCCAGACAATGCGCTGGGCGAACGCCGGGTCGTTGAAGTGGATCTGGTCGCCCCACACGATGCGGTCGCCCCAGACAATGCGACTGGACCACATGTAGGTCCCGTCGCCGATGCTCGAGCTGGGCGTCGGCGTCGTCGTCAGCCAGAACGATCCGGCCGGAGCCTCCGGGTTGATCGCCTTCGCCAGCCGCACCGCGCCCTCGGCGTTCACCATGCCGGCGCCCTGCGTGAGTTCGTCGACGCCTGCCACGGGCAGGGCGGTGTACTCGAGAATCGCCTTGACGGCGTTCGGCGTCAGCGCGCTCGATCTGGAGGCCGTGCGGTTCGCCTGCAGGACGAGCGCCGCGACGCCGCTCACGACCCCGGCGGACATGCTGGTGCCGCTGAGCCGCATCAGAGGCAGCGTCCTGTTGCCCATGCCGTTGCCGTCCGCGAAGGCGGTGACCAGGTTCGGGTTCTGCAGGTAGAGCGTGCTGCTGGTGCTGATGTTCGAGACCAGTTGCGTGCCGGGCGCCACCAGGTCGGGCTTCGCGTAGCCGTCGTACCAGGTGGGCCCGCGGGAACTGAACGGCGCGATGGAGTCGTCACCCAGCGCCGCCGTCTGGTGCGTGTCGACCGCCCCGACCGAGATGGCCGACGGCGCGTTGCCCGGCGACGTGATGCCGCCGTAGCCGACCAGGCCGGTGGCGGGGTTGCGCCCGATGTTGCCGGCCGAGGCCACCACGACGATGCCCGCCCTGACAGCCGCCTCGACCGCCTGCACCAGCGGGTCGGTGGCCGCCGGCTCGAACACTGGGTGCCCAAGCGACAGGTTGATGATGTCGAGGTTCAGGCTGGCCTTGTTCGCGGTCGCGTACTGGATGGCGCGGATGACATCGCTCGTCCTGCCGTTGCCGTTGCCGTCGAGCACCTTCATCCCGACCAGCTTCACGCCAGGCGCGATGCCTTCGTAGAGACCCTCGGTGAAGTCGCCGCTATTCGAAATGAGCCCGGCGATGTGCGTACCGTGGCCGTAGTTGTCGTAGGGCTGCTCGATCTTCTTGATCGGAAGCGGCGCGCCGCTCGCAGTGACCAGGGTGAAGTCGAAGAAGTTCTCGGTGCGGGCGAGGTCGAGCGTCGGCGCGATGCCCGAGTCGATGACCGCGACGCGGATGTTGCTGCCATCGGTGCTGCTCAGGGCGGGCAGCCCGACCGAGGCGCGCAGGAAGCTCGCCGTGTCGCTCTGCGCCGACACGATGGCATCGGTCGACATCGTCGACACCTGCGACGTCCCGGCGACCGCTTCGAGCGCGCTGACCGGAATCTCGGCCACCACCAAGCTGCCCATCACGCGGATCGAGCGGGCGGCCGGGTACTGCGCGGCGAGTTGCGAGGCCAGGGCCACGGCGTCGGCGGGCGACTGCGCCGTCATGATGACCGGCTCAGGGGTCGTGCTGCCGGCGTGCTCGCGCACGAGCCGCGCCAGATTTGCGTCCAGCTTCGGGTGGGCCGGTTTCGACGCCTCGGCAGGCAAGGACGCCATGCGGCCGGGGTTGTCCCTGCGCTCGACGGCGCGCCCGGGAGCGGGACCGGCGGCAGCCGACGGCGGCGTCGGCGCGATCGAGGCCGCCAGGGCCGCGGCCGGGGGTGCGGGTCTGCTCGTCGGGCGCGGCGCACGCGACGGCACGACGGGTGACCCGGTGGCGCCGGCGGGCTCGCTCGCCGTCACCAAACCGGCTCGCCCGTCGGCGAAGGAACTGCGCTCGGGGCTCTGATGCAGCCACATCACGGCCGTGCCAAGCAGCAGGCACGCGACCACGGTCACAATCGCGCTGGTTTTCAGCGAGGTCGTCGATTGTGGAACAGTCTGGTCGTGTCTGACTCTCATGGGCATCTCTCCGTCCGTCCTTGCAGCAAGAGGGGGGCCAAGGCGGCGCGCTCGGAAATGCCTGTGTTTACGGGCGTTTCGACCGCCCTGTCCCGGGAGCCGTGTCAGGAAACGCGGCACAGTGCCTCGGATTGGCCGTAGAATCTCCCTGCGGCGGCGCCGGGGGATCGAGTCTGACCCCAATGACGGTCAGCGGTGCGCGGCCAGGAAGCGCTCCCACAATCCGCGCTCGATGAAGACGGTGAGGAACACCTCCGGGCGCAGGCCGTACATCTCGGAGATGTACTTGTCCCCGAGCGCGGCCTCGAGTGCGCCCACGTTCTCCTGTGACGCGACGATCACGGGCGTGCCCTCGAACGGCCCGGCGTCGGCGGCGCGCGGCCAGTACCCGACCCGCTCCATCCGCCGTAGATACCACGGAAGCGGCCATTGCTCGTAGGGTCCGGCCACGACCCTGACGAGCATGCGATCGTGATCCGCATCGATCGCCGCCAGGTCGGTGACGCGCTGGACAAGCCGGAGAACGTCCGGGCTCGTGTGCGCGTACGCATACGGGTTGCGCGGATCGGCGGCGTAGCGGTCGATGGCCCGCCAGCTCTGCCAGCCGAGGTGGGCGCAGGCGGCCACGAGCACGGCCCCAACAAGCCATGGGGGCAGAGCCCATCGCTTTCCCGCCGATGGGGTCAGAGCCCACGGCTTCTGGGTCATCGGGCGCCGTGGGATCTGACCCCATCGAGTCTGACCCCATGGGTGCGCCGCGATCGCCTGGGCGCCGATGCCCGCCAGCAGGACCGCGCCGGCGTAGAACGGCAGGAGGTTCCAGGGGGTCTTGTACGACACGGCCGAGAACACGATGGCGGTGATCGCGGTGTAGATGGCGATGGCTCGCGGCCAGAAGCCGCCCGCCGGTCCCAGCGCCGAACCCATCCCGACCAACGCCAGCGCGAGCACCGCGGCCTCCGTCCACACCGCCCCGCCTGAAGACGACCACCCGAGCAGTCGGAGGTAGTAGTCCCACGGCTGCGAGTACGCGCTGGCGCCGGTGCCGCGGTCGAAGAAGACGCTGAACGCGCGGATGGAGTCGAGGAGCCCGTCCGGGTACGAGAGAAACGCGGTGAAGAAGAGCCCCGCGACGGCCAGCGCGGCGGCCGCGGCCGCGGCCAGGTGCCGGATCGGCGGCCACGTGCGGGGGTCCATCATGCGGGACGCGAGCCGGTGCCCTGTTGGCCCCGACCACCGACGTGCGACCGCCACGGCGACGACCGCCGCCGAGACGACGATCACGGACGTCTCCTTGGTGGCGTAGGCCAGGCCGGCGCATACCCCGGCGGTGAGCGCGCGCGCCAGCGTGGGTCGCTCGGCGTACCGCCCAAGCGCCATCAGGCAGGCGATGGCGAGGCACGCGAAGATCGACTCCTGGATGTAGAAACGGCTGTAGTAGACCAGCGCCGGCGAGAGCGCGGCCAGGAGCATCGCCGACGCGACGGCCGTGCGGCCCAGGCGGCTCGCGAGCGACAGGAAGAGGAGGAGCAGCCCGACCCCGAACAGCGCCGGCACGATTCTCACCGTCCACGCGTCGAGCGACGCCAGCGTGGTCTGCCCGCGAATCCACGCGACCGGCAGCGTGAGGTAGTACAGCGTGGGCCCGTGATGATCGGTCCGATCGTACTGGTAGCGGCCGGTCTCGAGCAGCACCCCGAACTTCACGGCCTGGTTGGCCTCGTCGTGGTGCATCGGCCGCCGATCCAGGTCGATGACCCGCAATCCGATCGCCAGCACCAGCGCGACGCCAACCAGGGTGGCGAAGCCGCCCTTCGTCATTTCAGCGGCGTGCCGTAGACCTCGATCTCGACGTAGTGGTTGAGGTCGTTCGACGTGTTCCCGTTCGAATAGCACCGGACATAGCGGCCCTTGAGGCCCTTCGGGTCGAACAGCCGCCCTTCAGCGACCTCGATGTACTCCTTGTCTTTCCCGATGCCGAGCCCGGACGTGTTGTCGTGATCGTTGTTGAAGATCGTCGTCACGCCCTTGAGGAAGTCCTTGTCGTCGGACACCTGGACGATGACGTCACGGTAGACGCGCGCCTGACTGTGGTAGTGCCACGCGAGGATGGCGTGCAGCGAAGCGGATGCGCCCAGATCGACCTGCACCCACTGCTTCCCGGGCGCGATCTCGACGAAGTACCCGTCGCCGCCCTCTTTCTCGCCGTCGGTGATCATCTCCATCTCACCGATGACCGGCTGCATGTCGCTCGACTTCACGGCCTTCTTCTCGGAGAGCAGCTTCGTGCCGACCGGCACCATGAACGGGCCGCGCGATTTTCCGGTCACGACCTCGAGGTTCGCGCTTTTGAGATTGGTCGGCGTGCCGATGAACATCGGCTTGGGCAGCTTGAGTTTCAGCTCGGTCTTCTCGGGGCCCTGCCCGGCCTGCAACGGCGCGAACATGGCCACCGTCAGTACGGTCGCCAGCATGTGTTGGATCTTCACTTCCGACTCGCCTCCTTCGGCAGGCGCGGCGTGATCCGATCGATCGCCGCCTTCGCTTCTGCGTTCACCGCGGGCTCCCGGAGGAACCCCGTCGCCATCTCGAGCGCCTCCGCGCAGGGGAACTGCGCCAGCGCGCTCAATACCAGTTTCTGCTCATCCGGCCGCCAGGCAAAGCCTGCCGCCTGGCGCAGGTCGGCCGCGGCCGCGCGCGGATCGCGATACGGGTCGAGGCCGATGACGCGGATGAGGCCGCGGATGGCGAGGAGCCGGTGCGTCTCGTTCCTGGTGTCCCGCGCGAGCGCGACGAGGTCTTCCCGCGCGGCGGCGCTCGGCCAGGCCGCCAGCGCGCGGACCGCCGCGTCGTAGACGTCAGGCTGCTCCTCGCGAAGCGCCGCCCGCAGCAGGGGCAGCGTCGACGGATCGCCGATCTGGCCGATCACGCCGATCAGGCGGACGCGTGCGGCCGGCGCCTGTTCCGCCTCGAGCCGCGTCCGGATCATCCGGGCGCGCCCGTCGGCATTCGCGATCTTCTGCGAGAGCGCCACGACGGTCTTCTCGGCTTCGCCCTGCTCGGTCTCGTTAGTGGACGCCAGCAGCGCGTCGAGGATCGCCGGAATGTCCGACGGCGTACCGATCGTGCGCAGGCCTCGGTACGCCTGCAGCCGGATCACCGGCGAGGGTGACGCGAGCGAGGACGCCACGATGCCCTTCGCCGCGAAGATCCGACGGTCGCCGATCGCGAGCAGCAGTTCGCCGGCAATCGGATCGGCCGGTTTCTTCCCGAGCTGCGCCAGGATCTCGTCGTCGATCTCGCGTCCCTTGAGCGACCCCAGCGCCGTGCGGGCCGCGGCCTGCTCGGGCCCCCGTGCCGTCGACGCCCGCTCGGCGAGGAACACGATGGTGGACGCCCCGCCGGTCCGGCCAAGGGCTTTGATGGCGGCCAGGCGCACGGCGTCAGACGATGACCGCGCGGCGTCGAGGAACGCGGGCACGACGCCGTCACCGGTGTAGCCGGAGAGCGCCGCGACCAGCGACACCTGCGCGCCGTCGGAGAGTTTGGGAAGCAGGGCGCACACCCGCGCGATACCGTCGGGCGTGAACATGACCGCCACGCGTGCGATGGCTGCATCCTGCGCCACGACGTCCTGGCCGGCGAGCATGTCGGCCACCACGCGCTGCACATCGGCAGATGCCTGGATGCGCCCGATGTGCGCAGCCCGCCGCTGCGACACCGGGAGCGTCGCGTCCGCCGCGACCTTCTCGTAGATCGGCAGCGACTGGGCCCCCGACTCGAATCCGTGGGCGGCCTCGAGGAGCGCGCCCGCGATCGCGGTCTTGAGCACACCCGTCGCGCTGCCCAGCCCGCCCATCAGCGGCGCCACCGCCGCCTCGCCGCCGATGCGGCCAAGCGCGACCGCCGCGGCCGGCGCCAGCGCAGCCTGCTGCAGCAGCGGCGCGATAACCGGGATCGCCGCCGCGCTGCGCCGCTCGCCCAGCGCGACGACAATCGCGATCTTCGTGGCGCCGGTCGTGACGCCGAGCCCCTTCAGCAGCGCCTGCTCCGCCGCGCCGCCGGGAATCCCCTGCAGGGCGTAGAGCGCGAGATCCGCCGATCGCTCGTCGGTGAGCATCGCCTGGAGCGCCGGCACGGCGGTATCGCCGGCGATGACGCGCAGGTAGCGGCACGCGATCATGCGCGCCACCGGGCTCGCGGGCGTCTTGAGGAACGCCAGCAGCTTCGCCTCACACTCCGCGCGGCCCGCGGCATCGCCCCTCCGCGCGTACACGTAGTCGCGCAGTTGCCAGAGCGCGGCGGACTCGATCCCGCCGTCGTAGAGGGCCACTTGTCGTAGGATGGCGTCAAGTGACGCCGGGGCCGCCGACGCCGCTGGAGCGGCCGCGGTGCCTGGAGCCTGTGCCAGCGCCGGCGTCTGCGCGAACGCGACAGGCGCGGCGACCGCGACTGCGAGGATGGCGATCGCGATGGCGGTGGCGACCGCCAGGATCGACCTGATGGCGATGTGTCGTGTCGTCATGATGCCACCTGGTACGGTTTCCGATACGAGCGCGAGAGCAGCCGCTCCGCGCCAGGGTCCCCGATGATGGTCTCTGTCGCCGGATCCCATTTGATCGTGCGACCCGTCTCGATGGCGATGACACCCAGGTGCCCGACGCTCGCCGAGCGGTGAGCCACCTCAGCCGGCGCAAGCGTCAACGCGCGGCTGCGGACGCAGTCGAGGAAGTTCTGATAGTGATCGCGGCTCCTGTAGAGACGCGTCTCGTTGGGCCCGATGACGTCGCTCGTGAGGTAGGCGGGCTGGGTCTCGAACGCGCCGCGATCCACCCACACCCAGCCGCTGTCGCCGATCCACTTCGTGCCGCTCTGGATCTCCGGATAGCCGCCGGCAATGACCATCGGCGTGCCGTTGGCGTACTTCGTTTCCACCCAGAACCGCTTCGCGCCGTTGTAGATGCCCGTCGTCGGGAAGTCGCCCTTGCCCGTGATTTCGACCGGGCCCGTCAGGTCGAAGCCGAGGCCCCAGTGCGCGATGTCGAGGTGATGGCCGATCCAGTCCATGAGCTGGCCGCCGCCGTAGTCCATGTTCCAGCGCCAGTTCATGTGGACGCGCGCCTTGCAGTACGGCGACCACGGCGCGGGCCCGAGCCAGGTGTCGTAGTCGAAACCCGCGGGCGGGGGCTGGATCTTCTCCTCGCCGAACGTGCCGGCAAAATCCGTGAACCCCGACGGCAGCCCGACCTCGACCCGGCGGATCTTCCCGACACGCCCGTTGCGCACGAGCTCGCACGCGCGATGGAAGTTGTCTTCCGAGCGTTGCCAGCTGCCGGTCTGCCAGACGCGGCCGTACCGGGCGATCGCATTGCAGAGCGCCCGCCCTTCCCGCAGGCTGTGCGTGAACGGCTTCTCGCCGTAGACGTCCAGGCCCGCCCGCACGGCTGACGTCGCCAGCATGGCATGCCAGTGGTCGGGGACCGCGATCGAGACGGCGTTGAGATCGGCGCGCGCGAACAGCTCGCGGTAGTCCTTGTAGATCGCGCAGTCGGCATTCCCGTACTTCGCGTTGACGATGCCCTGCGCCTTCTTCAGCGGCACGTCGTCGAGGTCGCACACCGCGACCCATTGCACCTCGGGCTTGCCGAGGAAGTTGCGCATGTTTCCCGGCCCCTGCATGCCGAAGCCGATGCCGGCCATGACGATACGGTCGCTCGGGGCGATGGCGCCGCCCCGGCCCAGGGCCGACGCCCTGACGATGGTTGGAAAGGCGGCGGCGCCGGCCAGAGCGAGCGGCGCGGCCTTGAGGAACTCGCGGCGGCCGACGGTGCGGAACGGACTCATGGTGACCTCACAGGCTGCGTAAAGGCTGCAAGTCGGAGACGCGCTGCGGAAATCAATCCGTTCTGAAATCAATCCGGGATTGATTTCGCGCGGGGCCGATTCCACGGGTTGGAAATCAATCCCGGATTGGTTTCGGCGTCCGCGATTGTACCGCACGGAAAAGGTGCCAGGCACCTTTTCCTTCTGGTACCATTCCGCCCATGCCAAGCCGTCGAGATGTGCTCGCTGCGTCCTCCCTTGCGCTCGTCGGGTCCCTGCTGGCCGGGACCCGGTCGGCCGGCGCCACCCGTGCTGCGGGCCAGGGCGGGCAGCGGCCCGCCACGCCCGCCTCGCCTCGCGACCCCGTGAAGCCGCCGCGCCTGAAGCCCGGCGACACCGTGGGGCTGGTCATGCCCTCATCCGCCCAGTGGGATCCGACGCCGGTCGAGGTGCTGCTCGAGTCGCTCTCGGTGCTCGGTTTGAAAGGCAAACTCGGGGCGCACGTCTACGATCGCCGCGGCTATTTCGCCGGACGCGACGAGGATCGCGCCGCCGACGTCAACGCGATGTTCGCCGACCCGGAGGTCAACGCCATCCACTGCATCCGCGGCGGATGGGGCGCGGCGCGCCTGCTGCCCCTCCTCGACTGGGCCGCGATCGCGAGGCACCCGAAGATCTTCATCGGTTACAGCGACATCACGGCGCTGCTGCTCACGCTGCACGCGAAGACCGGCCTGGTGACGTTTCACGGCCCGGTCGGCGCGTCACGGTGGAACGCGTTCAACGTCGACTGGATGAAGCGCGTCCTCTGGAACGCCGAAGCCGTCGCGTTCGCCAACGCCAGGGAAACCGACGATTCGCTGGTCCCGGTCAAGAACCGCACGCGGACCATCACGCCCGGCAGGGCGCGCGGGCGCTTGCTCGGCGGCAACCTGACGGTGTTCACGACGATCATCGGATCGGGCTACCTGCCGGATTTCAAGGACTGCATCCTGTTCCTCGAGGACGTCGAGGAAGAGCCGTACAGCCTCGACCGCATGTTCACGCAGCTGAAGCTGGCGGGCATCCTGGGCCAGGCGAAGGGCGTGGTCTGGGGCACGTGCGACAAGTGCGAGCCGGGGCAGGGCTTCGGATCGCTGACGATTCCTGACCTGCTCAACGATCACCTCAAGCCGCTCGGCGTGCCGGTCTACTCCGGCGCGATGATCGGCCACGTCGACCGCCAGTTCACGCTGCCACTCGGAGTTCAGGTCGAGCTCGACGCGGACGCCGGCACCATCACGATGCTCGAAAACGCCGTCGCCTAAGTCCTTCGATGCACAAATACGGCAACGTATTTGTGCCCTCAGGACTTAGTGCTGAGCGAGCGCAACCGGCCACGACTGCCGAACACCGATCGTGGCC
>Ga0315283_10005328_pt1 | contig 11343 bp, 9 predicted proteins | sample YL17G09_0_MG_FD_204541 | JGI IMG/M metagenome (GOLD analysis project Ga0315283, IMG submission 204541) | Sediment microbial communities from Yellowstone Lake, YNP, Wyoming, USA - YL17G09_0 | ecosystem: Environmental > Aquatic > Freshwater > Lake > Sediment | place: USA: Wyoming | collected...
GCTGGACCCTTGTAGTCATCCGGATGTTTGGAGTCGTCGATCCGGAGGTTTTCGATTGTGATCCGTTCCGGCATATAACAGGTATAGCCGAAATCATGCTGCCCGGAATAGGATCCGCCGATCAGGCTGACACTTGTCGTTCTGCCGCCTGCAGGTACGAAAATGCAGTTGCGGATGAGGAATTCTCCCTGCCACGTGCTGCCATAGTCTGAACGCAGATTGATAAGATTCCTTCCATAGATGGTGGAATTTTCCACAGTAAAGGTTCCGCTGCCAATGGCGTTTATTCCCTGGTGGCCCAGGGTCGAGTTGCGGATGGTGGCATTGGCAACCCCCATGTGGGCATCGAACCGGGATAAAGTGCAATTGTCATAAACAAGATTCTTGCAGTAATTGGATCCCAGGATCCCCCAGTATTTGCTATCATTGATGTCATTCGTTTGTCTGCAGTTTACGAATGACACATTGAGAGCCCGGTTGATGGAGAGGTCGTATGTTCCCATGGAGACTGTACCTCCTGCCGAACCAATAGTCTGGTACACTTTGTGCCCGGTCAGAATGGTATTCCGGATCGTCACGTAGGCGCAATCGCCGATATTGATGAAGCCACCATAAGGTGCTCCATGGTCTCCTTCGCCGGTGACGCGGTGTTCCAACCCGGTCACCAGAACATTGGAACGCCTGATCGCAATGCCACGGCTGTAGTAGGTGTACTTCGATTCGGCTCTGTTGGCAATGGTGGTGAAACGTCCTCCGCTGATGGTCAGTGTCGTCTCATCAATGGGAAGGGCTGTGATATCTGTAATCTGGTCGAAATCCCAGATAAGGGGAGCATTCATATCAACATTGCCGTCTTTGTCAACCATAAAGATATCAGTCTGAGGAGATCCGTTATTTTGATTCAGCCCAAACCGGATGTATCTTTTTACATTGGAATTGGTAACGGTGACGAGGCATGTTCCGGGCAGGGATATGTCAATTTTCTCCTGGTTCCTCTTAAGTGAAGATATCCCCTCAGGTCTGAACGGTTTGAGGACGGAACTAACCAGATAAACATTTTCATTACGGTTTTCTACGTCGGAATCATCGATTATAAAGGCAGCTGTGCCAAAATCGGTATTGGTCATTATTACCGCCGTGCGGTTCTTCCCACCGATATAGTAAGTGGCCCCATCGTCGGCTTTCACAGGAAGTCCCTGCTGATTGGCGAACTCATGGACTGCAGCGATGACGTCTGTATCATCGGTTTTTCCATCGCCCATGGCACCGAAGTCACTATAGCGGACCAACCCATTGGCTTTAAATTTAAGGACATCCTTGGGAGATACATTTATAAGTAATTCCCCATTTTCATTTGTTCGTACCCGGGTTTTATCCTTTTCGGATGTTATCACCACATTTTCAAACGGGTTTTTGGTCTGCCCCTGTACCATACTGAACACACTGGGAAAAAAGAAGAAAAATATGAGCATGTTTTTCATAAGAGAGTACTTTTATACTTATTTAATCCGAACATTTTGTTAGATATTAATTTTACGCGTATAGATAATCATAAACTGGCACTTTTTACAGATAAGCGCAAAAATAGTTCATTTGGATGCATTAATGAAAAAGAAATTCTGGTTTTCGGGCAGAAATTCGAGGAGAACAGATCAAGAGTGTTCGTTCGAGCAGTCTCGCTCAAGATAATATGTAATAAAGAATTAAGTGTGAGATTGAGAGTGAGTTTTAGTACCCGAACGAACAAAAGTTGCAACCGGTTAATTGATTTTTTACAATGCCACAACTAAGTTTGCTTAATGCTTATTCTTTGCATCTATTAGAGCTTCTTTTAGTGAAGCCTGAAAAATATTAAATGACCATGTAGCCCCGGTTATACAATCAACTTTTTCGGGATTCTGGTTTTTAAGAAGTTTTTTTGGATAGTTTTGAACTGCCTTCCAGTCATTAATTACCTGCTGAACGTAAACAGGATTCCCTTCATAATGTTTACTATATTCGCCATTGAAAGGCTCATGCAGGCTGGAGTCTCTAATAGTAAAACTTATGTTTTCAAATTCACCATTTTCTATCTTAACACATACCTTTCCCCAGAAAGGTTCAGCAGTATATATTGAACGGGATATTCCGGTGAAAGTCCCATTTTTATAGGTCCGCGGGATTTCTGTTGCTATCGGGTTTTCATTTCCTGAATTGATACCTGTTTCAATTTTAATCTCCCCGGAAGATATACCTTCAGAGGAGGCTCTCAGACTGATTTCCCCTGGCTGTTTTGCAGATTTAATAACTACCAGACACCTTCCCTTCCAGGCTTTTCGATGAGGAAGTTGATAGCTTTCAAGGCTCACAGGATTAGCATTTCCAACTCCTATAATTCTGCCTGGCCCTTCAATTTCAAAACTAAGAAGGTTTTCAGCCTTCGGATTTCGAATACCATTGGCATCAGTAAGTTCCACGGTTATATAGCTTAAGTCCTGTCCATCAGATTTAATCGTAGGCCTGTCAGCTGTAAGTTTAATCTGCGAGACCGCGTTTGCATTCTGAAGAGTTGAGGAGTTTACCTGTTTTTTACCTTTGTAACCTGTTGCTTTAAGTATTCCTGGCTGATAGGGGACATCCCATATCGCCATAAATTCTGTCGATCGGTCGGTTTTCTTTCTACCGAGGGACTTATTATTAAGGAAAAGTTCCACCTCATCGCATGAAGAATAGACGCTTACCTGAAGAGGTTCATTTTTATACCCCGGCCAGTTCCAGTCAGACACAGCGTCCAGCCAGTGCCATTTGCTCCAGAACATACGATCCGGATTTTCCTTAAATGATGGTATGGGTGGTTTGACAAATATTGAAAGCTGGTTTGGCATCCAGAGGGCATCCCGGTAATACGATTGCGGACGTTTCCACCCGCAGATATCTATATCGCCACAGAAGGCCAGGTTCCATGGATAAAAACTCTGTTCCTGCCAGTAGCCAAGCCAGCCTATGCTTGCTTCACCAATATAATCGATGGCTGTCCATACAAAGTCACCAAGAAGCCATGTATGATCAAGTACATCCATCCAGCTCTGGAAGGCCTCCAGGGGATATGATTCTTCCTGGATCATTATCCTGGAAGGAACACGATCATGGTCTGTCTTAAAAATATTCTCTTTAAGATGATCACCTCCTGATCCATAATTGTATCCGGCAATATCGAGTGAAGCAAAATACGAGTCCTTTTTCGGATTAAGATTATTCACTGCCGCTGTGACAAGGCGTGTCGGATCGGTTTTCCTTGCAAAGCCAGCGAGCATTTGTGCGGTTTCTACAACTTCTTTTGAATCCATACCTGAAATTTCATTTCCAATACTCCATAATATTACTGAGGGATGATTTCTATCCCGCAATATCATGCTTTCAATATCCCTCTTCCACCAGTTTCCAAAATACAGATTATAGTCAGCCGGATTTTTCGGATACTGCCACATGTCAAATACCTCATTAATTACCAGCATCCCAAGCCGGTCGCAAGCATCAAGAAAAGCCGGAGAAGGGGGATTGTGTGAACACCTAATAGCGTTGAATCCGCTGGCTTTCAATAATTCAACACGACGCTCCTCTGCCCTGTCATAGGATTTTGCTCCCAGAGGACCATGATCATGGTGGAAACAACCCCCTTTCAGTTTCATCGGTTTGCCATTCAACTGAAACCCGGTTAAAGTATCAAATTTTATTGTTCGAATTCCAAAATTTGTTTCAACCCTATCGACCATCTTATTTCCTTCAAATACTTCGCTTATGGTTTTATAAAGGAAAGGCGTCTCAGTTGACCATAGATCCGGATTCGCAATAATTATATCCTGACTAAAAACAGATTCACTATTCTTTTCAATAGATTGTTCCGCTTCACTCTTAATTATTTCAGTTCCCTTAGAGTTCAATATTCTGGTGATCAATATGATTTTTAAAGCATTGTCTGACCGGTTGGAGACATTAGTCCTGCTGTTTACCTTAGCTGAAGATACAGTTACCTCAGGAGTTGTTACACAGTTTCCCCATTGAGCAACATGAAGAGGATCAAGTGATATTAACCAGACATGTCTGTAAATACCGGAGCCGGAGTACCATCGGCTGTTTTCTCCCTCATTCCTTACCATTACTGCAAGTATATTCTCACTTCCAAACTTCACTTTATCGGTAATATCAAACCAAAAGGAAGTATAACCATAAGGGTGGCTTCCAAGTGATACACCATTGAGCCATATTTCAGAGTTCATATAAATACCTTCGAAGAGAACCACAAACCTTTTGTTCTTTTGCTCTTCAGGCAGAATGAAAGTTTTTCTGTACCAACCTGTTCCTCCAGTAGTGAAACCTCCGCTCACCTGACTTATAGCATCCCGATTAAAAGGAGAAGTTGTCCCCGGAAGATCTTCTATGCTCCAGTCGTGAGGAAGATCCACTTTACGCCATGATGAATCATCGAAACCAGGTTGTTCGGCATACCGGGCACCACCAAGATGGAATTTCCAGTCAGAATCAAATAAAATAGTCTGACGCTGAGCCTGCAGGGTAAACAAAAAAACAGAACTTAAAAGAAACGAGCAGATTAAGTTTGATTTCATTTGAAATTATTTATACATATTATATAATTTGACTGTTCGGCTGCCTGCCAGTCATCTCAGATCATAATATCGGTAAATGTTATAGACTGATCACCACAAACTTTCATATCATAAAGCCCTCCGGCTTTCATATTTGGAAGATAGACCATCCATTTCCCCTCTTCACCAGCATAAGGCACTGCAACATTCCCGGCATTTTCAACAGTGATTTTGCTCCCAGCTTTTGCTGTATCTCTCCGGATTTTATCAAGTAAAAATGGCAGATTTAATAGTTTCAGTTTCCAGATTCTGTTGAATACTCCACCTGTTGATCATTTTCCCTGTTATTGGAAGTTCGGTATCCAGTAAAACATAAGAAGCTGTTTTCAATTATTGTAATTCAATAATGCTATCATTTTTTATTTCAAGTAATTCCAGAAGAAATCCTATTCTTTTTATTAAAGCCTGAGATTTGAATTTTTTTACATACTCCAATAGTCTTTTGAAGTTAATATAATTTTTCGAAACATGAATTGCCCTTGCAATCTCAACGATACCACCTGCGTAACCAGGATTAAACAGGCAATCGATTATTGTTTTTTCAAGATCAGAACATATTACTTTATTATAGCTGTCAATCCATGTTTTTTTATAACCAAAGAAATGATTCTCATTGTGGTAGATAAACTGGAATGGAACATTTTTAATATTAAGAATTGAAGGTCTCATTTGGTTCGAAACAACAACTTGTTCTTTTAAGGAAGGTTGAGTTATTAGATCAAGAATTTCCAAAGCAGAATAAAAACCTATATAATAATTGTTCCTGCCAGCAAGGCATCCAGCTGCCAGATGCCAATCATGCAGGAAAGATCCTGATTCCTGTTTATAAGGAATTATGAAGTATTTGCCCTCTTTCAATCTCATCAGAAGTCACCTTTTTGTCATATCACTAAGTAATTCTCTGAGTGCACTTTCTTTTGAGTAAGGAAGTGCTTTAAAAGCATCTTTATAATCAAAACAGTACATGTCGATTCCTCTGAGCCAAGAAAGAAGTTTATTGGATTGTTTTGATATATATTTAAATGAGTATCGGCAATCAATAATAAAAAGTTAATATTAAAATATTGTTAGTTTTATAATGCTAATAATTAATGACCCCCTTTCCCGTTTCCCCCACGGGAAAAATGCTTTATTTTCAGCTCCTTTCCCCGTGGGGGAAAGCCTGCCCCGCTTCGGCGGGGGTTTGGAAGGGGGTATAAATAGTAAAAATTGATAATTATATTCATGATTGCCGATAGTCATATATATTTATTCTTCATAGTAAATATATCAGGTTAAACCTGACTGATATAATATGAAACATAATTTTATTAATGGTATAAATAAATGAGCCATTTATTGAGGTGCTAATGAAACTTAAAATTTTTGTACGCGGGCAAAGTTCCGGTAATAAGCACCAAGTTTTCTTGTCACGGTTAAGCTGTCAGGGGTGCAGGATTATTTTTTATCATTATGTACTTAACTGTCATTATGTCAATGACATGCCCGTAATCAGGTCATGAAGGGTAGGATAGATAAAGAGATTGTTCTAGTCAAAGACAAACTCACTGAACTACAACAAGAAATATCACCTTTCAAAGTTTATATTCAGAAGGAAGTCTCTTTGTTGGAGAACCTCCTGGAATATTACAGGAAGTCAGACGGTGGGACCAAGAAGAAAATCCCAAGTTGCATATTTGCTGAAAAACTCGATGTATGGCTCAGGGCACTGTGCTCAGAGCTTAGTGTGAGTGAGTGAAAGAGTGAGTATTGAGAAACCTTTTATAGTCAAACCCCTCTCTTAAATCCTATTTTGGTTTGGATAAGTTTTGGAAACCAACAATGGAATATGCCATGTGATGGTTTCATGGGATTTCAATTTCTGAAGGATCATCCGGACTTTCTGCAAAAAACCAGTCATTATTTATACCAGGCTCGTTGGCGATTTTTTCAATGTTCACCTTCAGATATTTTCCCTCGGCAGAAACTGCGATCTCACCGTTTGGGAGAACAATTTCCCCAGTACCTTCAAAAGAACGGGTTCCTTCACTGGTAACGCGCCCCACTATTTTCAATTCCTGTCCAAGTGGTACGGGTTTCCTGAATTTCGTTTTCAACTCCAGCGTCACTCCCCATATTTGTTCGTCTTTTCCGTTGCAGATGGACCTGGCAATTGTTTCGTCAAGAATGGTTGCTGCTATGCCTCCATGCATTCGGCCTGGATAACCCTGGTGTTGCTCTGTAGGATTGATCAAGGCGACCAGCTCGCTGGCATCGGTTTCGTAGAATTTGGCATGCAGCCCAAAATCATTCTTTTCACCGCATACAAAACACATTCTTGAAATGTGTTGTTTTTTCAGGACTTTATGTTTCACGTTAATGAGTTATTTTTTCTCGAATTAAAGATTGCTCCTATAGCATATAGTGGAACTATATTAATATTCCCCAGTCGGTCAAAATTCTCAAAAGAAGTCCGGATTCCGAATTTGCACTTTTTTTCTTCCATAAAAATTCTGAGACTCTGCATTTTCCCCTTTATGCCCGATTTAACCTCAATTGGAACAATTCCGTTGCCAAGCTCAACTACATAGTCAACCTCTGCCTGACTTCCTCTCTTTTCTCTTTGCCAGTAATACAATGATGAGGCCTGGTTGTTCGGTTGGGATTTTATTAACTCCAGTCCTGCATAAAGTTCAGCAATTACTCCTTTATTAACCAATGAGATTTCTGTATTCAAAAACAATTCAGACAGATCAAGATTTAAAAACCTTTGGAATATTCCGGTATCAAAAACTAAGTACTTTCTGAACTTATCATTTGTCTGGGCGCCAAGAGGAATTCCATTTGATGATGAATGTATGACTGGGAAAATAATACCAGCCTGCTCTAAAAGTTCAAGACTCTCTTTTAATTGAAGACGGTTTGCCTGTGTATCTATGTGTGAAAGAACGAATTTAGAACCTGTTTGCATCACAACTGAGGAAAATGCCTCCCTTAATCTGGTTGCAGGAACTTTTGATTTATACTTTGAGAAATCATCATATAAAGAATTTGTCAACTCCTCTAAAATTCCCTGGCAATCAAGCAACGATGCTCCATTTACATATGATGCTGCGACTTCCGGCATCCCGCCAATCGTGATAAACCTGATAAGATATTGTTTGAGCTTATTATGAACAGGTTCAGACAAGGGTTTGTCAATATTAAACTTATCAATAAGTTGTACCAAAGTCCTTTCGTTAAATGCTATAAGAAATTCGCTGAATGAGAAGGGGTAAAGATATATTGACCTTATTCTGCCAACTCCAAAAGAAGGCAATTCCTTTAATGCAAATTCTAATAGAGATCCTGCAGCAATCAGGTGAATCTCAGGAGTTTTCTCATAAAAGTACCTGAGGGATGTAATGGCGGGGATACAGGTCTGTATCTCATCAAAAAAGACTAAAGTTTTGTTGGGAATTATGGGAATGTTGAAGAACAGAGATAATTCTTCATAAATTCTTTTCGGATTGATATCGCCCTCAAACAGCTTGTGTATCGACTTATTTGAAATGAAATCCACTTCAATGAAGAACTCAAAAGTTTTTCCCAGATTTCTTACTGTTGATGATTTTCCAACTTGTCTTGCTCCCCTTACCAGCAGGGGCTTTTTAGAGGTCTGGTTTTTCCACTCAATCAGCTCCTTGTCGATCTTTCTTTCAATATATGGCATAGGTTTAAGTTTATTCAAAGATACAATATTTCTAAAAGATGGATCATAAAAGGCTAAATAAATTAAATAAAATAGACCTTAAAAACATATAAATATAAAGAAATATGTATCTTATAAGCAATAAATAAGCTAAGCAAAAACAGGAATAATCTTACTTACAGTTAATCAAAATCAGAAAATGATATGCTTCTTCGAGGGAACCTCCTGGAATATTACAGGAGGTCGCAATTTCTATAAATATGATTATCCCTGGTTGCAAATCTTACAAAAAACTCATATTCGCCAAAAAAAAGTTGCAACTGATAGAAAGACCTTTATTGCTTGATGAGCAATATAATGGGGAAATTAATATGCATACTCTCTACCTGTTCCAGGACTGTTACAGTTCTGTATAGATCCAGGTATTCTTAAATCTCTGAACAGCAAGCTTATACATTAAAGATCTTAGATCAGCTTTCTATCCTTGCAGTACCTATTTACCGCTTCTTCAGCAGTTGGTAAATCTGAAAACAACTCTTTTTGTTTTTGAGTGTTTTTGCTTTTGTAAGCTCCTGTCTTAATCCATTTTATCATAGAATACATATCCTTTATACCTGGATTGAATATACCGACAACAGGTAATATAAAATTGACTACAAAATCCGGGAATGCCGGTTTGCTAACAACCATTTTTCCTAATACTTTTGAAAATGCGTCAGCCAGATCGTCGCCTGAGACTGGTTTCTCCCAACCCACATCCACTGTAATCCCCAATTCACTGTCAGGAACACTTACGGCTGCCATTGCGGCATATCGTGCTAAATCGTCAGTGTAAATCATGCCCAGTGATACCCCAGTAACAAATGATGGAAATATTCCATTCTGAATCTTTGGCAAAACAAAATCTTTTGTCTGGTCAAGAAAAGCTCCCGGCCGGAGTGCAATAAACGGTTGCTCAATTTCTCTCAGATATTTTTCCACAAGGTGCTTATGATAAAAATGAGGTACCTCACGCGCCTTATCACATTCCAATATAGAAATCAGGACAAAGCGTGGAATATTTGCTGCTTTGGCAGCATCTGCTAAATTCTTATATCCTTCGGTGTCAGTTTTATGGTTGTCTCCTTTTGTATGTCCGGTATACCCTGCTGCGCTGGCAATTATAGCATCGGCTTTGGGGCTTTGTCCAAGCGCATTTTCAAGGGAGGCCGGATCCATCATATCTCCCGTTATAAAGTCGGTAATCCCAAGTTTTTCAAGTTTGGTCCTGTTACTGGTGGCTCTTACCATAGCCCTTACATGGGCACCCTGCAAATGAAGTTCCTTTGCAATCTTTTCTCCCAGATAGCCAGTGGCTCCGGCTAGTATAATAATTTTTTTATTCATTTTTGTTTCTTTAGCAGTAAAATCAGTCAAATGATTTTATAGTAATGATTAATAGTTTTAATTACAGATAAATAATGATTATCTGTATAATTGATAACGATTTATATAGTAGATTGTTCATCATTAGAAGTAGTATTAGACATAAATTAGTAAAAAGGTAGGTTGTAGAATCTTAGAATGAAGACCGAAGACAGAGGTAAGAGGTCTTTCAGAGAAAAAAACTGCTAACCCGCAGGAAAAACTTTAATCCCAGTGGCTACAGGCAATAACAAATCCTGCAATGTTACCAGCTGTCTTTTTTATGATTTAGCAAAATTTATTAGTGGTTTAATGTCCCCAATATCTGCAAGCCTTATAGCAGTCAAATAACTGGATCTTGCCTCTCCTTTATTATTAAGATTGATACTATTCCACGTAAAAACTGGTTTGCCAAATATTTGGCTGATAATAATATCTGCGATTAATCGGGAATGTCTTCCGTTACCATTTGGAAAGCAATGAATTTTAACAATTCTATGTTTAAATCTTATTGCAAACTCCTCATCTGAATATGTTTTATTCTTATTCTTTAACAAGTATAAACCATCATCTGATAATTGTTTTAACGAAACTCTTATCTGATATTTGTCTACGCCAATATTTTTATTGGTTTTTCTAAACTCACCGGCCCAGGACCAGACTTCTTTAAACATTCTTTTGTGAAGTTCTCTCACAAAATCTTCAGATAGAATATACTCAGTTTTCCATTTTTTACCAAGTGTCCATTGTATAGCCTTTTCTATATTAAGTTGTTCAAATTCATCTAATTCACCACGAGTTGTGATTGATTTTATTAATAGCCCCTCTTTCTCATCTTCATCAAGAGGAGTTTGTCCTTCAATATATTCTATTTCTAATCCCATAAGTACTTTGGCATTTTTGTTTTGATTTCTTCTGCTCTGTTTTGTATTGCTTTTTCTATACGCGCTTTTGAATTCTCCTGTTCCTCAAGCTGCATAGTATTTGAAGTTCGCATAACTATATCCTTCGCAATTTCAATAGCCCTCTTTTCAATCATATCTTCAATACTTTGACCCTTTGGAATAAATCCATAAACAAGTTGCATATCAAGTGCCGCACCAACTTCCTTAAGCCCTTTTATTGTAATAGAGCCTTTTGATTCACGTACCTCAATCTCTTTTACACTTTGAGGAGATATTCTTAATCGATTGCCCAATTGTCTTAATGACATCCTTAGTGCAACCCGAATAGTATGTATCCAACCTTTATCAGGGATAGTAATTGTACCCAAAGGTCTGAACGCAGCTAATTTTCTATCAGCTTGTTCAATAAGCAATCGTTGTTTTGAAATTTCCATCAGGTTATAGCCTAAATATTAATGATCAATATTAAGACTATAATATGAAATATCAAAATGTATTTAAGGTTAATACCTGATTAATGTGTTTTTTTTGAAATTTCAATTAACGGCACGTCAGTTGTGAGGGCCGAGCGTGAAGAAACAGCCATGAGGGCTGTTTTGCGAGGAGCCAGTATGCAGGGGTGGAGTTACTTGCGCAGCCATCCTGCCTACCGTCCAGTAGGTTGACAGGGAATTGTCCAGATTATTCCAGAGAGATAAGATTCAACAAACGATAAAGGAGC